>Ga0070732_10000634_pt1 | contig 21077 bp, 19 predicted proteins | sample Coa_R1_5_FD_66449 | JGI IMG/M metagenome (GOLD analysis project Ga0070732, IMG submission 66449) | Surface soil microbial communities from Centralia Pennsylvania, which are recovering from an underground coalmine fire - Coalmine... | ecosystem: Environmental > Terrestrial > Soil > Unclassified ... | reverse complement strand
CGGGCAGTGGACATCGGGATGAGGAGCATCATGCTGCCGGACGTTGTCCTGCGACGGCGGCTGCACGCGGGCAATAGCGCGCGGCTGAGCCGCGGTGCTGGGCGCGAGTACGCGAGGGTGTTGAAAGCGACCCTCGACCGCCGGCGGGACGGTGGACCGGCGAGCCCTACATCGAGGAACACCCTTCGATGAGGACGGACGCCCCGAATCGAGCCCCGAGCGGCGTATGAAGCTGCTCATGGTCACGGCGTCGTCGCCTTACCCGCCAAACTCGGGAGCAGGCATCAGGCGGTGGGAAGAACTTCGCTATCTCGCGCGGCGCCACGACGTCACGGCGGTGTTTTACCAGGGTGATGGCAACCCACGGGCTCAGTCTCATTTGAACGGGCTGTGCTGCACCGTGCCGGTCCCGCACCCTCGCCGTCTGGCGGCAGACGATCTGGCGATCAGCCGTGGGGCGCCTTGGCCGCTCCGATGGTACGGCACCACGGGCATGGCCGGGGCGCTTCGGGACGTTCGCCCCGAGACATTCGACGCGGTGATCGTCGACAGCCTGTACATGACGCTGTATCGGGACCTGTTCGTCAAACACAGTATTCTGCAGGAACACAACATCGAGTCACAACTGGCGAGACAATTTGCGCAGCACCGACCCGGCGCCCCACCGCCGCCCGGCTCGGGCGGCCCGAAACTGTGGCAGGCGGTCGCATTGCAGATGGAAGCATATGAGAATCGCACCTGGCCTGCGTTCCCGCTGCGGGTGACGGTGAGCGCCGCGGACAAAGCGGTGATCGATGGACGCTGCGCGACCGGGCGAACCGTCGTCGTTGAAAACGGCGCGGACGTCGCCGTGCCCGTCGTGCGTCATGAGCCCGGCCCGCGCACGCTGCTCTTTGTGGGCGCCTTGGATTACTATCCGAACATCGACGCGGCGTTCTATTTGCTCAACACGATCATGCCGGCGGTCTGGGCGCGCCGACCGGACATCCGGCTCATCATTGCCGGACGATCTCCCGACCCCGCGCTGTCGGCGCTGCCGGGCGATCCGCGCGTGCAGGTCGTGGCGACTCCCTTCGACATGAGGGCTGTGGCGGCGCAGGCGTCGGTCTCGGTCGTCCCGCTGCGCCTCGGCGGTGGAACCCGCGTGAAAGTCTTGGACGCCCTCGCGTGGGGCCTTCCCGTCGTCTCCACGAGTTTAGGCTGTGCAGATCTTGCTCTCTCCGACGGGGAGCACGTCGTCATCCGGGACGGTTCGGACGCGTTCGCGGAAGCGGTCGTCCGGCTGTTGTCGGATGCGCCGTTCTGGCGCCGGTTGAGTGTCGCGGGGCGAACGCTCGTCGAACGGCGCTACGGGTGGGACAGGGTGCTTGCGCGGTTCGCGGCCGAGCTCGACCTGCTCGTGAATGTCCCCGAGGAGTCGATCAAGGGCCGGAACTACGTCTCGTAAATGAGCGACGCGGTCATCCTAGGTTACCATCGTGTCTCACCCTCCCCGCAACAAGACCTTCTCGGCCGAGATCTGGAAGTCGCGGTGCCGCGGTTCACGCAGCAATTGGAAATTCTGGCCCGCCGTTTCTCAATCGTGCCGTTCGAGGAATTGCTGGACTGGCTGGCGCAAGGAGCAGGCGCGGGCGCGAAAGCGGTCCTGACGTTCGACGACGGATACGAGGACAACTACATGTACGCGTTCCCGGTCTTGGCGCGGATGGGCGTCCCGGCCACTGTCTTTCTTTCCACGGACAACGTCGAATTCGCGCGGCCGTTCTGGACCGACCGGCTGGCCGCCTGGTTGGGCCGGTCGGCCGGGGCGGTCGTGGCCGCGCCGGACGAGATCGCGCGCCTGCCGCGCCGCCTCGATCTGACCTCGGCGGAGGGCGTCCGGCTGAATTACGAGCGGTTGCGCACGGAACTGTCGGGCCTGGAGGACGACCGGCGGGAACGAGTGCTGGAGCGCCTCGGTGCCCAAGCCGTGGTCCCAAAGCCCTTGACGTGGGATCAGGTGCGCAGCATGCACAGAGACGGCATAACGTTCGGCGCCCACACCCGATCGCATCCATCGCTTCCGCGGCTGTCCGACGCCTCCGCCCGGACGGAGGTCGAATCGTCGCGAGACCTCATCCGCGCGCGCCTTGGAGTCGCTCCCGCCGCATTTGCGTACCCGTTCGGCGACGTCGACGATCGCGTCAGGCGGATCGTCGAAGCGGCGGGATTCCGGGGTGCGGTGACGACGCGTCCAGGGTCGTGCGGGCCGGACGCGCATCCGTTGCTCCTGCCGCGGTTAATGGTCGACGACCGGCCGCCGCAGGTCTTCGAACGCAGCCTCACGACAACCCGCTTTGCCGCGTTTCTGGAGCGCGCCCGCACCCATGCGGGGCCCGGGCCGTCAACAGACGCGCGCCGATAACCGTCCGGCCGCCGGCGACACCGGCGCGGTGACGTTCTAGTCTCCGGTCGGTAACTTCGGCGCGGGCCAGGCGCTTTCGTCCAAATCGTGAACGGGACAGAGCAACAGCAAGTCCTGAATGTCGGTGTGCCGGGTTAAAACCGGCGCCTCAAACGCGCGACCGGCCGCGCCCGTGCCGGTGTCAAGTTTGAGATCGGGGTCCGCGCCCGGCTGCGCTTCGTCCGCCGATACACCGACGATAAGCTTTTCCCTCCGCAGATCTGCGAGGAAGCCGGTGACGGCGGAGTCGATCTCGCCGAGGTCCCCCCCGTAGCGTTTGTGGATCAGTTCAACGATGGTACCCACACTGGCGCCGCGGTCGACGAGCGACCAGATATCGGCCCCGGCGCCGAGGAGGCTGTAGTAGCTACCGCTGTCAAGGTCGATGATCAGTGTTTCATTGTCGATCGTTTCGTGCGAAATGGTAGGAATGTTGATTTTGAAACGTTCATCGGAACCCACACCCTGCGCCATCTTCGCCGCTCCCCCCGGGGCTTCGCCCTCTTCGGCTCTGCGCACCCGCCTCTCGCGCCGAACCGGCCTTTACGCCGCCCTGAAAGGACAGCGCGAAAAGGTACTGCCCGAGCACGATGGGACCCTTCGTTATCGAACCCACCCAGGCCGAACGCTTTCGACGGTGGCGAACACAGGTTCGTCACGCGGACGCACCATCCGTTCGGCGCCTCGATGCCGTCCGCGCGCTGAAGGAGGCGGCCGGAATGTCACCTAACCGGGCTTGACGGCCTTTACGCAGAGGACGGTTGACGATCGTGAACGCCACCGGTGCCGGTCCGGGCCACGGCCATGTTGCGCCACCAGACGAGGACAATCATCACGGACACTCCGCCATGAGAATTTTGTTCTATTTCGGCTGGTCGATCGATGAGCCCGGTGGCGCCGAGCTGGCCACACAGACCCTGGCCTCCGGACTCTCGGGCCGCGGCCACGAGGTCGGGATCGTAGAAACTCTGAGCGCCCGGCCGCCGGGACCCGCGCAAACACGCCGGTTTCAGGGGCCGGTGTGGAGTGTACGGATAGGAGATCCCGAGCACGAACGGCCGCCGCTTGCGCAATTCTGGAGCATCGTCTCGAGGTTCAGGCCGGATGTCCTGTCGGTGCAGTGTCCCAGCTGGGCGCAGGCGGCGCCCGTCGTGGGCGCGTTGGCGCTGGGGCATTACTGGCGGCTCGCCGTCACGCTTCACGGCAGCGAGTTGCTCGAGGAAGCAGAGCGCCGGACAACGAGCCAGTGGTTGGACCGGCTGTTCAGCGCCGCGGCGGCCGTCACGACGGTGAGCGAGTCGCTCTGCCATGATTTCACAATGCGGTTCCCGGCGATGGCCCATAAAGTCCGCGTCATTCCCAACGGCCTGGAGCCTCATTGGTTCGCGCACCCGGCAGCCCCGCAGACCCCGCCCGAGGCACGCTACGTCTTGTATGCGGGACGGTTCGAGCCGGTCAAGGGCCTCGATATCCTGCTGCGCGCTTGGAACAGAATCGATGCCCCCGCTCACCGTGTCGAATTATGGCTCGCGGGCGACGGCGCGGAGGAAGCGCGGCTGCGGGCGTTGGCGCTGCGTCTCGGCGTAGCGGAGCACGTCCGATTTCTCGGGCGTGTGGCCCGGCAGGACCTTCCAACCCTGTTCAGGGGTGCGGCACTTGTGGTCTTGCCCTCCCGCCATGAGGGCCTCCCGCTTGTGGCGCTCGAGGCCGGCGCGTGCGGTGCCGTCTGTGTCGCTACGCGGGCCGGCGGTATCCCCGAAGTCATCTGTGACGGCATCACGGGGCTCCTCGCCGCCCCCGATTCGCCGGCCGCGTTGGCGGACGCACTCGACCGGGGGCTGCGACTGCCGCCGGAGGATCGGCGGCGAATGGGCGCGGCCGCCAGGTTGGGAATCTCGCGACGGTTCACTCACGCCCATTGCGTCGCGGCCTATGAGCAGTTATTCGAGTCGTTGCTTGAACCGGCGGTGCGGCGGTAGGATCCTTTGACGAACAACCGGACAGAACGGACGGAATCCGAACAGATCGACTTTTTCGCGCGCAGCCACGAGCGCTTTCTTCGCGCGAGGGAACATGCCGGCGGCGACTCCCGCTTCTACCGGGTGGCCGACACAACCATTTGCCTCACGTTTGCAGGGGACGCGCTGATTCCGCTCATCACCCCGGCGCTCGAGCACCTGCGCGTGCCGGCCGCCGAGCCGGACCTCACGCTGTGTGTTTGGGATAGCCGCTCCACCTCGGTGGAGATGGTGCCGCCCCCGTGTACCCGGGAGGAATTTACCGACCACGGGGAGGTTTTGGGGTTTAACAGCCGCCGAATCAGGTTCGCATTTCATTGGTCAGACTACACCGTCAGTCTGCTGGACCGAGGCACCCGAACCGGCATCTATTGGATCGGCAACGCCAGGGCTGTGCCTTACTGGGCTCGCGCCGTCCCGCTCGGTACTCTCCTTCATTGGTGGATGCAAGACAACGGTGCCCAGATTCTCCACGGGGCCGCGGTCGGGAGCGGCGACGGAGCGGTCGTGATCGCAGGACGGAGCGGCAGGGGAAAATCCACCGCCGCTCTCTCGTGTCTGCAATCTGGACTGTACTATCTGGGCGACGACTACGTTGTCGTCCGCCTGGAGCCTCACCCACGCGTCTACAGCCTGTACTGCGCTGCGAAGCTGGCGGCCCAAGACGTCGCGCACTTCCCATCGTTCGCCGACCTTGTGCGCGATCCTGAGCAGGCCGGCAGAGAAAAACACGTCATGATGCTCTATCCTCGGTTCGAACGCCAGCTCGTGCCGGGTATGCGGCTGAACGCCATCCTACTGCCGCGGGTTGCCGCTGGCGGCGACACGACCGTGGTGCCTGCTCTAAACCGGGAGGTGGTGAGCGCCCTCAAGCTCTCCGAGCTGCAGCTGCCGCACCTCGACCACCGCGCGCAGGATTTTGTGACACGGCTTTGCTCAGCGGTGCCGGGCTACACCCTCGTCATGGGGGCCAACCGGCAGGCGACTCCGGTTGCCGTCGCGGACCTGCTCAGCCGGGCGCAAGACGGATCCGCTGAACACGCGGGCGCTCGCGATGACGGAGACGACGCCCCGTTGCTAAGTGTCATCGTTGCCGTCCTCAATGGACAACGTCAGGTCAAGAAAGCCGTGGAACGTGCGCTGTCCCAGGATTACCCCGCCCTCGAAATCGTCGTCGTCGACGCCGGTTCGACGGACTGGACCGGGGAGATCGTCGCGCGGCTGCCGTATGCGCTTCGCTACTTCAGAATGGAAGGCGGCACCTTGGCGTTGGCCCGGAATCGAGGTGTCAGAGAAGCGTCGGGCGAGTTCCTGGCGTTCCTGGATCTCGAGGACTTCTGGCCCGACAACACTCTGGGCCGGCTCGTCGATGCGCTCGTCCGCGACCCGGAGACGGAGGTCGCATACGGCTCGGCGCAGCTCGTCCGGCAGAATCCAGAAACCGACGACTACGAACGCATCGGGCGGCCGAGCGCGGCCGGCGACTTCCGCGCGGCGGCGGCGGTATTTCGAAAGTCCGCTTTCGCGAGGGCGCGATTGTTAGACCCGTCGCCGGCCCCCGATCAAGACGTGGACTGGTTTGCGCGCCCCGAGCGGTCGGGGATGCGGGCCAGGCATGTCGGCGCGGTTACGTTGCTCGTAGGGACAGACGGGCCGGACGGGAGCGGGGGGGTGACGGCAGGAAACGCCGGCGCCTTTCGCCGCCTGAAGGAGTCGCTGGACCGCAGGCGGACGCGCACGGACCGGGTCGGGGCGGACGTCGATGGAGGCACTCGGTGACTGTCGAGCCGCCGGTCCCATCCGCGACGGACCCCGGCCCGCGGACGGCGCTCGTCTCCGTTGTGATTCCCGCGTTCAATCGCGCTGCAACGATCGCGGCCGCGCTCCACAGCGTGCAGGCGCAGACACACCCGGACTGGGAGGCCATCGTCGTCGACGACGGCTCCCGCGACAACACCGCCGAGGTGGTGGAACGGCACGGGCAGTGGGACGCCCGCATTCGGTTGATCAGGCATTCCGCGAATCGCGGGGCGCAGGCGGCCAGAAATACCGGAATCCGGCACGCCCGCGGTTCATGGATTGCCTTTCTTGACTCGGACGACCGATGGATCGGCGACAGCCTGCAGGTCCGCCTCGAAGCCGCTGGAACGCGCCGGCTGACCGTCGTTCATTCGGACGGGTTTCAGAGGCGCGACGATGGGAGCATCGCGCTGTACGGACTGCCGGCACTGGACGGATGGATCTACCGGGAATTGCTGTGCCGCCCAGGACCGGTGTTTCAGGGGCTGCTGGTGGCGAGAGAGGCGCTGGAGAGGATCGGGGGCTTGGATGAGCGCATCATCGCGCTGCAGGAGTGGGACACCGCGATTCGCTTGGCCGAATACAATGAGTTCGGGTTTGTTCGATTGCCCACGTTTATCTGGGATCGCCGCGGCGCGGACACGATCACCAAGGATAGAGGCAGGGATGCGAGAGGCTACGAGCACGTGGTCCGCAAGCATGCCGAGGCGATCCTGAACACTGCGGGGCCGCGGGCGCTCTTGCGGCATTACGCGACGATGGCGCTGCGGTACCTCGCCGCGGGCGAGAAAGCAGAAGCGTTCAGATGCCTGCGCGCCTTGCGCCGTTTCGGACGAGAAGGGACCGTAATGCTGCGCGGCTGTGTTGTTGAGCGCGACGGAGCGCCGCCGGCGGCGCCGGTGTGAGCGTGAAGAGCGAACGCGTCACAACTTATCACGCTCCGACGCGAGATCAGGAACTGCTGCTCAAGACCGCGCTCTTGGCGGGTCCCGACGCGATCGCGGCGTGGACGGAGTGGAGCGCGCGCGCCGATCCGGAGCGCCTCGACGAGGACTCGGGCCGTCTGCTTCCCCTCGTCTACGATGCGCTGCGCAAGAGCGAAATCTCGGATGATTGGGCGCGACGATTGGAACGCGCCTACCGGCGGACCTGGTACGACAACACGCTTCGGTTCCATGCCGCCGCCGCGGTCTTGCGCGCGCTGCACGACGCCGGCATCAAGACCATGCTGCTCAAGGGCCCCGCGCTGACGCTGCGCTACTACCGCAACGCGGGTCTCCGGCCCATGGACGATTTCGATATCCTGGTCCCCACACATCACGGGGCGGCCGCCCTCGATGTCCTGAAAGGGCTCGGCTGGACTCCGATTTTTGAGTCTGTCGGCGTTGCGGAAGACGAGGCGCTGGCAGTCGGTCATGCCTATCCCTTCCGAAACGGTGGCGGCCAGACCGTCGACCTGCACTGGCACGTCTTTTACCAGCGCATCAGCTCGACCGCGGACGCGGAATTCTGGGCCGCTGCGCGTCCCATGAGTTTCTCCGGCGTACCGACACGGAGCCTGGGCCCGGAGGATCAACTGCTGCACGTCTGCGTACACGCGATGGAGAGAACATGGTGGGGCGGTGAACGCCGGCCGAACCTCCGGTGGGTCGCGGATGCCCTGATGATTCTGCGAACCGATGCAGGAGAGTTCGACTGGAATCGGCTCTTTGCCCAAATGCAGCGGTTCCGGTTCGTGCTGCCGATGCGGGAAGCCTTGAACTACCTCCACGACCTCCTCGGCGCACAGATCCCGCAAACGGCGCTGACGCGGGTCCGGACGGTCCCCGTACCCCTGGCGGAGCGCATCGCCGAGCAGGCGAGGACGCGTCCTTCCAAGCGGTGGGGGCCATGGCTGGCGCTGGCGGTGCGGTATTTGGAGTACAGCTCGACCCTGCCCCCTAACGCCGGACTGCTCCGCCGGCTTGCCGGACTGCCGTCGTTCCTAGGACGCCGTTGGGGTTCTGCTCCGGGATGGAGTCTTCCGTTCGTCGCGGCCTTTCGTGGGATTCGGCGGATCGGGTGGAAGGCCGGAAGAGGTCCCGCGTGAGCGGCGCGCCGTGACGGCGCCGCTGCGCGCGGAACTGGAGACGGAGCTGCGCCGCCTCATGGCGGTCTGGTTTCCACACTGCGTCGATCGGGAGCACGGCGGGTTTCTGTGCGACTTCGACCACCGGTGGAAGCCTTCCGGATCGCAGGACAAGATGCTCGAATACCAGGCGCGGCAGACCATCGCCGCCGCCCGCGGCGCGGCGCACGCCCCCGACCTCGTGCCGCCGCGTGAGGCGGCGGTGCACGGTTTCCGCTATCTCAAGGAACGCATGTGGGACCATAACATGGGCGGGTGGTACCGGCTGCTCGACCGGGCCGGAGCGCCCCTGGAAGGCGCCACGAAACACGGCCACGGGTCAAGCTACGCCATCTCCGCATGTATGGCGTGCTATCAGCTGACGCACGATTCGGAGTGTTTGGAACTCGCGAGATCAGCGTTCACCTGGTTGGATGAGCACGCCCACGATGGGGATCACGGCGGGTACTTCGGGTTCTACGGGCGGGACGGGACCCCGATTTTGTCGATGGAGCAGGCTCCGGCCTCGGGCGAGCGCGAGGATGCGATCGGAACGCCGATCGGGTTTAAAGACGCGAACACTACGTGCGATCTGCTCAAGGCATTCGCCGACCTCTACCGCGGGTGGCCCGACCCGCTGCTGCGCACCCGGCTCGAAGAACTGCTCCGCATCGCGCGCGACCGCCTCACCGTCGCTCCCGGAACCATGCATATGTACGCGCACCCGGACTGGACGCCGGTGCCGGACGTCGCCCGCTACGCTCAGATTCTGCGCGCCGCTAATCACATGCTGCCGGCGTCGGCGGCCCTCGGCGAACGCGTCGACGCGTGCACTCAACAGGTCGTGAGATCCATGCTCGACACGATGCTGCGCGTGGCCTGGGATTCCGAAAAGGGCGGGTTCCACCTTGCCGGCTCCACGTTCGGTCCGGTGGACATCGAAGACACCGTCATCTTCGCCCGAACCAAATGTTGGTGGGCGCAGGCGGAAGGGATGAGGCTGCTGCTTGCGATCGCGCGGCTCCACCCCGACGCGGCGCCGACGTACGAAGCGTATTTCGTCCGCCTCTGGGACTACGTCAAAAAATACATGATCGACGCGAGGCACGGCGGCTGGTTTCACGCCGGGCTCGACACGAATCCCCAGGCGCGAAAACAGCCGAAGGCGACGCGCTGGAGGGACTGCTCGCATGAGGTCGAGGGATTGCTCGATTCCCTCGACGTGTTTGATGCGGGCCGATCGGGATGAACGCTCATCGCACGCCCTGGGACGCGATCCGCCGCCGGATTTACGTCGCCTGGCTGAACCGCAGGCGCGGCGTTCAAGTCTCCCCCTCCGTGTATTTTGGGCGGGGCGCGACGATTCAGACGGGTTCCGACGGCTGCGCGTTCGGGGGACGCGTCGCAATCGCCGAGTCGGTCACGTTTTCCGACGGTGTCATCATCGCGACGTACGGCGGCTCGGTCGAAATCGGCGCCAACGTCTACGTCGGCCCGTATTGCGTCCTCTACGGGCACGGCGGACTCACGATCGGGCGCGACACCATGATCGGCGCGCATACGGTGATCATCCCCGCGAATCACGGCTTCGCGCGAGTGGACATCCCGATCGCCGCCCAACCGCTGACGCGCGAGGGGATTACAATCGGCGAGGATGTATGGATCGGTTCCGGCTGCAGGGTACTGGACGGTGTACGAATCGGACGGGGTGCGGTGATCGGAGCGGGATCTGTCGTGACCCAAGACATCGAGGCCTATGGCGTCGCGTACGGAGTCCCGGCGCGGCCGGTGCGAAATCGCGCCGCCGCAATCATGACCGCCCTACTGCCGGACGACTAACCGTCTAGGTGCGGCCGGGACCGTCCGGCAGGAGGCGCCGAGCGCCGTCGAACGGATCGGAATCGATCCGTCGACGCGCGACATCATCCCGAACCGTTTCGAGCCGACGCATGTTCGAAGCCGCGAAACGGGCCGACCGCGGCGATAGATCCCACAGCTCGTCGAGATAACGGTCCCACATGGCGGGCAGGACCGTTTCGGTGCCGCCCCGCGGATACACGCACATCTCGCCGAAATACACCTTGCCCGCGTCGTAGAGATCCACGCGGACATAATCCAAGCCCGCGCCCAGCGCCTCGGCGTAGTGAATCATCTCATCAAGATGCGGGGGCCGCGCCACGTCGCCCAGGGGTTTGATCTGCGTGACCATGTCCCATCTGTCCCATGACCTTCCATAGTCGGCCCGGCCCTGATCGACGAATCGGCCCCTATCCACCTCGATCATGTGCACCCTCCCGTCGAACACGTAGAACTTGTAGTCCGTCGGCGCCACGCCGGTGCCGTCGCTGATGAACTCTTCTACGATGATGCGGGGCTCCATGTGCTTGTATGCCCATTCCCGAGTCCGGGTATAGTAGTTTGATTTCAGCCACGTCGTACACGTGCGGATCAGGTCTTGCCGGTCGACGGGGGCATCGCCGCGCACGAAATAGTTCCATCCGCAGCCGTGTGTGGCTTTGACGACATAGCGATCAGGAAGTGCGTGAAACGGAATGTCGGCCGCCCGCTTTGTCACCCAGTAGAGCCGGGGCAGCACATGTTCGCCGATTCTCCGCTTAACATAGTCGCGCACACTATTATCTTCAACGGTCCTCAAGATCGGTCTTCGATCGAAGAGCATGCGGTGGAGCACCTTCTCGTTGAAGGTTCGCGGGCGGAGGAGGTTCGGATAGACACCCAGCACTGCCTTGTGCTGCCGCATGGCGGATATTGCGATGGCCAAAAGTTCGGGTGCCACCGCATCAATTATGCGCTCAAGCGCGCTCTGAACTTTTCCTCTAAGACCCCATCCCACGATGTGCGCCGGCGGCATACGGCCAAGGACCGTACGCCGCGGCGCTTCTCCCCCAGTTGCCCCGATGGCGGTCGTGGCCAGCGCGGTTCGTTTGTGGCGCGGCACCCTCCTGCCTGATTCGGGTGGAATGGAGTGAATCGATCGCGTGGCGGTCCGGCCCAATGCGGACAGGCGTGGGCCAGCTTTGATCATAAGGCAGCATCCCTTTGCTCACCAAGACGAACCGGTCAACGCGACCGTCGAGCGCGTTCCCTTCGGACGCCTACAAAGCTCTCACGCCCGAACGGGTCATCCGCGTCGGCGGTGAGCGGCACCCCTTTCGCGTCGAATCCTGTCTCCTCGAGGAGCCGAAGCCACGTCGCGCGGCGAAACAGGCCGCAGACGTGTCGATCGTGCCGGATAGTGACCGAACCTTCGGAAAGGCGAAGGAGATACGCGAAGTCCATCACGTACGTCGTGTCCTCGGAGTCTGGATCCCAGTGCCACTCGAGATAGCGCAGCGCACGATCGTCCCCATCGTGGCCCCCGGAATCGATGCCTTCGGTGAACGTTTCCCGGACGAAGTCCGGGATGAAGAGGGCAACTGCGCCCGGGCGGCAGTGCACGAAGGCCGTCATGAAGACGGCTCCGAGGTCTCCCTCACTCGTGATGTAGCTGATCGCGTCGTGGACGAAAACCGCATCGAACGCCCGGCCGAGTCTTATAGTGCGCATGTCGCCCTCGATGTGCTCGCAATCGGGATTCAGCCGCGCACTGACGGCCAGCATGCCCGAGGCCCGATCCACGAGCGTAAGGCGAAACCTCCGCTTGAGGTGGGAGGCGTTATTGCCCCCGCCGGACCCGAGCTCAAGCACGGTCTTCACGTCGCCACGAGCATGCTGTAGAAGCAAACGCTGGTACTCGGCGGCCTCCGCACCGTAGTCCTCTGGCGCGGAAAGCAGCGGCCACCAATCAGCCATCTCGTCGTACAGAGCGGGTGTTTCGCCCATGCCCCCCAGCCGACCCTAACTAAGAGGCTGTCAGTAACTATCGCCGGTTGGCTACTTCGCGGTGCACGCCGCGAGTTGCTGCGTGAGAAGAAAGGCCTCGACGGCGTCGGCGACTGGGTGAGCAGGGGCTCTGAGGCTTAGGAGGCCTGTGATCACCAGCGTCTCGCTGAGGCCTAATTGACAATCTCTCCACCGGAGGGGCAGAGGCTTTCTCGCCGACTCTTCCAATTCATTCACCTCCCAGATATGATTGACCGACGAGTCCCAAGGATTCTCACGCTTAAGTTGACGCGACGTCTACTTCTTTGTCTTGTCCTGAACTATCCCGTGCCGTTCTGGGTCGCCACGTGGGGCGGCCTCATCAACTCCAAACACCGGAGACGCACCTATGCAGGTCGCCGCCTGGCTGTTCGATGAAACCGCTCACGCCGGCCTGGAGCATCTCGACCCGGCATACGTTGACGCGTATGATCAAAAGTCCGCGTACGATCCGTCCCGTGATGTGGCCCGGTTACGAAACCTTGGTCTTGATGGAAGCAGCCTTGTGGATCTTGGCTGCGGCACCGGCCTCCTTGCCGTGGCCGCAGCACCCTTCTGCCGCCGCGTGGTCGCGGTCGATGTGTCGGCACCGATGTTGGAGGTGCTCGAAGCGCGGATCAGACAACGCGGCATCACAAACGTGGAGTGTGTTCGGGCGGGCTTTTTGACCTACGCGCACCGTGGCGCGCCGGCCGATTTCGTCTGCTCCCGGCACGCCCTTCATCACCTTCCCGATTTCTGGAAGGCGATGGCACTGGTGCGGCTGGCCGCCGTCCTCCGGTCTGGCGGTGTCTTCTGGATGCGCGACATCATGTACTCATGCGATCCGCTTGAGACCGGCCGGGTCATCGAGAACTGGCTGAACGGGGCGTCCGGGCGACGGGATATTGGTTGGACACGTGCGGAGTTAGAAACGCACGTGCGAAGCGAGTACAGTACGTTCACCTGGCTCCTTGAATCGATGCTGGAGCGCGCCGGTCTCGCGATTCGCGAGCGAGAATTCAGCGACTCGCGGATCTACGCGGCGTACACATGCGTCAGGGCGCCCTGAGCGACTCGCTATCGCGGGAGCCCAATATTGGCTCGGGGATCGAGATAGTTCGCGACGGCCTCGCCGAACAGGTTGAAGGCAAGGACCGCGAGCATGATGACGAGTCCCGGCAGCACCGATTCCCACGGCGCGATCATGAGCGACTGCCGTCCCTCGTTGATGATGGCGCCCCACGTCGGAGTGGGCGGCACCACGCCGAGGCCGAGGTAGTCGAGTCCGGCTTCGATTAGAATGGCGATGGGAATCGAGAAGCTTCCGTACACCGCAAGCACCTGGAAGAGGTTGGGCAGGATGTGGCGCAGCATCACGCGGCCCGGTCCGGCGCCGCACGCGCGTGCCGCGGACACAAACTCCATTTCCCGGAGCGACAGCGTGGAGGCGTGCGTGATCCTGGTAAAGCGGGGGACGTAGGCAATTCCCACCGCCAGCATCACGTTCTGGATGCCCGGCCCAAAGAACGCCAGAATCAAGATCGCCAGCAGGATGAACGGGAACGCCAGGGCCACGTCGATGCAGCGCATAATGGCCTGCTCCGCGTGCCGTGCGCTGATCCCCGCCGCGATCCCCAGGAACGTTCCGCCCACCGCGCCCACCGCGACCGCGAGGACGCCGACCAACAGCGAAAGCCGCGTGCCGTAGATGACCCGCGAGAGGATGTCGCGGCCGAACAGGTCGGTGCCGAAGGGGTGCTGCCAGGACGGCGGGCGGAATGACGCCGACGCGGAGACGAGCGACGGCCCGTAGGGGGCCAGGAGGGGCGCGAACACGGCGACGACGACCAAGAGCGCGATGAATCCCGCGGCGAGCAACGACGGGACATCGCGCAGAAGCGCCGTCGCGAAGCCGCCCCAGCGCGAACCCCGCGCACGGGCGGGAGCTGCGGAAGCGGCGGCACGGAGGATGTCGGCCACGGCGTGCGGCTACCGGTATTGGATTCGCGGGTCTGCCGCCGCGTAGCATAGGTCCGTGACCAGGTTCATGATCACGAACGAGGCGGCGAGCACGATCACGCACGCTTGGACCTGCACGTAATCCCGGCCCGTGACGGAGTTGACAAGCAGGCTGCCGACGCCCGGGCGTGCGAAGACGGTCTCGATCACCACCGCGCCTCCCACCACGTCGCCCGTCGCCAGCCCAAGTATGCTCAGCACCGGCAGCATCGCGTTCCGCAGCGCGTGCACAAGGACGATCACACGGCCGGCAAGTCCCTTCGCGCGCGCGGTCTTGACGTAGTCCTCGCGAAGGACAGAGAGAAGCGTGGTCCGCGTGATCCGGGTCAGGTACGCGAGCAGCCCGGCCGACAGCGCAAGGGCCGGGAGGACCACGTGCGAGACGATCGACCCTGGCCGCGCAAACGTGCCCGCCCCGATGGCCGGCAGCCACCCGAGCCGGCCCGAAAATACGATCAGCAGGACGATGCCCACGAGAAAACTGGGCGTCGAAATTAGAAGCAGCGAGGCTAACAGCGACAGGCGGTCCACCGCGGTGCCGCTGCGCACCGCCGCCGCGATCCCGAGCGGAATGCCGGCGCCGACGGCGATGAGAAGCGCGCCCACACCCAGGACGACGGTGTAGGGCAGCAGGCTCAGGATCTGAGACGCGGCCGGTTGACCCGTGAGTAACGACGTGCCGAAATCTCCGGCGGCGATATTGCGCAGATACTGACCGTACTGGACGAGGAGCGGCCGATCGAGGCCCCACATGTGGCGCAGCGCGGCCTCGCGATCGCCGGTGGCGAACGGGCCGAGCAGCACCGCCGCCGGATCGCCCGGGAGGAGATGAACGACCAGGAACACACTGGTCACGACACCCCAAATCAACGGAATGATCAGCAGGATCCGGCGGAGGATGTACGGGCGCACGCGAGCCCAGGCTCCGCGAGACCGGCGGCTACTTGGCCGCGAGCGTCACCTTCGCGAGCGGGTCGCCTCCGAAGAGCACGAACGGCTCGTAGTTATGGACGCGCGAGTTGACGAAGAAAATCTCTTTTTGGACATAGTACTCGATCACGGGCACATCGGTCGCGAACCGCTGCTGAATCTCGCGCAAGATCCGCTTGCGGGCGGCCGCCCCCGCGACTTCGCGCTGCATCTGGAACAGCTGGTCGGCCCCTGTGTACCGTGAAATGTTGAGACCCGCGGGCGGGATCTGTTTGCCGGTGAACGCGCCGATGAAGCCGTCGGGATCCGGCGACAGCGCGTTTCCAATGACCGCCGCAGGCGTCGTGGGCGCAATTCGCACCTGCACCAGGGTGCCGCGCTCGAGCGGCCGAGCCTCGAGCTCGATCCCGACCTGGGCGAAGTTCGCCGCGAGAAACTGCGCCGCGTTGATGTCCGGCGTGTCGTTATACGTCGTGAAGAACCCTTTGATCGGAAGCGGCACGCCGGCCTCCTTGAGCAGCTGACGCGCCTTCGCCGGATCGTACGTGTTCTGCGGGTTGACCGACGGGTCGAAGCCGGTCTGACCCGGCATGAGAATCCCGGCGTACCCCGGGGTGCCGAAGCCGCGTAGGATCGCTGCGACGAGTCCCCGATAGTCGATGGCGTACCGCATGGCCTGCCTGACCTTGACGTCGTCGAACGGCTTGACCATCTCGTTGAGCTCGAGATAGTCGGTGCGCAGGGCCTGCTTCGCGATCACCGCCACGCCCGGCGTGTGCTCGTACTGCGTCGCCACGACGGGGTCGTTCACCCCGACGATGTCGACGGCGCCGGTCTTGACGGCGAGCGCCGCGGTCTGGCTGTCGGTGATGACTTTGAAATCGATCTCGTCGACCGCCGGCTTCGGGCCCCAATAGTCGGGGTTCCGAACGAGAACGACCTCCTGGCTGGGCGCGAGCGATTTCAGCATGTACGGACCGGTTCCGATCGGGGTCTTCTCGTAGCCGGCCCGGCCGAGTTTGTCCCACGCGGCTTTGCACAGCACCCAACCCGTGGACGGTTCGATGTTTACGACACTCCAGATGAACCCCTGGAACGGCGCGCTGAGGTGGAACTCGGCGGTGTACGGATTCGGGCACGCGACGTTGTCGACGATGACGGCCTGTGTCTGCCAGAATGAGTGGTTGGCCGGATCCTTGTTGAAGTCCCACGTGAACTGGACGTCGGCGCACGTGAAGTCCCCGTAGCCCCCCTGCCACTTGACGCCCTTGCGGAGCGTGAACGTCCAAGTCTTGCCGTCGGAGCTCGTGGTGTACGCCGTGGCCAGATCGGGCCCGATCTTCCACGTCTTGGCATCGGCCTGGAGGACCGAGTCGTAGATCTGGGCCATGATCTCTGTATCTTCCCCGGTTGTCGTATACGCCGGGATCTTGCTGGTACCGGTGGAGATCAGCGCGTACGTCAGCACCGTGTCGGCAGCGCCGGCGGGCCCGCCGGTCCCCGCAGCGGAGAGGATGACGGCAAGCACCAGCGGAGCACTCCACCGGGCTGCCAGAGTCACGCGTCGAAGCATATCTCGTCCCCCTTTCCCCAAATACCGAAGACGGGTACACGTCTAGGCCATCGCGGCCTCCGGCAGGGTCTCCGGCAATCCCAACGCCTCGCGGTAATGGAACAATGCCGGCGTCCCGCCGGTGTGGACGAACAGTACGGTCTCGCCGCGCGGGATCCGCCCTGAGTCGTGCGCTGCGGTCCAGTTGCTCGTACAATTCTGCGCCGCAGTCGGCATACGCAATCACGCCGAGGTATTTTTCGCGCTGTGGCACATACGGCCGACCCCTCGCGCGGCGCACGTCGCCCGCGGGCCATCTACACATACGGCACCGCGGCCGTGCGGCCGACATCCTGGAACCGCGTCGGCGCGAAGAGGTCGATGCTGTGCCGCGTCGTGCCTGCCGTCGCCAGGTCGGCGAGGATCTCTCCCACCACGCTCGCAAACTTGAAGCCGTGACCCGAGAACCCGGCGGCCACGATGCACTGCGGAGCCGCGGGGTGTGGCCCGATGACGAAATGAAGATCGGGCGTGTTGGTGTACATGCAGGTCCGCGCGGCGATGCATGCGCCGGCGAGCGCCGGCACGCACCGCGCGAGATGTTCCCGCATCAATGCGACCTCCGACTCGTGGACCGTTCGATCGATCGTTCCGGGCGTGCACGGCGAGAGGCGCAGCGAGAACGCCACTTTCGCACCGCCGCGGGGCCCTTCGTGGGCCGGGAATCCGTAAAACCGGTGGCCCCCCTCGGGCAGGCAGACGTACACCGGGAAGCGGTCGGGAAGAAACGGGTCGATCCCGCCGGGCGGGTCGAACCAGAACATCACCACGCGCGCGACGGCCAGCGGCAGTTCGAACCCCAGGACTGGACCGGCCCACGGTCCCGCGGTGATCACGAGGCGGCCCGCCTCATAGACCGCTGCCTCTGTGACGACCCGCACGCGATCGCCGGACGGTGCGGCTTCCCAGCGGAGCGCCGGCTCGTTGAAATGAAGCTCCGCGCCGCGGCGCCCGGCCTGGTCCAGATAGGCGCAGATGGCGGCTTCGGGCCGGAGGAATCCGGCCGAAGGTTCGTACACGCCAATCATGCCGGATTCCGGCGCGAACGGGGGAAATCGCCGCAGGACCTCCGCCGGGGTCAGCACCTCGTAGGGCACTCCCGCCTCCCTCGCGCTCCGCATGCCGCCATCGACGACACTGTGGTCCGGCCGCCCGAGCGCCAGTCCGCCCGTAATCGCCAGCACGTCCGCCCCGGCGTCCCGTTCGAGCTCACGCCACAGCTCGTACGCGCGCCCCAGGAGCCGGACGTGGGCCTGCTCGCGGTAGAGCGTGAACCGGATCATGCGCGACCCGCCGTGGCTGGACCCGCGGTCGTGGGCGGCGGTGTACTGCTCGAGGCCCAGCACACGGACGCCGCGCGCGGCCAGCTGATGGGCGGCGGCGCTCCCCATCGCGCCGAGCCCCAGCACGATGACGTCGTAGGCCGTCACGAGCGAGCCCGGTGGGCCGCGCCCTCGTCGACGACCGCCGGCATCACATGCAGAAAATTGTCGCGATAGATCTTGCGGAGGTCCGCCACCGGGCTAGCGAGCCCGCCGCTTGCGGCGATCGCGCGAATCACGTCGTCGGTGAAGCTGCGGGGCTGGTCGCGGAGCGCCCGCGCGTTCGCGTGGCTTGCGATGACGGCGCGGGTCGACGCGGCGAGGACGTCCGCCGTCGTCCGGTCGCAGCCGTGCGAGACGTCGACGATGATGCCGAGGCGGTTCATTTCCTCGATCGCACGCCGGCCGAGGCGGGTCAATCCCCCGGACGAGTCGCGCGCCCAGTCCCCGACCCCGAGCCCGGTGCACCGGGCCCAGGTCACGGAGAGCATCCGCAATCCGAGCCGGTGCAGCAATCGCAGCATCGCGAGGTCGTTGCCCAGCGGCTCTGCGCCTTCGAGCGCGAGGAGGACCGCGACTTTACCCTCCGCATTGATCCGCCGGAGATCCGCCGCGGACGCGGCGACTTCAATGCTGCTCCGCGTTATTTCAATTCGACCGTCTCCATGTACTCCATGGAGGACGGCTGCGGCACCAGCCCGTCGACGTTCCGCCGCATCAGCAACGGGACTTTCCCGTGCGCGATTAGGATGTCGCGAAAGTCGTCGACGATCATCGTCTCGGCTTGGGCGTACATCCGGGCCCGTTGGCCCTGGACGCTCGTGATCCTCGCCCTGTTGATCAGGTCGAACACGGCGGGATTGTTATACGACAAATAGGCGTTTTCAGGGTCGTACTTCGGGAAGAAGTAGCCGAGCCAGTCGTCGGGGTCCCCGTTGTCTCCGATCCAGCCGATCATAAAAATTGGAAATTTGTTGCTCCGGCGGTCCCGCAGGTATGCGGCCACGTCTTCCGTCATGAGGTTGACCTTGATGCCGACCTTGCTAAGATCGCTCGCGACCGCGGTCGCGATCTCTTTCGGCTGCGGGAAATAGGGCCTCGCAAAGGGCAGGTACCATAGGTCGAACGCCAGGTCCACGCCGTATCCGGCTTCGGCGAGCAACTGCCGCGCGCGCTGCGGGTCGTACGGAATCGGCTTCACGTTGGCGCGGCCCCACAGCAGCGGCGGCATGTGCTGGTCGGCGACCTGGCCAAATTCGCCGTAGAGCGCCTGCACGATCGCGCGGCGGTTGATGGCCATGGTGATGGCCTCCCGGACGCGTTTGTCCTTGAACAGCGGGTTGTTCATATTGAAGCGGAACCAGCCGGTGTTGAACGGCGGCCGGTAGCCCAGCTTGAATGACGGATCACTCTGGACCACCTTGACGTCGTCGGTATTCGGGTTCTCCATGGCGCTGATCTCGCCGGCCTTGAGCGCGAGCAGCCGCGCCGAGTTGTCTTTGATGGCGCGCATGATCAGGCGCGGCGTCTTGGGGAGGCCTTTGCGGAAATACGCCCGGTTGGCGTCGAGCGTGACGTGGTCGTCCCGCACCCACTCGGTGAGGCGGTACGGACCGGTGCCGACCGGATGCTGCCCGAGATCCCGCGCCCCGTAGAGCTTGATCGCCGTGGGACTGTTGAATCCGAAGGCGATGATCGCGAGGTTCTGCAGCAGCGGCCCGTTGGGCTGCTTCAGCATGAGCTGCAGCGTGTACGGGTCGACGACGCGGGCTTCGCCGAACGAGTCGGCGAGGAAGCCCTTCCAGTACGTGTAGTCATAGCCCTGGACCAGGTGATAGGGATTCTTCTCATCGGCCCAGCGGTCGAAGTTGAACTTCGCCGCGTCGGCGTTCCAGGGGGTGCCGTCCTGAAACGTCACGCCCTGCCGCAATTTAAACGTCCAGATCAGCCCGTCGGGGGAGACCGACCAACTCGTGGCCAGGTCGGGCTCGATGTCGGTCGCGCCCGGCTTCGTCCGGACGAGCAGGTTGAATATCTGCGCCGCGACTTCCCAGGCCTCGCCGTTGCCGGTTACGTTGACGTCCAGCGTGTCCGCGTCTCCGCTCTTGCCCCAGATGAACGTCCTGGGCTCGGCCGCAATGCCGGGCGAGGATCGCGGGACCGCCGCGGCGGCGAGACAGCCGATCGTCGCCAGCGCTGCGATTACACTGCTCCAACGGATCCGCGTGCTCATGCAGTCTCCCCCGAGGTGTGCGCACGGTGCGTTGAGCCGAGCGAACGGACTCCTCGACGATCTTTCACCAGACGAGATCGGCTGACCTTTCGTCACCGGGCCGCGCGGCACCGCGTCCGGTTGATACACTCGCAGACGTGACAGAGCGGGCCGGAATTCGTGTGCGCGTAACGCCGTCCGCGGCGCTGGTCACCGGCACGTATGACGCCCCGCACGCCCGCGGGCTTCTCTGGTCGATACATGATTTGTGGGCCTCGCGCTCGCCTGTTTCCGTGCCGAGCAGCTCCCGGAGTCGCTCGCGGAGATTCCGCTCGAATATTTTGAGACCGCGATTAGGTGGCTGCGGCGCAACGTGGCCGTGTCCGGGCGGCCGCTCGGTGTCATGGGCACCTCACGCGGCGGGGACTCGCGCTGCTCTCGGCTCGAGGTTCGCCGACTTCCGGGCGGTGGTGGGTTACGTGCCGAGTGCCGCCCATGCCGGTATCTCTGGCGCGGCCTGCGCGAAGCCACGCGGTGGACGTACCACGGGAAAGCGGCCCAGCCGTTCATTGCTTCACGGGAGGCCGACCGGATGGAAGAGCCGGCCCCGTCACCCGAAACCCGCGTCACGTGAGCGACCTGAGAGATAGGTAACAGATTGTACCGGACACATGGGTAACACTCCTTCCCTGAAAGGGGGAGGGACGATGCCCTGGAGGGAGTGTTCGGTGATAGACGAGAGAATGCGGT
>Ga0070732_10000633_pt1 | contig 21095 bp, 21 predicted proteins | sample Coa_R1_5_FD_66449 | JGI IMG/M metagenome (GOLD analysis project Ga0070732, IMG submission 66449) | Surface soil microbial communities from Centralia Pennsylvania, which are recovering from an underground coalmine fire - Coalmine... | ecosystem: Environmental > Terrestrial > Soil > Unclassified ... | reverse complement strand
CCTTCTATACCACGCTGGTTTTGATCGCTGTGCTTACTTCCCAGGCGGCAGGCGCATGGCTGGAGTTTGTGCTGCACCGGGGCTGGCCTCTGCTCTCTGCGGAACCGGCGGCTGCTGGCACTGTTACTACCGGGAACGCTCCTGAAACATTGGCGGCTTAGAGTAGGTTTCCTTCCTGACGTATGTTTGTGTCATGCGGTCATGCCAGCCCAGGGTATCTTCGTCCACAAAGGCCCATGCAAATCCCAACCCCAGCGCAAAGGCAGAAAGCACACTGGCGAGAGCGCGCCTGCGCCGTACAGGTAATGGCGCCGGTGCGCCGTCGAATGTGCACACTTCAAGTTGTGCCAGATGCATGCCCACGGTGGCCGACCCGTAAACCAGAAATAGGTACTGGTAAAGCAGCCACAAACCTCCACAAACCAACAGGCTATATAAGAGAGTCACGCGGGTCTGCGGCAAACGGTTGGCCATGCTGAGGAAGGTCATGGCGAAACCAGCAACCGCCATGGTCACGATGATGATGTCCACCATTCCGGCAAAGATGCGGTGCGCGAGCGGCGCCGGTTGCGGCGGCAAATCAACATCGGCGCCGGGCCTGTCGGCTTCCGCCTCCAGTTGAATGTCGGCAAAGGTAGGAAGCAGGTCCATCTGCTCCGCCGGAGGCTCTGGGGCATCCAGAATTCGCGGTCCATCCAGGACGGGCCCTGCCAATTCCAGGTCTTCCGGTTCATGTGTCCGCTCGCGGTGAAAAGTAAACGGCAGCGGCGGCCTGGGAAACTCAATGATTTTGGGCAACTCTGGCTTTATGGGCCTGGGCGGCGCAATTTCCATTTCGATTGGTATTGTGGCCGCAGGATCACCTTCCGGCTGAAAATTCAGCTCCAGGGTGCCATCGGGATCATAGCGTTTGCGGCGGCGGGCGCGGTGCTGCTGCACTCGCGAAATGACCTCGTCACGCCAGGGCGCAGCTTGCGGATTTTCAAATTTGCCGCCCGAACCGCCGGCAACCGCGGGCCGGGCCGAATCGTTCTCCACTGTCTGATAAGCCTCCGAGCCTACAAGTACGGTTGCGCCCGATTGTTCGTGCGCGCAAGCTGAGGATTTACCGCAAACCGGGCAGGCCATTGGTCAAGAGTTGCGAGTCGCCAGATGTGAGGACCATGCCCGGCACGTTGGGGCGTTTTGCCTTTGCAAAACTGGCGTGTTACCTTGCCCGTTCACCCTTTTGAGCGATGCATCCCCGACTTAAGTTTGTTATCACAGCCGTGGTGGTTTGTCATCTGTTTCAAGGCGTGCCCCTAGTTATCAGCCAGGCGCATCCTGAAGCCTCCGCTCCGTCATCCCCGCAATTACCCGGTCAAGCCGGCAGCAAAAAGCAACTCTCGGCTACTCAGGGTGAGCCAGTCAGCATCAGCGCCAAACAGCAGGAAGGCCAAGGCAATGTATTCACGCTGCGCGGAGACGTGGAGATCCAGTTTCGCGGATATACTCTGCGCGCCGACTCCCTCGCCTACAATCGCGCTACCGGTGATGTCACCGCCCAAAACAACATTACGCTGGACGGCGGCCCTCATGACATTCACATCAGTGCCAGTCATGGGACTTACAATCTCAACACTCAAACCGGCAAGTTCTATGATGTGTCTGGAACTACTGGCGCCCACTTCAAAGGACGGAGCGTGACTCTCACCTCCTCCAGCCCGCTGGCCTTCTCCGGCAAGGTGGTGGAAAAAGATGGTGAGGATAGCTACGTCATCTATCGCGGCACAGTAACCTCCTGCGAGCTTCCTCATCCCAAGTGGACATTCAGTGCCTCCAGGATCCTGGTAGTGGTGGGCGAGTCAGCCCACATCCACAACACCATCTTCCGGCTCAAAGGGGTTCCTGTAATTTATCTCCCTTTTGCCGCGCCGCCGGTGGAGAGAACAGGACGGCAAAGCGGGTTTCTTCTGCCCATCTTCGGCACTTCGTCCTCGAAAGGAACCATTCTGGGAGATTCCTTCTATTGGGCGATTGACCGCAGTACGGATGCGACTCTCGGCGCGGAGTATTTTTCCCGCCGTGGCTGGGCCATGCATGATACCTTTCGTGCCCGCCCCAGTGATGGCTCCTATTTGAATGTTGACTACTTCGGTGTATTCGACCGCGGAATTGGTACGCCCAAGGTGGACCAGGGCGGCGAAGATGTAAAGCTCACCGGAGAAGCTACCTTGCCTCACGATTTTCGTGGCGTGGCCTCTCTCAATTACCTGAGCTCTTTTGTGTTCCGGCTGGCATTTACTGAGAATTTTTCCCAGGCCGTGGACTCTGAGGTCAAGTCCGTGGCCTTTCTCTCTAAAACTTATTCCGGCTTCTCAGTGAATGCTTTTGCCTCTCGCTACCAGAATTTTCAAAGCACCGCTCATGGAGACTTGGTTACCATCTTCCACGCGCCTGGAATTGAACTCTCCAGCGCTGATCAAAGGCTGGGTGGCTCCCGGCTGTACTGGTCGTTCGATACTGCGGCCGAGGGACTTCGCCGCACAGAGCCGGGGTTTGATACTCCCAATCTGGTCGGCCGTCTGGATGTGGAACCAGATGTCTCTTTGCCGCTCTTCCTCGGTGGCTGGACGTTCCGCCCGGAGATTGCGCTACGCAACACTTTCTACACGGAAGCTCGCCAGCCCAGTGCCGGCATCGGCCTGGCGGTGCAAGAGGTGGTGAATCGCCGTTCTGTGGAGACAGCAGTCGAGATTCGTCCGCCCACCCTGACCCGCGTTTTCGAGCGGCCCGTGGCCGGGAGAAAGGTCAAGCACACCATTGAGCCTTATCTCATTTATCGTCTCACCAGCGGGATTGCGAATTTTCCCTCAATCATTCGCTTTGATTATCGCGACATCCTCAGCGACACCAATGAAATTGAGTACGGACTCACCCAGCGGCTGTATCTCAAGCATGTGCATCAACAATGCAATCAGGACCAGGAGAATAAAGCCGCCACCGGCGAGGCGGTTCCTGCCAACAATTCCGCCGGTTGCACGCCTGCGGGCGCAAATGAATTTGTGACCTGGGAGCTGAAACAAAAATACTTTTTTGATCCGAATTTTGGCGGAGCAATCGTGGATGGCAGGCGGAATGTGCTCACAACCACCGCCGATTTCACCGGCATCGCCTTCCTCACCCAGCCGCGCAGGTTCGCTCCTATCGTCTCCCGCTTGCGCATGCGCACCACCAGCAACAGCGACCTTCAGTGGGAGCTGGATTACGACACTACGACTGGACGCATCAATGCCAGTACGGTCTTCGGCACTTTTCATTTTGGGGATGTTTTCCTCGGAGGCAGCCACGCTTTTTTGAGAGTTCCCGGTGAGATATTCGTCTCCAATCCTATTCCCGGTCCTGAACAATTCAATCAGTTCCGCCTGCTGGCCGGTTATGGCAGTCCCAGCAAGCGAGGAGTGAGCGCGGCAGTGAATGTGGGGTTTGATTCAACTTTCGGTTTTGTGCAGTACTCCGCCGCCCAAGCCGCCTACAACTGGGACTGCTGTGGCGCGAGCTTTGAGTATCGCCGGTTTGCCTTGGGCTCGGTTCGCAATGAAAACTCCTACCGCTTTGCTTTTTCCCTGGCCAATATCGGCAGCTTCGGGAACCTGAGAAGGCAGCAACGGCTGTTCTAGCCTGTAGAATTACAGAATGGATTTACCGGCCAAGCACCGTAATCTCGAGCAAATCCTCTGTGGCTTAGGACGGGCGCTGATCGCGTATTCCGGAGGCGTAGATTCAGCTTACCTGGCTTATGCGGCGCATCGGGTGCTCGGCAGTAACATGCTGGCTGTGATCGCGGATTCTCCCAGCCTGGCTCGAGTTCAGCTTCAAGACGCGATTGCTTTCGCTCAAGAGCAGCAGATCCCCCTGCAAATCCTTCAGACCCTGGAGATGGATCGGCCCGAATATGTTCGCAATGACCGCCTGCGCTGCTTTCACTGCAAGGACGAACTCTTCACGCTCATGGAGCAATTTGCGCGTGAGCATGGGTTCACTTCAGCCGCTTACGGGGTGAACGTGGATGACCAGGGGGATTTTCGTCCCGGCCAAAAAGCGGCAAGTCACCACCATGTCGCGGCCCCTTTGTTGCAAGCCGGTCTCTCCAAGGCTGAGATTCGAGAACTCGCGCAGCAAGCGGGACTGCGCGTCTGGGACAAGCCGGCTTCCGCCTGTCTCTCATCCCGCATCGCCTACGGGCGTCCAGTCACCCGCGAAGCTCTGCTGGCGGTGGAGCGCGGCGAGGATGCTTTACGTTCCCTGGGCTTTCACCAGTGCCGCGTGCGCCACCATGGAGAGATCGTGCGCATCGAAATTGCCCGCGAAGAACTCCCTCGGGCGCTCACGCTGGAGATGTTTGCCGAATTCACCCGGACCTTCAAAGCCCTTGGCTTTCTCTATGTCACGGTGGATGCCGAAGGGTTCCGTTCCGGGTCCATGAATGTCGCTCTCAACCCGGAGAGCCTGGTAAAGCTGTCCTAAGGGCTGCTATATCGGCTTTAGAAATCGTGCATCCACTGCGTCGTCATTCAAGGGGTGTCCGCGAAACGGAGACCCGGAGGAACCTTGTGTTTCCTCTTCCAATCCAAAGAGCACACTATTTGTAAAAAGGCATTAAAGGGCAGGGTCCGGTTTCAGCCGTTCTCTCGTGAGATAATCAAATATCATTCCTCTGATGTTAAGGTGGTTCCCTTGGCGCGAAAAAATCTGGCTTGTTTGAATGTCGTACTTTTCTTGATTTTGGCCGCTGGCGGCTGCAAAGCTCAAAGCACGAATGCCAGTCCGGCCGGCAGTCTAAGTCCTGAAGTCCTGCACAGAATCCAAACTGAGATTCGGGCCCGTTACTCGGTTGCCCCGCAGGTTGATATTTCCATTTCCTCTCCTCAGTCCAGCGACATACCTGGCTACGATAAGGTAATCGTCACCTTTGCTCATGACGAAAAAAAGACTACGTTTGATTTCCTTCTCTCCAAAGACCGCAAGACCCTGGCGCGCCTGGAAACGATTGATATTTCCCAGGACCTGATGTCAAAAATCGATGTGAAGGGCAGGCCCGTGCGCGGCAATCCGGCGGCCAAGGTGGCGATTGTCAACTACGATGACTTTCAATGTCCTTTCTGCGCCAAAATGCACGCCACTCTTTTCCCGGCTTTATTGAAGGAATACGGCAATAAAGTTAAATTCATCTACAAGGACTATCCTCTGGTTGATATCCATCCTTGGGCCATGCACGCCTCCGTAGACGCTAACTGTCTGGCCAGCCAGAACGGTGATGCTTACTGGGACTTTGCCGATTACGTCCACGCAAACGCTAAATCCATCGCGGGCCACTCTCCGCAAGAGGCCTTCGTCAACCTGGATAAATTGACCATGGACCAGGGAGATAAGCATCATGTGGATGCTGCGAAGCTGGATGCCTGCGTGAAAAAATCTGATGAAAGTGCGGTGCGGGCGTCCATGGCCGAAGGCGACAAACTGGGAGTGGATGCAACTCCGACGCTGTTCATCAATGGTGAAAGGATTTCCGGCATTGTCCCTGATGACGTGATGCACTCCATCATTGACCACGCCCTGGCTGACGCCGGAGAAAAAACTCCTTCAACCAACGCAAAAAACTAGCGCATGTCCCAGGCTTCATTTATCTTAAGCGCGTCTAATTTTCGCTCCCCGGAGGCGTGTTTGTTGAGTCAAGCGCGGAAGTGCGTCTGCCGCAATCTGCTGTTCATGGGTGTGGCTCTGTCCCTGCTCGCCGCAGGATGCAGCCATCAGGACTCTAATCAGGACGTGCTGGCGAAGGTTAATGGCTACAAGATCACCCGTTCGGAGGTGGATAAAGCCTACCAGCGCCAGATTGCAGGATCGCCGCAAAAACCCTTGCCGGAGCAGGAGCGGGCCATGCGTCTCCAGCTTTTGCAGCAGGTCATCAATATTCAGCTCTATCTCCAGAAGGCCGAAAGACTCGGCGTGCTGGCTACGGACGAAGAAGTTGAAAGCCACGTCAGCCAGGACAGGGCCCCCTACACCAAAGAGGAATTCACTAAAAAGCTCCAGGACATGGGTTATACGGAGGATGAATACCGCCAGGAAATTCGGCGACGGCTGACCATTGACAAGCTGCTGAATAAGGAGATTGGCAGCAAGATCACCATCAGCGATGGGGACATTCAGAATTTCTATAACCAGAACAAGGCCCAGTTCAATGTCATTGAGCCTCAGTACCTTCTCGCCCACATCTATGTAAGCGCGCTGCCCAATGTGCCTGCCGGCGCGATTCCGGGTAAAGCGGAAAATGAGGCCCAGGCTTACGAAAAGATCAGGATGGTCCACAATCGCCTGGATAGCGGTGAAGATTTTGCTGTCCTTGCTTCAAAGTTTTCTGAGGATGTGGAGACCGGTCGTAATGGGGGTGAGCTTCAGCCCCTGCCTGAGTCCGCGCTCAAAGATCGCGATCCGGCCACGCGCGAAGCCATCCTCAGGCTCAAGCCCAACCAGTACAGTGACATCATCAAACTGGTCAATCCGGCGACGCAAAAAGTGCTTGGATATCGCATCGTCAAGCTGCTGGGAAAAGAGCCTGCCGGTCAGCGCGGCCTGAATGATCCCAACGTGCAGCAATTCATCCGCACCCAGCTACGCAACCAGCGGGAACAGCTTCTGCGCACGGCCTATGACGAAATGGTGCGCGATGGCGCCGAAGTCCACAATTATTACGCAGAACAGATTCTGAAAGATGCCGGCCAGAAATAGCCGCTTTATAGGCTATTTCGGTTTTAGAAATAGTGTATCCCTGTAGGGGCGGCACAAGCCGGTGGCTGCGCCCAATCGCTCATGATGGTTCCCCCAAAATCTTTGCTGGCTGACTGCTTATCCGACCCGGATCACGTTCTGTTTAAAAACCCATGACCCGCTATCTGGTCTTGCCAATCCATTCCTTGGTGGTAATGGTCATTTCTTCCTTTGTGGTAATTGATTACGTCTCCCCGGCGTGATAACTGGGTAAGACGCAACCAGGATGGAAAGGAACCGGTCATGAGCGGCAACTTACTGAATTCTTCGGCAGTCATGGCTTTCTTCGCAATTCCTAGCACGGTGATTTGGTCGTATCTTGTCTTTGGAGCGACACTCGCCATCGGGCTGGTCACCATTTTTCTGCGCGGCAATTGGCAAAAGGCGCGAGGATTGGAAGTATTGATTTTGTTTGGGCCGCTTTTCTACGCGGCGCCCCTCGCGGGTTTCGGCACTGAACACTTCACGTTGGCCAAGGCCATCGCCTCCATCGTACCGCGATGGATTCCGTGGCATCTGTTTTGGGCGTACTTCGTAGGTGCCTGCTTTATAGCGGCCGCTCTGAGCCTGGTGACCAAGATCCAGGCGCGCCTCTCGGCGAGTCTGCTCGCCTTGACCTTTTTCCTTTTCGTAGTGCTGATGGATGCCCCCGGCTGGGCGCATCATCTGCGGAATCGGTTTGCCCTGATTTTAATGCTGCGCGAACTGTCCTTCAGCGGCGGCGCTCTGGCACTCGCGGCCAGCCTCGCCGGGCAGCAACGCGAGCGCGGCCACATCCTGGCAACCATTGCGCGCTACTTCGTTGCCATTCCCGTGCTGTTTTACAGCTTCGAGCAATTCATGTACGCGGATCACGTTCCTGGCGTTCCTCTGGAACCGCTAACTCCCCAGTGGATCCTGGGACACGCCTTTTGGACGTATCTGGCAGCCGTGGTTTACGCTGTCGGGGGTATCCTGTTGCTTGTCGGCAAGAAAACCCGCGCAGCAGCCACGTGGATCGGCTTGACCGTGCTCTTGGTGGAGTTGGCGGTCTACGTGCCAATCGCAGTCGTGGAACGCGCCAGCCTCGACAATGGTTTCAATTACATGGGAGATACGCTGATGTATTGTGGCGCCATTCTTCTGCTTGCGGGTGCCATGCCGCGCGAAGCGGCCGGACCGGAACCCTCAGCCGATGAGTTGTCCCATAATTCGGTAATGTCCGGAGTCACCCGATGACCGCAGCACAGTTTCGCAGGATTGCACTGAGCCTGGAAGGGGTGGAGGAGTACTCCCACGCAGGATTGCCGGCTTTTCGTGTAGGAGGCAGGAAATTTGCTTCGCTGGCCTCGCAGGCAGAGGGGTACGGAAATCTGATGCTTACGTTGGAGCAGCAGGCCGCCTTTGTGGAGGAGGCGCCCGAGATTTTCCTGCCGATTCCTGGCGGCTGGGGAAAGATGGGACACACGCATATTCGCCTGGCGGCGGCGAGTGAGGATGTACTGACAGGTGCGCTCCGAACCGCGTGGAAACTGCGAATTGATAAGAACGCCAGGACAGGGCGGGGAAAAAGTCGTGGGACCGGGGGCGGAGGAGTAACCAATAAGAAAGGCGGGAAGCGACGACGATGACTGCAACAAAAGCGCGGAACGTTCATAGCAATAAAAAGGACTTGTCACCCAGACAACGTGAAGAACTGCTCAAAATATTGCAAGCCCGTTTTGAGAAAAACATGGACCGCCATAGAAGTCTTGAATGGGGCAAAATACAAGCAAAGCTGGAAGCCCATGCTGAAAAACTGTGGTCACTCAATGAAATGGAAAGAACTGGCGGTGAACCGGACGTTGTTGGTCATGATAAAAGGACGGGCGAATACATTTTTTATGACTGCTCAGCGGAAAGTCCTAAAGACCGCAGAAGTTTTTGCTACGACCGTGAAGCGCTGGAGTCAAGGAAAGAAAATAAGCCACAAGGTAATGCCCTTGATATGGCGGCGGCCATGGGCATTGAGCTGTTAACGGAAGAACAATATCGAGAGTTGCAGAAAGTTGGAAATTTCGATACCAGGACGTCGAGCTGGGTGAAAACACCTTTGGATATCAGAAAACTAGGCGGCGCGCTTTTTTGCGATCGCCGCTACAACACTGTTTTCCTGTATCACAACGGTGCGGAATCGTACTATGCCGCCAGGGGATTTCGCGGTTCGCTCAAGGTCTAGATTTCTTTCCAATCACGCGCGATCACGGCGATTGTCGATTTGCCAAAGCCTTTGCCGACGGGTCACAGGCTATTCAATCCGGCCCAGCCGGTGGCGGAGCTGTCATGTAAAAGAGCATCATTCAATTTCCGCCAGCACCTGCCCCGCTTCCACCGCTGCACCCTGAAGCGCATGGATCTTTTTGACGGTTCCCTTTTTTGGGGATTTCATCTCGTTCTGCATCTTCATGGCCTCAATCACCAGCACACCCTGTCCAGCTTCTACGGCGGTCCCTTCCGGAGTCAGGATTCGCACTACCTTGCCTGGCATGGGAGCAATTACTCTTTTCAGCCCGGCTGCGGCGTCCCCGGAGCTCCTTCGCGAGCGCAGGGAGCGCGGATCGCGCACCACCGCGCCAAACCGCTCGCGTCCAACCACAATCTTGGTTTCTGTGGGCGTGTTCTCCTGTCTTATTTCGTAGGATTTTCCGTCAACCAGAATGGACAGTACGCCGCTCTGGACGGAGGTCACATCCAAGGGAAGCTCGCGGCCGTCCAGCTTGCAGCGCCATCCCTTCCCGGCACGGGACAACTCAACTTTGTGCGTCCTGTCGCCAATGCTGACCTCGTAGATCATTCGCTGCGCAGGGCCTCTGTGCGTGCGATTTTTTTCCAATTGGAGCTGTTTGGCTGATCGCCATTGGCTTTCGCGCTGCCATTCTGCTCGTAACTCGCAGGAGAGCGCGCAGCAAAAAGAGCGGCTGAAATCGCGGCAATTTGCGCTAAACCGTCCTGGGAGGCGGTCTCCGGGACTCCCGATGCCAGCAGGCGATCCAGGAAGCCGGTGTCAATTCGGGCAGCGATAAAATCCGGATGCTCCAACAGCCTGCGAAACAAGGAGAGATTCGTCTGAATGCCGCTGATGAAATATTCATCCAGTGCGCGCCGCATGCGGGCAATGGCCGTGTGCCGGTCGGACGCATACGCAATCAGCTTGGACAGCATGGGATCATAGTCCAGTGGCACCGTCCAGCCCTCGTAGACGCCTGAATCCTCGCGAATGCCCGGCCCGGATGGCTGTAATAGCCGGCTGATCCTTCCCGGCGAGGGAAAAAAGTTGTTGTCCGGGTCCTCCGCGTAGATGCGGCACTCAATCGCATGGCCGCGAATGCTGATGTCCGGCTGCCGCAAAGGCAGCTCCTTGCCGGCGGCAATTTGCAGTTGCAGGTGCACCAGATCCAATCCAGTCACCATCTCTGTTACCGGGTGCTCCACCTGTAGGCGGGTGTTCATTTCCAGGAAGTAAAAGTTTCGCTGGCTATCTACCAGGAACTCCACGGTTCCTGCATTGGTGTATCCGGCAGACTTGGCGGCCTGCACCGCCACTTGGCCCATGCACCGCCGCAAATCCTCATCCACAATGGCGGAAGGCGCCTCTTCAATCACCTTTTGATGTCGCCGTTGGACCGAGCATTCACGTTCTCCCAGGTAAATCAGGTTGCCGTGCTCATCGCCCAGCACCTGAATCTCGATGTGGCGCGGGTTCTCAATGAATTTTTCCAGGTAAAGCTCGCCGTTCCTGAATGCGCGCTCGGCCTCGCTCCTGGCAGTGTCAAATGCCGGGCGTAAATCAGCCGGAGTTCTTACCAGCCGCATTCCTTTACCGCCACCGCCGGCGGCAGCTTTGATCATCACCGGAAAGCCGATTTCCGGCGCCAGCCGCACCGCTTCTTCCACGGATAGTCCTTTGCTCGAACCAGGAACCGCTGGTACGCCCGCCGCCTGCACCGCCTGGCGGGCCCGGGTCTTAGACCCCATCATCTCCATGGCAGCAGGTGGCGGCCCAATGAACTTGATACCGGCCTCGCCACAGGCGCGCGCAAAAGCGGCGTTCTCAGAAAGAAAGCCATATCCGGGATGGATGGCATCTGCGCCGCAGCGCGCCGCTGTGGCGATGATTTTCTCGATATTTAAATAGGATTCGGAAGCGGCTGCCGGGCCAATCGCATACGCCTCATCTGCCTTGCTTACGTGCAAGGCTGCCCGATCAACATCAGAGAATACCGCCACAGAGGCGATGCCCATTTCCCGGCACGCGCGGACAATCCGCACCGCAATCTCACCCCGGTTTGCTATAAGGACCTTCTTAAACATGTATATATGAATTCAACAGCATCTTAGTTTATCTCGATCCCGCAAAGCGGGAGAGAAGTCCCCCTTGCATACTTAGCGCCCTTCGCGTACTTATATCGGTTTAGAAGTAGTGTATCCACTGCGTCGTCATTCCTTCCCTCTGTGCCCTCTGTGCTTTTCTTCGTGCCCTTTGTGGTTATCTGCTTTCGGTTGTGGCCTGCGTCCTCCGTTGCAGCTACGCGAATGGCAGCCAAAAAACTGCCCCTCCCAAAGGAGGGGCTTGGGATAGCTAACCCAGGTGGAACATTATTTTTTGGGTTGTTCCAGGACGATCCCGCCATTGGTCTTCTTGGCGGCCTCGTCAAATTTCTTCTTCCGGGCGGCCATGGCTTTATCACTCCAGTCGTTGGCTGCCTTGAGGTCGGCCTTATACGCATCGGGATCACCGCACTCGGTGTCCGCTTTGCGGTGATACAGGAGATTGGTGTAAGTCATGGCGTCGTCATAGTCCTGCCGCTTCTGCATGGCCGTTTCCAGCATCTTCAGGCCCTCGTCAATGCGCGGGCCATCGGCGGCTTTGATGTCTTCGCAGAACTGCTTGCCCTTGGCCTGATCTTCCACGCCCAGGCCGACTTTGGATTTTCTCTCGGAAATATCCTTATAAACGGCTGTCCAGTCGATTACGCCCACCGAATAATAAGCTTCCGGATCGTTGGGATCAGCGTCAATGGCCTTCTTGTAATATTCGGCGCTTTCATTGAACTTTTTCATGTTCAGGTACAAGGACGCGATGCCCTTCAAGGCAGTGATGCTCTTGGGGTCTTCGCGTAGCACTTCCTTGTACTCTTCAATCGCCTGGGTTGCGTAGGCGTTGTTTTCCGGCGTATCAATTCCCGAAACATATTGCTGCATCAGGGCCGTAGCCAGATACAGCTTTGCCACCTGGAGATCATTGTCCAGATTGACCGCATTCTTAAAAAACTCAATGGCTTTTTCGGGGTGGTTCCCTTTGTAGGCCTGTACGCCTTTGTTGAGCTGATCGCGTGCCTGGAGCTTTTTGCATCCAGCGATGGTCAACAGCGCGGCCGCGACGGCCAGAACCGTCACAAGACGTGCGCCTCTAGTCATGGTTTTGTTGCTCCTTGCCGCTGTTTGGCTTGAAAGATTCTACAGATTGCAAACATGCAACTGATCACGGGACCGGCGGAAACTCCGCCAGCCCCGCGCTTTTTCTTGAGGAGTTCAACCTGCTGTTACCGGCCGGCTTCAATATTTTTTGTCAGCAAGCCGATTTTATCGATCACCTGCGTGCCTTTGGCGATATCAATCACCTGGGCGACATCCTGAAACTCAATGTCATCGTCGCCCCGGACAAACATGACCCGCTCGGCCCTGGTCTTGAAAATATCAGTTAGACGCGTGCCCAGGTCGTTCCAGCTCACATCGTCCTGATTGATTTTCAATTGGGGACGGCCGCCGGCTTTTTCCAACACCTGTACCACAACCGTGCGGTTGTCCTCCTGGGGTTTCGCGTCCTTCGGCGGCGGCTGCGGAACCAGCGCCTCCAGTCCTTTGGGCGTGAGCGGAGTGATGACCATAAAGATGATCAGCAGCACCAGCAGCACGTCAATCATCGGCGTCACATTGATGTCACAAGTGGGCCCGCTGCCCTGTGAGCCCGTTGCCATTGCCATAGAATACCTGCCTCGTGTTTACGGAAAACCTGTGTTGTTCCAGGCCGGACTAGCTTCCGCCGCCCGCCCCGCCTCTTGTTTGTTTTTGTTCGGTGAGCAGGCCTAGTTGGTCCACGCCGGCGGAGCGAACATTGTCCACCACGTCAACCACGTTCTTGTACTTGGCCCGAGCATCGGCCTTTACAAACACCTCTTTGTTCACCCGATTGGCCACGCGGTCCATGATTTTCTGCGTCAGGTCAGCGGGGTTCTTGATCTGTTGCGTGTCAAAGTAGACGTTGCCGTCGCGCGTCACAGCCACAATCAGCGCGTCTTCTTTGTCGGCATCCGGCATTTGCATGGGATTGACCGCCTTGGTCAACTCCACGGTTACACTCTTCTGCAACATGGGCGTGATCACCATGAAGATAATCAGCAGCACCAGCATCACGTCCACCATGGGTGTCACGTTGATGTTGGAGTTGACCTTGGCCCCTTCGTTGCGAACTACGATTCCCATACTTTGCTCCCGTTACCGGCGAACCATGGTGGTCCGTTTCAGGAAATAGTCCACCAGCTCGCTGGAAGAATTGTCCATCTCCACGTCAAAAGCTTCCACTTTGCCGGTGAAATAGTTGAACATCATCACCGCCGGGATAGCCACAAACAAGCCCAGAGCGGTGGTAACCAGAGCTTCCGAAATACCGCCGGCCACTACGCCGATTCCGGTTGCGCCTTTGTTCTCTGACATCTTTCTGAACGCGTTCAGAATGCCGATGACGGTTCCGAACAAGCCCACGAAAGGAGAGGTCGAGCCAATGGTCGCCAGGCCGCCCAGGCCGCGTTTCAGCTCGGCGTGCACAATGGCTTCCGCGCGCTCTAGCGCCCGCTTGCTGGCTTCAATTTGTTCACCCGGTATCTCTGACGATTCGCCGTGGGCCTTGAACTCCTGGAGTCCTGCGGTCACCACTTTCGCCAGGTGGCTTTTCTTGTTGCGCTCGGCCACGCGGATGGCTTCGTCCAGCTTGCCTTCGCGCAGGGCGCCCGCCACTGCCGGCGCAAACTGGCGCGACTGCTTGCGTGCGGCGCTGAAAGCGATCCAGCGGTCAATCATGACGCCGATCGACCACGCCGACATGATGAAGAGAATGATCACTACCGTGCGCGCAGGCCAGTTCATCTGCCGCCACAGCGAGATTGGGTCCCAGCCTACGGTACCGCCGTTGTCGTCCTGAAAGAACCACATCGCAAGCAAATGCGACTTGGCCCACAAAAGAGTTGCTAGGTTTGCTGCTAACATGAGTTTAAGTTTTCCTCCTCAAGAACTTTTTAAAAGACTTTTTCCGAATCAAGCTTCTTCAGAAGCTCTGAATTACCGCAAAAATCGCATTGCATTTCTTCCGTGTTGGGAACTGCCTGGATTGGGATTTCAAGAGGGCGGCTCGCGGAACTGGCCGCCCCCAACTCCAAGAAAAACTCAGGTCACATGTGGAACTTCACCGTGATCGTGGTTTCAACTTCCACCGGCTCGCCATTCAGAACCCAGGGTTTGTATCTCCAGCCTCTCACGGAATCCATAGCCGCCTGAATGAGAATTGGATGCCCGCTGACCGCTCTTAGGTTTTCGATGGTTCCTTGCTTGCTGATCAAAGCCTGCAAGACCACATCGCCCTGTACGTGCGCAATCTTCGCCATCTGGGGATAAACCGGGTCGGATCCGGCAATCTTGTTGCCGTCAGCCACGCCCGAGGAGATGCGCAATTTCTGCGGGGTTGCCACCTTCGGCGGAGGCGCCGTTGAAGCCACCAGGCCGCCGATTACTCCGCCAGTTGAGCCTCCGGGAACGCCGCCCACCACGCCGCCCACCACGCCCGTGCTGGGGGGTGGCGCTTCATCTTCTTGAATCATCTGGACTTTCTTGGGGATCTTGCTGGGGGTGCGCAGCTCACCGTTCACAATTTCACTCACCCTCTGCACGTGCTCAATTTTGGGGGCTGGCGGAGGCGGCGGAGGCGGTGGAGGCGGCGGTGCCATGACCGCTGCCATAAGCAAGCGGGTCGGAAGACCCTCTGTGATAATTAACGGGATCAAAACGAGAATACCAACCAACAGCGCCTGCAGCAGAAAGGACAATGGGGTTGTCCATCTTTGATTGGTTTTGATCCTACCGGCAGACTCCACTAAACTGTCTTCAAACATCCCTGTTCTCCAATCTCGGGGAATCTTCTTATTACATTGGACACCGGGACTGCAATTTTTGCTCCCAACTGCAAGGGACTTTTCGGAGACGTTAAGCCTTCACCCGAACCTTCCCCCGCCCAGCCTGAGCTGGAACGGGCACTACTTTTCGTCCGGAACCTCTGGCGCGCCAATCCTGATACGCAACCAACATGGGAGCGGCCACAGCAATCGACGAATATGTACCTATTAAGATGCCGATTACAAGGGCCAGAGAAAACCCGTGAAGTACTTCTCCACCAAAGAGATACAACGAGAGCACCGTCAAAAATGTAAGCCCGGAGGTCAGAATCGTCCGGCTCAAAGTCTGGTTAATGCTCCTGTTGACTATCTCAGACAGGGTTTCCCGACGCATGAGGCGCACATTTTCGCGGATGCGATCAAACACCACGATCGTGTCGTTCATGCTGTACCCGACCAGGGTTAGAATCGCGGCGATAACAGTAAGCGTTATGGCAGTATTCGTCAAGGAGAATGCGCCAACCGTGATCAGCGTGTCATGGAAGCAGGCCACCACCGCCGCCACGCCGTAAATCATCTCAAACCTGAACCACAGGTAAATCAGCATGCCGGCTAATGAATAGAGGGTCGCCAGCAATGCCTGCTTGCGCAGTTCTGCCCCTACCTGCGGTCCCACAATTTGCGTGTCAAAAATGTGGAAATTACTGATGAAGTAGCCATCCTGCTTAAGCGCATCGATCGCCGCTGCCGGAACCCCCAATTTGGACAGGTCATCCCAGCTTCGGATGAGTCCGCCGCCGCGGTTGGGGTCATCACGATAATCCAGGATTTGGCGGGTAATACGCTGATATTCATCAGGATTGGTGCTATGCAGAGGATCGCGCACGGCTAGCGCGTTACGAATCGTGTCAGAACCTGCATAGTTGAGGTCTTTGGTGAAATCCTGCGGCTTTCCAGCGGCGGCTTCAAGTGCGCGGATAATCTGGTCCTTGGCCTGGCTTGTATCCGCCCCTTCACTTGCGCTCTGCCCCACATCAATCAGCTCATCGTTGCTGGTGCTGGGCCCATAGTGCTGGATTTGAGCATTATGGATCCCCCCGCGGTCCAGAGCCGAGCGAATGCTGTCCTCATTGGGTTTCTGGGCAAAGCTCACGGACACCAGGGTGCCGCCGCGAAATTCCACACCCAGGGGAATTCCATGCCAGAAAAAGATCGACAGCAATCCGGCGATGCTGAAAACTAACGAAAACCCCAGGAAGTACCACTTCTTACCCAGGAAATCTATGGTTGTGTCGCGAAAGAATTCCACTGTTTTGAATTTCCCTCAAATTAAATGCTCAGCGCTTCGCCTCGCTGCTTGCGGCTGAGAATCGCGTCAAAAATCACGCGTGAAACAAATACTGCGGTGAATAGGTTGGCCAGCAACCCGAAGGTCAGCGTTACGGCGAATCCCTTCACCGGGCCGGTGCCAAAGATGAAGAGGATGAACGCTGAAACAATGGTGGTCACGTGGGTATCAATAATCGTGATCCATGCCCGGGCAAAGCCCTGGTCCACCGCTGCTGCCGCTGCCTTGCCGTGGCGGAGCTCCTCCCGTATGCGCTCGAAAATCAGGACGTTTGAATCAACGCCCATGCCCACCGTGAGAATTACACCGGCAATTCCCGGCAGAGTCAGCGTGGCGCCACTAAAGCCCATGAAGCCCAGCAGGATGACCAGGTTCAGGAACAAAGCCAGGTCGGCATTGATGCCTGCGCCGCGGTAGTAAAACAGCATGAAGATCATCACCGCCAGCATGCCCGCCACCGCCGCCTCTACACCCTTCCGTATGGAATCCGCGCCCAGCGAAGGGCCGACCGTGTTTTCCGAGATGTAGTGAATGCTGGCCGGCAGCGCGCCTGACCGCAGCAACATGGCCAGGTCCTTGGTGCTTTGGTCCGTGAAATTGCCGCCCTCAATGATGCCGCTGTCGTGAATTTCTGAATGAATCTCCGGTGCTTCAATCACCCGGTTATCCAGCACAATTGCCAGGTTGCTGGGATTGCCGCTGTCCCGGCTGTGAGTTGACGTGAACTTGGCGAATTTGTCGCCCGCTGAAGTGGTCAGGTAGAAATCTACGATCGGCGCGCCTGTATCGCCTTTGTGGCCGGCTTCTGCGCCTTTGATATCTGTGCCGCTCACCACCGGGACCCGCGACACAAGGAACACGGAATCCCCGTGCTCATCCACGGATTTCTGCCCGTGCATTAACATCGTGTCCGGAGGCAGCACTCCATTGTGGGCCTGCAATGCTGCTTGTTCGCTGGGATAGGCAGTGCCGTGGTCGAGCGCCTCGCGCAGCTCCAGTCGCGCGGTTGACTGGATAATGTCCTTGACCCGCGTTATGTCATCCACGCCCGGCAGTTGCACCAGGATCTGGTTGTTGCCCGCGCCGTGTTCCTCCACCACCGGTTCGCTCACCCCCAGCGTGTTCACGCGCCGGGTAATCGCTTCAATGGACTGCTCCACTGTGCGCCGCTTGAGTTCGGACTCCACGCTGGTCTTCAGTGTGATGGTGTAGGTATCTCCGCCGCCCGAAAGGTCGTAAGTCTGAAGGTCTTCAGACACGATTCTCCGCAGTGCTGAGCTGGCATCCGCAGAGATGCCCTTCACTACCACCCGGTCGGGATGCTTGCTCGGGTCCGGCTTGGTGATGGAGGTATAAGAAACGTTGGCCTTTTGCAGCTGTTCTTTCAGCACCTCCGCCGCGCGATCGGTTTCGCCATTCACTGCATCGTCGACTTCTACCTGGAGGATCAAATGTGATCCGCCTTTAAGGTCCAGGCCCAGGCTGATCCTCTTCAGCAGGCTCTCTTTCAGGGCTTGCCCGCTCAAGCCGCTGGGAATCCCAAAGATGCCGTAAACAAAAATGAGCAGGACACCGATAATGAAAAGGGTCTTAAGGACTAAATTCTTCTGCATGGTCTAAACTCTGAAATCCAAAATTTGCTTACTTCTTTGGCGGCTCTTCTTCGCGGCCCACCGAAACCACCGCTGACTTGGCCACTTCCAACCTTAAATTGTCCGGAGGCACGCGCAGATGCACTGCGTCGTCTTTGATGGCAATGATGATGCCGCGTATGCCCGCCGACGTTTGCACCTTATCTCCGGTTTTGAGGTTGTTGATCATCTCCTGCCAGCGCTTTTGCCGCCGTTGCTGCGGGAGAATCAGTAAAAAGTAAAAGATGGCAAAGATGAAAATGAGCGGAAGCCATAGAAGCATCCCGCCGCCACCTGACGGGCTCCCCGTTTGCCATAGCAGTGCACCCAATTGGTTTTGCGTCATGTGAATTTTCTAATCGCCGAACACACGCATCTTGCTGACATGAAAACTGATTACTTTGATTGGCACCGCTGATCCCCCAGCATGACTGGCTTCCCTGATGCTGAAAGCAATTGGGAGGTCTTCTGCTCGTCTGAATCAGGGACGCTCAGGCTGAATTGACGAGACATTGCCTGAAAGAGTTCCTGAGCCTGCCCCAAGACATATAGCATGACGTACCGCTCGCATAGTGTCAAGGTAGAAGGCCAAATTGTGCATGGTGTTCAGTGCTCCTGCCAGCGGGTCTCCGGTCACAAACAAATGCCGCAGGTAGGCCCGGCTGTAACGCGAACACACTTTGCAGCCGCATTTCGGATCAGGCCGCCCCTCGTCCTGCGCGAAAGCCGTGTTCTTGATGTTCAGCCGGCCTTCAGACGTGAACAGCAGCCCGTGGCGGGCAGCGCGGGTGGGCAATACGCAGTCCATCATGTCTACGCCCACAGATGCATACTGGGCAATCTCCTCCGGATAACCCACCCCCATCACGTACCGGGGCCGGTCCCTGGGCAGGACCTCAAGCGTGCGGGCGATCATCTCCTTTGTCTTCTCCCGCGATTCCCCCACGCTCAAACCACCAATGGCATATCCGTCAAACCCCATCTCAACGGTGCGCTCCGCGGACTCGTGCCGCAAATCGCCGTACATGCCTCCCTGCACAATGCCGAATAGCGCCTGCTGTCCCATCTCATGCCACGGTGTCTCCGCCTTATGCGCCTCAAAGTAGTCCTTGCAGCGTCGTGCCCACCGCAGAGTAAGCTCCATGGACTCTCGCGTGCGCGCCTCATCCGCCGGATGCTCCGTGCATTCATCAAAGGCCATGATGATGTCCCCGCCCAGGGCGATTTGAATCTCGATGGAACGCTCGGGAGTGAATATGTGCGAAGAGCCGTCAAGATGCGATCGGAACGTTACCCCGTCCTCACTGATCTTCCGCAGTTTGCTCAGGCTGAACACCTGAAACCCGCCCGAATCGGTGAGAATCGCCCGCTCCCAGGCGCTGAATTTGTGCAGTCCCCCCAATCGGCGCACCAGTTCATGCCCCGGACGCAGGTAAAGATGGTACGTGTTGCCCAGGATGATCTGCGCGCCCAGCTCTTCCAAAACATCCTGGGGGACGCCCTTGACCGCGCCCTGCGTGCCCACGGGCATGAACACCGGAGTCTGCACCTCTCCATGGGGAGTGGCAATTCGCCCGGTACGGCCTGTGCCGGGTTGCGATTCAATAGTGAAAGGAAGCATCAAGACAAACAAATCAAATTAGAGCGTTATTACAAATGTCATAGACCGGCCACCTGACCATGCCCACCGTGCTGTGTCCTTTCAGTCCAAAATGTTTGTGGGCTGACTGCCGGGAACATGAACAAGAATCGCGAAGATTGTAAAGCCCGTCCACTTAGTCCAGTCAGTCCACTTCGTCCACCATTTTCTTTGCTCGGTTAAGGGCCAATCAGTAAATTCAAAATTCACGCGGTCAAAGCACTAGCAGTGACCATGCAGCATCAGGGAGTTCTCCCTACTGCGATTTTGAATCTAGCTGCTGCCTAATCCTAAAAGGAGAGAAATCCTTTCCTGAACAGCCTTGATCACTGCCCGGGGTGCTGTGCCGGCATACTTCACGTTTCGGCGATTCCAATCAATGTTCCTCAAGTGATCGGACAGCACCACCCCGGATATCTTGGAATTCAGCGGGAGTTCGACTTCAAACGAGTAACCTTTCTTGTGGCTTGTGATAGGAGCAACGATCACCAGGCTGGTCTTGCTGTTGTAACTTTGAGGGGATAGAACAATTGCCGGACGTCTTCCAGCCTGTTCATGGCCAATCGAAGGATCGAAATCCAGCCAGATAAGGTGTCCCACGTCGGGTACATATCTGATTACCATACTTCATTGCCCACGGGCCGGCCCCACTCTTGCTCTCCGTGCAGGTTCTCTGGCCGAATGTCAGCGAGAAGTTTTTCCAGCGTGAGCTTAGGCCTCGTCTTCTCGATCGCGATCTTCCCCGCCTTCACGCTCACGATCAGGTCCTCACCCTCATCCATCTCCGCCTGTTCGAGAATGGTTTTTGGAATTCGAACAGCTAGACTGTTGCCCCACTTTACCAGTTGCGCCTTCATAGGTCTCCCTTCCAAATGTATATACCATTGTATATACGGAAACAAGCTCTTCTTTCAGCACCTGTGAATAGCTCAGGGGACCTTGATCGATTCTCGCCTGCCTCGCGTTTATTTGCCGTCACCTGTCCCGGCGGACCCTGGATTCGCGGCTGGAGGCCTTGCGGCTTTCACAAATGCCCGTGAAACCGTGCCCCGGCCAATCTCCTTCTCCCCGTTGTGGGCAGTTACGCGAAAAACATAAAACCGCCCATCGCAGGATTCCAGCACGGCTTCCGTCTTTACCGTGGCGCCAATGCCTGTAGCCGCGCGGTGCTCGATGTTGATGGCCGTCCCCACGCTGATCTCTCCCGCATCGCAATATGGCGCCATGGCCACAAATGCAGCCTGCTCCATGAGTCCAATCATGTTCGGAGTTGAAAAAATAGGAGGCAGCGCGGGGTTGAAATGATTCAGCGTGTGCTGGTGCTCAACCTTTGCCTCGAACGTGCCGCGAGTACCGAGTGGAATCTGTTTCGCCATGAATTGAATGTATCATTGCTTTGAGAGCGTCTTCGCGTTTTGGTTTGGCTTTGGCTCGTGGTTTTGGTTTCGTTCTTGGTTTTGCTTTTGGTTTTCGCTCTTGGTTTTGCT
>Ga0070732_10000632_pt1 | contig 21099 bp, 18 predicted proteins | sample Coa_R1_5_FD_66449 | JGI IMG/M metagenome (GOLD analysis project Ga0070732, IMG submission 66449) | Surface soil microbial communities from Centralia Pennsylvania, which are recovering from an underground coalmine fire - Coalmine... | ecosystem: Environmental > Terrestrial > Soil > Unclassified ... | reverse complement strand
CGCATGTTGGTCTGCTTCTTCTCCTTGACGGCGTTCACGTCGATATCGTCCCAGCGCGCGCTCTGGCCGATCAGCATCCCCTCGTACACCTGGATGCCGGGACCGACGAACAGCTCGCCGCGTTCCTGCAGATTGTAAAGCGCGTAGCTCGTGGTGCGGCCCGGACGGTCGGCCACCAGTGCGCCCGTCAGGCGCAGGGGCATCTCGCCCTGCCAGTCCGTATAGCCGTCGAACAGCGTGTTCATCACCGCCGTGCCGCGCGTCAATCGCAACACCTGGCCGCGCAGCCCGATGAGTCCGCGCGAGGGAATCGAGAACTCCAGGCGCACGCGCCCCGTGCCGCTCGTCCCGTGGCTGACCACTTTGGTGTTCACGCCTTTTCGCCCGCCCACTTCCTGCATCAGCAGGCCGACGAATTCCTGCGGCACGTCGATAATCAGTTGCTCGACCGGCTCCTGGAGTTTGCCGTCGACGGTGCGCGTCACGATCTCCGGTTTGCCGACCATCAGCTCGTAGCTTTCGCGCCGCATCATTTCGATCAGGATGGCGAGTTGGAGTTCGCCGCGCCCCAGCACCTTGAACGAGTCGGTGTTCCCCATCTCTTCGACGCCGATCGAGACGTTGGTCAGCAGCTCTTTTTCGAGCCGCTCGCGCAAGTGGCGCGACGTGACGTACGTTCCTTCGTGGCCCGAGAAGGGCGAGGTGTTTACGGTGAAGACCATGGAGAGCGTCGGCTCGTCGATGGGGATGCGCTTCAAGGGGAGCGGCGTTTCGACGCTGGTCACCGTCTCGCCGATGGTGATGCCCTCGACCCCGGCGATGGCCACGATGTCACCCGCTTCGGCCGCGTCCAGGTCCGTGCGCTCCAGGCCTTCGAAGCCGTAAAGCTTGGTGATGCGCGTCTTCTGTGTGCTGCCGTCGAGCTTCACGATCGCGACTTCGTCACCACGCTTCAGGGTGCCGGAGAAGATGCGCCCCAGCGCCAGCCGCCCGTGATAATCGCTGTAGTCGAGATTGGCGACGAGCAACTGCAAGGGCGCGTCGGCGCTGCCCTCCGGGGCCGGAATCGTCTGGAGGATGGAATCGAAAAGCGGCTGAAGGTTCTCGGACGCGTCCTCGAGCGACGTCCGAGCCACGCCTCGCTTGGCGATGGCGTAGAGGATGGGGAAGTCGAGCTGGCCTTCAGTGGCGTCGAGGTCGATGAACAGGTCGTAGACCTCGTTCACCACTTCCTGCGGGCGCGCGTCGCTGCGGTCAATCTTGTTGATGACCACGATGGGCGGAAGCCCGGCCTCGAGGGCCTTGCGCAGCACGTAGCGCGTCTGCGGCAGGGGCCCCTCGCTCGCGTCCACCAGCAGCAGGACGCCATCCACCATCTTCAGGGCGCGCTCCACTTCGCCGCCGAAGTCGCTGTGGCCGGGCGTGTCGACAATGTTGATTCGCACGCCGTGGTAGGTGATGGCGGTGTTTTTGGCGAGGATGGTGATGCCGCGCTCGCGCTCGAGCTCGTTCGAGTCCATGACGCGTTCGATCACTTCCTGGTTGGCCTTGAAGATGCCGCTTTGGCGCAGCATGGCGTCGACCAGCGTGGTCTTGCCGTGGTCGACGTGCGCGATGATGGCGATGTTGCGGACGTTCGGATTCATGGGTCAGCCGTCACCGGCTCAAGAGCCACTAGGCGCCTGCGCCTCGTCCTCGCTCCTCCTCCCCACCTTCGTCGCCCAGCTCGGGGGCAGCGCAAAGAAGCAGGCGAGCGCCGCATTCAGCGCCAGACTCGCCGGCACATTCACCCATCCGAGAGCCACACAAACCAGATACGAAATCGGCCCGAACGCGTACTGGTGGGTGATGCGTTCGACCGACGTCGTGTCGACGTTGGCGGCCAGCAAACGGCGATTGCCGGACGCGGCGTATCGCCAGAGTAGGTTGAAGGCAATCGCAATAAACAGGTATGTGCCGTTGAACAGCAGCGCCGCAACGCGCTGGCCCGGCCGGCCGAGGTGCGCCGCCAGCACTGCTGTCGGGAAGGGAACCGCCGTCACGCCCAGGAGCAGCAGCAGATTGAAGACGAGGAGCGCGTCGTTTGAGCGATGGATGTGCGTGAACAAACGGTGGTGGTTCATCCACATGATGCCGATGAACGCAAAGCTGATGACGAAAGAAAAGTAAGAAGGCCACTGCCTGAGCAACTGCGCTGCAAGGTCGCCCGAGCCCGGACTCGGAACCTTGATCTCCAGGATCAGCAGCGTGATGGCAATGGCAAAGACGCCATCCGAGAAAGCTCCGACGCGTGTGGTTTCTTTGTCCATGAGCAGATACCCGGTATCGCTCGGTCACCGGGCCGAGTTCTTGATGCACATCCAATTTTTACGATAGCACACGGCCCGGCGGGTCGGCCCCGGTCCCGAGAGTTTGTTTTTTCGTGCCACCTTCTTTTGTTTTCAATAGTATAGCTCGTTCCGCGAGGCGTTTTGCCACTTCGTTCCAAATCGTTCCCATCAGGTATCTAGCTTGTAATCAATATAATAGCCGGATCAGAGTGAATCAGACCAGTTCGTTTTTGAGTTCGTTCCTCGAGACTTGCTTTATTTTCTGTAGTTTAGAAACCTGGAACCCTCAAAAAACTATCTTTTTTGCCGCGCGGTGGTTCTCCTCTTCGCCTTTGTCCCGCCTCGGGCTGATAAACGCAGAGCATCGACACTGCGGTCTGAGGCTCTCCCTCGTAACTGAAAAACCGCGCATCAAGCTTACTACGGCCCGCTGGACTCGTTGAGACAAATGAGACGGGTGAGACTGAATATTTCGCGAGGGCGGGGTTTTCGCCTTCAGGCGTGGACGGGTTCGTGCCGTTTCAGTCTGGGAAGTGCGTTAATGGATTCCCCGGCTTTCTCTTGGGCGCGTCGCAGGTCGTAGAGGGCCTGCAGATTGAGCCAAAACTGCGCGCTCGTACCAAAGAAATGGGCGAGGCGCAAAGCGGTATCGCCGGTTATAGCGCGCGTCCCGTTCAGAATCTGGGTAACGCGATTAGTCGGCACATCGATCTTGCGCGCCAGTTCAGCCGCGCTCATGTCGAGCGCCTCCAGTTCCTCGGCGAGATGTTCGCCCGGATGGATCGCAGTGAGTCCCATAACGATTCTCCGTTGGGATGCATCAACTGGATGAAGTGCCGAACTCGCAGACCTTTGGTCTGCGCCAGCCCGGCGAGAATAAACCGACAGCGACGCAAGCGCAGCACTTCGTACAGCGGCGCTCAGGCGAGCGCCGCCGCCCCTCTACTGACAAGCCGCGAATGCAACGGTCGCCGCTGTCACGCTGCCCCCTGCCGTCACGGCGAGCGGATGGCTGGCGTTATCCATGTTGATGGTCACGCTCGATGGGTTGCAGTCCGATGTGGGAGTACTCGTCGTCGTGGTGGCGTCCCCTTCGATGCTGTAAGGAATGGGCGGCGCGGCGGGTGCGGCATACGTTGTCCCGCCGGAGGCGAACGTACCGACGCTCGGATTCGAGGCCGGTACGAGCAGAGTGTAACTGGCGCAATCGGTATTGGCCGGGCAAGTCCCCGCCGCCGTGGTTAAGGGGAAGGCCGTCGAGCCCGCGAACGCCGGCACGGTCACCGGGATTGCCGAACCGCCCGAGGGCGTCGCCGACTGGAGCGCGAGCAGGGTGACGTCCGCAGCGGTCGCCGCAGTCCCCGTGGTGGTGGTGATCTGGCCGGTAATCGTACCTGGTCCTGTGCTTCCACCCGTCTCGGCGACCAGGAGGATGGCGTTATTGCCGGTCAACGCGGTCCCGAGCGGCACCTGGAAAGTGACCGTGGCGTTGTAGGTTACGTTGCCCACCATCGCCGCGACCACGAAGTCGTAGTTACCCGCCGGTAGCGGGCAGAAGATGAAGTTGCCGCCCGAGTCCGTCACCGTGGACATCATCACGCGGTCGACGCCGTTCGAGGGCTGTTCGGCAAAGACGATGGCGCCCGCGATGGGCTGCTTCGACACGCTGTCCACCACCGTGCCGCTGATCGCGTTGCCGTTCACCGACACTTCCCCGGCATGCAATGTAGGCTTAAGGCGCGCTCCACCATTGCCCTGCATCACGATGGACGCGCAAGTGTTGAAGTCGATGTTGATGTCAGCCGCCTGGCCCGCCATGATGTTGATGCCGCCGCCCGAGATCTGGCCGGGCGGGATCTTGAGACCGGTCTGCGCTTCACTCGACAGATTCAGCTCCACTGCCGGGCCGTTGGCCATCATGACGCAGTTGAAGCCCGTGGGGCAGTTATTGGGCGAAGGCGCGGGTCCCGTCGAACTGTTATCAAGCAGAAACAGGCGAATCTGCTGGTAGTTGCCTGGTGGAAGCCCCGTCGTCGAGCCCAATTGGGTAAGAACGCAGGTCGTGGAAGCAAGATTCAGCAGGTCGATCTGCTTGGGCGCGCTGGTCAAGTCAACCAGGGTGACCCAGCCGCTGTCCGTGGATTGCGCGTCAGCATTGATATGGGCAGTGACTTTCGTAATGGTGACCCAGGCGTGGACGAAGCTCCCACCGTGATTGACGCTGCACGTCGGCGGGTCGCTCAAGTTGGTGCTGACCGTGCCGCTCATCGAGGATCCGCCTCCGGTTGAGGAGCTGCCGCCTCCACAGCTTACGAGCAGTCCGAGCGCCAACAATCCCCCGGCAACGAGCGCCAGCGATGCGTAGTAGCGTAGCCCACGATTGTCCATGGAATTCTCCTTAAATAAGCCCTCTAGGCCGACGCATTCTGAATCATAGCACAAACCGTGCTGTCCGAAGTTATCAATCAACTGATTAACAAGCCGGGCACAGAAGGTTCTCTTCTTCACAACTCTGGAGCACTGCTACGCGGCGACGGGCCGGACATCCCGGCTCGCCAGCGGGATGTTTACGGCCGTCGTCGCGCGACATGGTCGAAGGGCGGAGGAGGGCGGGAGGTGCATCCTCCTGGGCGACCACGTTAGAACTGAGGCCCGGCCGACGCCTGGGTTGCCAGTGTGTCAGACCCGGAGGCTGGAGCCGTCGAACTGACGCCGCCACCATTGGCGTCGCTCGAGCTACTGCTGCTGCCGGCGCCGTTGCCATTGGACGCAGGCGACGCCGTCGTCGTGGCCGGAGTTGTACCCGTGTTGCCGGTGTTGGCTGTCTTCTCCAGCTCCGACTTGCGGTACTTCGGCGCGCTCACGTATCCGTGGATGTGGTCCTTGCTGATTTCGTTGGCCACCACCTCGAGCGGTTGCGCGCTGTCGGGCGGATAGAACAGGACCGGCTCGTACAGGTTGATGTTCTTGCGGCTGACCTCGCGATCGTCCACCAGCATCACCAGGTTGAAGTGGTCGTGCTTGGTGCTGGTCTTGCGCAGCGAAATGCTGACGGGACCGATGTGCTGGAAGTGCTTCGACTTGTTCAGGTCGAACTCATAATAGTTGCGCTCGCCGCGCTTTTCGAGCGCCACCAGTTCGTCGTGGTTCATGGCAATCGACCCGTTCAGCTCGTCACGCGTCGAACTCAGGTTGCCGGCGAACTCGGTGCGGGCCTTATCGACGTTGTCCTGCGTGGCTGCGATCTGCTTTTGTTCATCATCAAGCTGGGACTGCATCTTCTTGAACCGCGGATCCTCGCGGCGGACGGCAACACGGCGGGTGTGCCGGGCCTCGCCTGTCCTGGCGGCCGTCTCTGACTTGGCGGTGGACTGCTGCGCCGCCTGCTGGGCCGCAGCCAGTCGCGAATTGACGTCACTCAACTGCCCGCTCAAGGCATCCACCTGATTGCGCGTCTGGTTGAGCGCCGTGTTCATCTGGTCCTGGCCGGAAGCCAGTTGTTGCGCCTGCTGATGTTCGTGGACTGCGTAGCCGATGGCGATGGCAGCCGCGCACAGCAGCACTACCACGATGGCCCATAGACCCCGGTTCGGGGACGGGGGATCTGGGGGAATGGGTTTGTTCGAAAGCTCTTGACGGAAAGTCTCGTCATCCATAGTCATTCTCCTAAAATCAAACGCTCCAACGCCTTGTCTTGGGCAAGCCGATTGCCAGAATCACGATCTCCCGAGTGGATGGCAAGTAGTTGGTAGGAGAACGGCTTACCGAGTGTCCTCGGCCGGCAACAGGGAGTTGGGGCGGGAGAAAGTTCCTCGCAGGGGAAGAAATTTCCTGTCGGCCTTGCTGTAGCGCCGCTCTATGAGCGGCGACTCACTGATTAAGAACGCCGGTCATAGACCCGGCGCTACAGCAGAGGCGATGGAACCGGACAGGTGGATACTGACGGGGCGATTCTCGCGCGCCGCGCGGTAGATGGCTTCCATGACCGCTACGTCGCGCATCCCCTGGATGCCGTCGGGCTCGGGGTCGCGGCGGCGGCGGATCGACTGGGCGAAGGCGTCGAGCTCGAGCGCGAACTCGTCCATGATTTTGAATTTCTGCTCGAACCAGCGGCCGCCGATCTTGCCAAACAGCCGGCGTTCTTCGTCGTAGGCGAAGGCCGGATCGAGCGCCGCCCAGCCGCGTTCGCCGTGGACGTGCAGAAACGACGCCTGCGCCGCACCCCAGCCCGCCGTCCCCTGGAACATCAGCCCGTGGGGAAACGTCAACTGGAAGGTGATCATCTCCTCCACTTCGCGGAAACGCGCCGGGTCCACTGTCCAGGAGTGGGCCGAGGCTTCGAGGGGTTCCTGCCCGGTCAGCCAGCGCACGGTGTTGATGCAGTAGACGCCCACGTCCATCAGCGCGCCGCCGCCCGCTCGCTTGGGGTCAAGATGCCAGTCGGACGGCGGCTTCGACAGGCAGAAGGTAAACGCCGAGTGGATGAATTTCAGCCGCCCGAGTTTGCCCGAGGTGATCAGCTTTCTGAGAGCCAGGCTCGCCGGCTCGAAGTATTTGCGATAGGCGATCATCAGGCGGACGCCGCGTTCGCGGGCGGCATCGATCATGCGCTGGCACTCACTGACCGTATTGGCCATGGGCTTTTCGCACAGGACGTGCTTGCCGGCGCCGGCGGCGCGAATGGCGTAGGGCGCGTGCGTGCCGTTGGGAGTGGCAATGAAGACGGCCTGAACCGCGGGGCGGCTGAGGCAGAGGTCGTACTGGTCGTAGGTGTAAGCGTCACGCGCGCCGAACTTGCGCGCCAGGCGCCGCGCCTTCTTCTGGTCGCTGCTTACGACCGCCACAAGCTCTGAGTCGCGGCTGTGACGGAAGGCCGGGAGTACGGCCACCTCGCTGATCTTTCCCAGACCTACCACCGCGAACCCTACACGCTTGCGACCGGCCATTGAACAGTTCCTCCCTGGCTCCGGGCGGCAATTTGAACTTTCCCGGGAAAAATTGTGCGACCTGACCGCGTGGCCAGAGCATCAGCGCGAGGGGGAGTGAACCACATTTGGAGGATTCGCGCAAGCTCTTCGAGAGCGCTGGTGGAAGTGATCGCCAGCGGCTTTGGGCGCGGCGAATTTCGGCTCGCGGGGGAAATTTTGTTCGAATCGTTGACGCGGAGCCGCGCGGCGATTTATACTAACAGCCTTGCTCATCGAAAGAGTCCCTGCAACTGGAGATGGGGCGTAAGCCTCATGACGCCAGGTGCGGCTCGATTTCTCGAAATGGTTTGACGGGCGCGGCTGCGCTGCCGCTCCCGAATGCGAGTTCACGCGCCGGTGAGCCCCGTGCCCGCTCCCGCTGCACCTTGCGTGCCCTCGGAAGCCCGCACCTGCCCAGCGCGCGACCTTTCACGCCCGGCGATTTACCGGGGACGAACCAGCGGCGGACTCGCTAACCTCAATACTAGCGGTCGGACTCCCTGAATCTCTCAGGAGCGGGATCAGGTGGAAGGATACGGTCTGACCGGCCGCGTTTCGGGTTCACCGTCACAACTCCAAAGCCAGATCTGGACGACGTTGGTGTACCCGCCGTGGATGGTTTTCCGGCTCGGAAGGCGACCTCGTGGCGCAGATCTTCCATCGCAGCACCAACACACTGTCAAGGCTCAGCATCTACGGCGCCGTGTTCATCCTCGCCGGGCTGAGCTGGGTGGCCTGGCAGGTGGAGCAGTCGGCGTATTTCACCGACGCCAACGTGGCGCGCGAGCAGCCCATTCCCTTCAGCCACGAACATCACACCGCCCAGCTGGGCATCGACTGCCGCTACTGCCACACCTCTGTCGAGCAGTCGTCGTTTGCGGGCATTCCGCCCACCCACACCTGCATGACCTGCCATTCGCAGATGTGGGTGAAGAGCGCCATGCTCGAGCCGGTGCGTGCCAGCTACTCCTCGGGCGAATCCATCGAGTGGACGCGCGTCAACGCGCTGCCCGATTTCGTCTACTTCAACCACAGCATCCACGTGAAGAAGGGCATCGGATGCACCACGTGCCACGGCCCCATCGGCGCCATGCCCATCACCTGGCGCGCTGAGTCGCTGTACATGCGCTGGTGCATCAATTGCCACAATCATCCGGAACGCTACGTCCGGCGGCGCGCCGACGTCTTCAAGGCGCTCTATACGCCGCCCCCCAACCAGCTTGAACTGGGACGCGAGCTGGTGAAGGAATACCAGATCAAGCCGCCCCACCAAATCACCGACTGTTACACGTGCCACCGATGAGTGAACCGAATCACCACCCGCTTGATCTCGTCCAGATCCGCGCCAAGCTTGACGGCGACGCGGGCCGGCATTTCTGGCGGGGACTCGAAGAACTGGCCGGAACTCAGGACTACACGGACTCGCTCGACCACGAGTTTCCTCGCGATCCGGCCAAGGAGACCAGAGAGCCAGGCGGCATCACCCGTCGTGACGCGCTGAAATGGATGGGCGCGTCCGCCGCCTTTGCCGGCCTCACCGCCTGCACCAAGCTGCCGGCGGAAAAAATCGTCCCTTACGTCAATCCGCCCGAGGAGATCATTCCCGGCAAGCCTTTGTTCTACGCCTCGACCATGCCCTTTGACGGATTCGGCACGGGCGTCGTGGTCGAAAGCCACATGGGACGCCCCACCAAGATCGAGGGCAATCCCGACCATCCTGCCAGCCTGGGCGCTGCCGACCTCTTCGCGCAAGCCTCGATACTGAACCTCTACGATCCCGACCGCTCGAAGGTGGTGCTCGCGAGCGGGCAGATTGGCAGTTGGAGTGACTTCCTCGCGGTCGGCGACAAGACGCGGCAGAAGTATCTGGCGAACAAGGGCGCGGGACTGCGTCTGCTGACCGAGACGATCACCTCGCCGACGCTTGCCGATCAGCTTCACACGCTGCTCACGCAGTTTCCGCTCGCCAAGTGGCACCAGTACGAACCTTGCGGGCGCGATACGGTGCGCCAAGGCGCGCGGCTGGCGTTCGGCGAATACGTCAACACGCTCTACCGGTTCGACCGCGCCGACGTGATCCTGTCGCTCGATGCGGACTTCCTGTGCTACGGCCCCGGCTCAGTGCGCTACGCGCGCGACTTCTCGGACCGGCGGCGCGTCACCGGGCCGGATTCGACGATGAACCGGCTGTACGTGGCCGAGAGCATGCTCTCGAGCACCGGCGCCATGGCGGATCACCGGCTGCGCCTGCGCTCGTCAGACGTGGAGACTCTGGCGCGCGCGGTCGCAGCCGGCCTCGGTGTGAAGGGCGTTGCTCCCGCCGGCGCGCTTCCTGGCGTCCCTGCCGGCTGGATTCCCGCGGTGGTTCGTGACCTCCAGGCGCATCGCGGCGCAAGCCTGGTGATCGCGGGCGAGTACCAGCCGCCCGCCGTCCACGCGTTGGCTCACGCCATCAACGATGCGCTGGGCAATGCCGGCAAGACGATCGTCTACACCGCGCCGGTCGAGGTGGAACCCACCAACCAGATGCAGTCGCTCGGCGGGCTCGCGGCGGACATCCGGGCGGGCCAGGTCGAGACGCTGGTGATGGTCGGCGGCAATCCGCTTTACAACGCGCCGCCCGACCTCGACTTCGGCTCGAACCTTCTCAAAGTGCCGCTGCGCATCCACCTGGGTCTTTACGACAACGAAACCGCGCAGTACTGCCACTGGCACATCCCCGCGGCGCATTATCTCGAGTCCTGGAGCGACGCGCGCGCCTACGACGGCACGGCGAGCATCGTCCAGCCGCTCATCGCTCCGCTCTACGACGGCAAGACGGCGCACGAACTCGTCGCCGTCCTGCTGGGACAGCCCGGAGCCGTGCCGCACGACATCGTGCGCAGTTACTGGATGGGCCAGAAGCTGGTCAAGGATGAAGCGTTTGAGGCGGCGTGGGAAGGCTGGCTCGAGAAGGGCGTGATCCCCGGGACGGCGTTCCCGCCGAAGCAGGTCGCGCTCAAACCGGGAGCGGTGGCCAGCGAGGATTCCGCCGCGGCAGCGAGCATTTCAGGCGGACTCGAAATCGTCTTCCGGCCCGATCCGTCGCTGTGGGACGGCCGCTTCTCGAATAACGGCTGGCTCCAGGAACTGCCCAAGCCGTTCACCAAGCTGACCTGGGACAACGTGGCGCTGGTGAGTCCGGCGACCGCCGAGCAGCAGCAGCTTGCCAATCAGGACTTGGTCGAACTGCGCTACGCGGGCCGCTCGGTGCGCGCTCCCGTCTTTATGGTACCCGGTCACGCCGACGACTCGGTCACCGTCCACCTGGGATTCGGACGCCAGCGCGCGGGCTCTATCGGCACGGGCGTGGGATTCGACGCCTACGCGATTCGTCCCTCGAACACTCCCTGGTTCGGCCACGGCCTCGAAATCTCGAAGACCGGCCAGCGCTATCACCTGGTGACGACCCAGGTGCATCACGCCATCCGCCAGGACGGGCACGAGGTGGAGGTCGAAAGCGTCACCGCCGAGAAGCGCGGCTTGCTGCGCGTCGCGACGCTCGCAGAATTCCGCCAGAATCCCAACTTCGCCCAGGACCCCGAAGAAGAGAAGTCACGCGACCTGACGCTCTATCCCAACTATTCCTACAACGGATACGCCTGGGGCATTTCGATCGACTTGAACTCGTGTACAGGCTGCAACGCCTGCGTCATCGCCTGCCAGTCCGAGAACAACATCGCCGTGGTCGGCAAAGCCGAGGTGGACGCCTCGCGCGACATGCAGTGGCTGCGCGTCGACACCTACTATCACGGCGATCTCGACGACCCGCAGGCTTACAACGAAATCGTCATGTGCATGCAATGCGAGAACGCGCCCTGCGAGCTGGTGTGTCCCGTCGGGGCGACGGTGCACAGTCCCGAGGGCTTGAACGAAATGATCTACAACCGCTGCGTGGGGACGCGCTACTGCTCGAACAACTGCCCCTACAAGGTGCGGCGCTTCAACTTCAAACTGTATTCCGACTGGACGACGCCGAGCCTCTACGGGCTGCGCAATCCCAACGTCACGGTGCGCAGCCGCGGCGTGATGGAGAAGTGCACGTACTGCATCCAGCGCATCAACGCCAAGAAGATTCAGGCGGAGCTCGAGGACCGCGAGGTGCACGACGGCGAGATCGTGACCGCGTGCCAGCAGACCTGCCCGACCGAGGCAATCGTCTTCGGCAACATCAACGACCCGAACAGCCGGGTCGCGAAACTGAAAGCGCAGTCGCGCGACTACAGCCTGATGCTGGATCTGAATACCCGGCCGCGCACCACGTATCTGGCAAAGCTCAGGAATCCGAATCCGGAGATCAAGGAGTAGCGGCGTGGGCGGCATGGAACCGCGAAACCCGCACGAGCACCACGAAATCGAGACCGGCAGCCCGTTTATCGGGCCCGGCTACACGATCGGGTCCGTTTCGGACAAGATCAGCTCGATCGTTCTGACGCGCGGGACGCGGCGCGGCTGGTGGACTGGCTTTGCCATCGCCTTTGCGATGTTCATGGTGCTGAATTACGCCATCGCCAAGCTGCTGGTGGTGGGCGTCGGCATCTGGGGCGTCAACATCCCCGTTGCCTGGGGATTCGCCATCGTCAACTTCGTCTGGTGGATCGGAATCGGGCACGCCGGCACGCTGATCTCCGCCTTCCTGCTGTTGATGCGGCAGAAGTGGCGGACCTCGATCAACCGCTTCGCCGAAGCCATGACGCTGTTCGCGGTCGCCTGCGCGGGCATGTTCCCGTTGCTCCACCTCGGCCGCCCGTGGCTGTTCTACTGGCTGTTCCCGTATCCCGACACCATGGGCGTCTGGCCGCAGTTCAGGAGCCCGCTGGTGTGGGACGTATTCGCGGTGTCGACCTACGCTACTGTCTCGTTGCTGTTCTGGTTCGTGGGACTGATTCCCGACCTCGCAACGCTGCGTGATCGCGCCAAGAAGCGCGTGACGCAGATCGCCTACGGCATCCTCGCGATGGGCTGGCGCGGCTCGGCCACGCACTGGCGCCGCTACGAGATGGCGTCGTTGCTGCTCGCCGGACTCGCCACGCCGCTCGTGGTCTCGGTCCACACCGTGGTGAGCTTCGACTTCACCATCGCCGCCGTTCCCGGCTGGCACAGCACCATCTTCCCGCCCTACTTCGTGGCGGGCGCGATTTACTCCGGCTTCGCAATGGTGCTGAGTCTCGCGATCCCGCTGCGCAAGTATTACCACCTCGAGGACTTCGTCACCCTGCGGCACCTCGACAACATGGCGAAGGTGCTGCTGGCCACCGGCTTGATCGTCGCCTACGGCTACATGATGGAAACGTTCATGGCGTTCTACAGCGGCAGCCCTTACGACCGCTACATGATCATGAACCGCATGACGGGACCCTACGCCAAAGTCTACTGGGTCCTGATCTTCTGCAACATCGTGGTGCCGCAGGCGACGCTCTGGATTCCCAAGGTGCGGCGGAATCCGGCGGCGCTCTTCGTGGTTTCGCTCATCGTGCAGGTCGGGATGTGGCTCGAGCGGTTCGTCATCGTGGTCACCAGCCTGCATCGCGACTTCACGCCCTCGGCCTGGAACATGTACTACCCGACGCGTTGGGACTGGATGACCTTTATCGGGTCGATTGGTTTGTTCCTCACGCTGTTCTATCTGTTCATCCGCTATCTGCCGATGATTTCGATCTTCGAGATGCGCGAGCTCGTCCACAAGACGGCGGAGGGTGAGGGAGGGAGGTAAGAAATGGAAGGGCGAGACTTCAGTGTGTGTGACGGCGAGCCATTGGGTCCAGGGTGGCTTTGCCGCCCTGCTGTTTCGAGAATAGCAAGTGGCACCCCCTCACCCGTCGCTGGCGCGCCACCCTCTCCCCCAAGGAGGCGAGGGCAGTAAGACTAAGGTTTATGGCGAGACATCCGCTGTACGGCCTGTTGGCCGAATTCGATAGTCCGGAAAGCCTGCTCGAGGCGGCGCGTCACGCGCACGAGTCGGGCTACACCTGTCTCGACGCCTTCACGCCGTTCCCCATCGAAGGGCTGGCGGACGCCATCGGCTTCTACAAGACGAGCCTGCCCGTCGTCGTCTTCATCGGCGGACTCATTGGCTGCGTGGGCGGCTTCTTCTTGCAGTATTACCCCAACGTGATGGGGTATCCGCTCAACATCGGCGGGCGGCCTTACTATAGCTGGCCGTCGTTCATCCCCATCACCTTTGAGCTGACGATACTCTGCGCCGCGCTCTCCTGCGTCTTCGGGATGCTGGCGCTCAACGGACTGCCCACGCCGTACCATCCCGTGTTCAACGTGCCGCAGTTCGCGCTGGTGACGCGCAGTCGCTTCTTCCTGTGCATCAAGGCGCGCGATCCGCAGTTTGACGCGTCCAAGACGCGCGAATTCCTGAGCGGCTTGAAGGCTCGAGGAGTGTACGACATTGAAAGCTGAGCGACTCGGAATGCGAAGCTCGAAGCTCGAAATTCGAAATCGTCTGCGCGGCTTCGCGTGCCTAGCGGTCGTCCTGAGCGTCACGAGCGGCTGCCGTCTCGACATGCACACCCAGCCGAAGTACAAGCCCTACGAGCAGAGCTCATTCTTCAGCGACGGACGCTCGGAGCGACCGGTGGTGCCGGGGACCGTGGCGCGCGGCCACCTCGAGACTGACGAGCTGCTGTACACGGGAAAAATCAACGGCGTTCCGGCCAACGTTTTCCCGTTCCCCATCACGCGGCAGGACCTGGAGCGCGGACGCGAGCGCTTCAACATCTACTGCACGCCGTGCCACGACTTCACGGGCAGCGGACACGGCATGATTGTCCAGCGCGGATTTCCGGCGCCGCCGTCGTACCACATCGACCGGCTGCGCCAGGCGCCCGTGGGACACTTCTTCGACGTGATGACTTCGGGCTACGGCACGATGTACAGCTACGCCGACCGCGTTCCGGTCGAGGATCGCTGGCAGATCGCGGCGTACATCCGCGCGCTGCAGCTCGCCCGGCAAGCGACCATCGCCGACGTGCCGGCGGACGTCCGCGCGCAGCTCGTAGGCGAGGAAGCGGCAGGTAAAGGTCAAGGACGATGAATCCGGCTCTGGAATCACGGTTGAATGGGCTCGCGCGCAGGCTGCTCGTGGTGGGCGCGCTGGCTCTCGCGCTCTCGGGCGGGTGGGCGGTTTCCAACCCGACGCAGTTCTTCCGCTCGTACCTGCTGGCTTATGTTTTCTGGGTGGGATTCCCACTCGGCTGCCTGGCGCTCCTGATGCTGCACCATCTGGCAGGCGGATACTGGGGATTCGTCATTCGGCGCTCGCTCGAAGCCGGGACGCGCACCTTCTGGCTGATGGCCGTCCTCTTTATTCCCATCCTCGTCGGCATGAAGCGGCTGTTTGCCTGGACCCATCCGGAGGCGCTCTCGGATCCCTTGTGGCAGCAGAAACATTTCTACCTGAACACGCCGTTCTTCATCGGACGCGCCATCGTCTACTTCTTCTCCTGGATCGTCGTCGCCTACTTCCTGAACAAGTGGTCGTCCGAGCAGGACAACCAGACGGGCGGTCCGGCGCTGCCCGGCCGGTTCCAGGCGCTGAGCGGCGCTGGACTCGTGATCTACGGGCTGACCATCACCTACGCCAGCGTCGACTGGGTGATGTCGCTCGAGAAGGCGTTCTTCTCGACCATTTACGGGATGATCTTCATGGTGGCGCCCGCGCTCGCCGCGCTCGCCTTCGTGGTGCTGGTGGCGCGCCTGCTCGCCGAGCACCAGCCGCTCTCCGCCGTCGTCGAGGATTCGCATTTCCAGGACCTCGGCAACCTGCTGCTCACTTTCGACATGCTCTGGGCATACCTCGCGTTCTCGCAATTCCTCATCATCTGGGCCGGCAACCTTCAGGACGAAATTCCCTGGTACATGAGCCGCGGACGCGGAGCGTGGGGCGTGGTGGCGCTGCTCCTGATCCTGTTCTATTGGGCGACACCGTTCGTGCTGCTGCTCAACCGGCCGATAAAGCGGCACATGCGCGTACTGGCCGGGGTGGCGATCGGACTGATGGTGATGAGCCTGGTCGACATTTACTGGATGGTGGTGCCGGCCTACCAGCCGGCGTCGGTTCACGTCCACCCTATGGATCTTCTGACTCTGGTGGGCGTCGGCGCGTTGTGGGTTTCCCGCTTCGTCGCCGAACTCAAGAAGCGGCCGCTCCTCCCGCTGCATGACGCGCGTTTTATCGAAGCGCCGTTTGGGTTGAAGGAAGCGGAGACGGAAGCATCGTGACAATGGGAGTTTCGCAGAGCTGAAGATGGACACCCATCCTGAGACCGGGACGCCGGCGCCGAAGCACGAGACGCGCGACGCAAACCTCCGCCGCCTGATCCAGTTCGGCATCGGGCTGGCGGTCTTGACGATCTTCGGGCTCGTGGTCAGCGACGTGGTGTTCCACTACTTCGCTCGTCATCAGACGCTGGGTCCGCCGGCCTCACCGTTTGAGAACGTGCGCCAGTTGCCGCCGTCGCCGCGTCTGCAGGTGACTCCGGTTCAAGACTTGGATCACTACCTGGCCGAACAGCGGCACGAGCTTGCGACCTACGGCTGGGTGGACCAGAAGGCGGGCGTGGTGAGGATTCCGATCGATCGCGCCATGGAACTGCTGCTCCAGAAAGGGCTGCCGGTGCGCAACGCCAGCACGCCGGGAGGCCAGATCCAGCCGGGCGAAGTCCAAGAAACGGTACCGAAGGGGTACACGCCCGAGTGAAAGGGAAGATTTGAGAAGACATATGAAATTCGTTTCGGTGGGCATGGCTTTATTGATCTCGGTGGGAATGATGCTTCCCGCGAGCTCGGTCACGGCTCTCGCCGACGGATCACCGCCCGGCCTTGACAACTCGAAGACCGTGCCACCCATGTTGCGCGGCGTGGGAATCGACCAGCGGCTGAACCAGCAGGTTCCGCTCGATCTCCCGTTTCGCGACGAGAACGGGAACACCGTCAAACTCGGCGATTATTTCGGCAAGAAGCCGGTGGTGCTGGCGCTCGTCTACTACCAGTGTCCGATGCTCTGCACCATGGTCCTCAACGGAATGCTCGACAGCTTCAAACTGCTCAAGTTTGACGTGGGCGATCAGTTCAACGTGGTGACCGTGAGCTTTGACCCGACCGAGAAGCCGTCGCTGGCCAAGGCCAAGAAGGCGGTTTACGTCGGGCTCTACGGACGGAAGGGCGCGGCCGAGGGCTGGCACTTCCTGACCGGCGACGAACCTTCGATTCGCACCCTGACCCAGGCGGTGGGCTTCCACTACAACCCCATCCCCCAGAACGGCCAGTTCGCGCACGCCACCGGCATCATGGTTCTGACGCCCGAGGGAAAGCTGGCGCGCTACTTCTACGGCATACGGTATCCGGCAGGCGACTTGCGGCTGGCGCTGGTGGAAGCCTCGGCTCACAAAATCGGCTCGCCGGTAGACGCCTTGATTCTCTACTGCTGCGAGTACAACCCAGCGACGGGCAGGTACGGCGTCGTCATCTCGCGGCTCATTCAGCTCGCGGGCGCGGTAACGGTGATCGTCGTGGGAGGCATGATGCTGCTGCTCTTCCGGCGCGAAGGCCACGCGAGAACGTGAGAACTTCCGCCGTAGCGCCGGTGAAATTGTTCGAGGAAAGGGTGACTGAGATTAATGTGGCACGGGTTTCCATTACGGCCTGATCAGGCGTCCACCATCGCGCGGGGCGTGGATCATCTTTACTACTTCCTGACCGCGGTCGACCTGTTTTTCACGGCGCTGATCTTTCTGACGATCTTCTACCTGGCCGTCAAATACCGGCGGCGCAAGGCGGATGAGCGCGCGTCACAGTTCAGCGAACACCTGCCACTCGAAATTCTCTGGACGGCGATTCCGATGGGGCTCGTCGTGGTGATGTATTTGTGGGGATCGAGCCTCTTCATTCGCAACTCGCGCCCGCCCACCGCTTCGACTGAAGTGTTCGTTATCGGCAAGCAGTGGATGTGGCACTTGCAACATCCGGAAGGCGTACGCGAGATCAACGAGCTGCACGTACCGGTGGGACGGCCCATCAAGCTGACGATGACGTCCGAAGACGTCATCCACGATTTCTTTATCCCTGCCTTCCGGGTGAAAAAGGACGTGGTCCCGGGACGCTACTCGAGCATCTGGTTCGAGGCGACGAAGACCGGCCGCTACCATTTCTTCTGCGCCCAATACTGCGGCGCCTACCATTCCCACATGACCGGCTGGGTGGATGTGATGGATCCGGTCGCGTATCAGCACTGGCTGAGCGGCGCCATCAAGGGTGAGTCGATGGCGGCGGCGGGCGCACAGCTCTATCAGCAGTTCGGATGCATCACCTGCCATGGCACAGGCAAGGGGCCGTCCTACGCCGGCCTGTATGGAAAGCCGGTGCTGCTCTCGAACGGCCAGACGGTGATCGCGGATGACAATTACCTGCGCGAGTCGATTCTCGACCCGAGCGCCAAGATCGTGAAGGGATATACGGCCATCATGCCGACGTTCCGCGGCCAGTTGACGGAGGAACAGATTTTACAGCTTATCGCGTATATCAAGTCGCTCGGAAATGCGGAAGGGAGTTTGGGCAAGCCATGAGCACGGCTACTGTGGAAGTACCGCAAGCGCCGATCGAGTCGCGCGTGCACTATCTCAACAAAAGCTACGGTGTGAAGTCGTGGCTGCTGACGACGGACCACAAGCGCATCGCGCTGCTCTATCTGGTGTCGATCACGTTCTTTTTCTTCATCGGCGGCGCCGCGGCGGTGCTGATGCGGCTGAACCTGATCGAGCCGACGGGAGCGCTCGTCGAACCCGCAACCTACAACAAGCTCTTCACCATGCACGGCATCATCATGGTGTTTTTCTTCCTCATCCCTTCGATTCCCGCCGTGCTCGGCAACTTCCTCGTCCCCATGATGATCGGGGCGCGCGACGTGGCTTTCCCGCGTCTCAACCTGCTGAGTTGGTATGTCTTCATGACGGGCGGGTTGATGGTGCTCTACGCCGTCCTCTCCGGCGGAGTGGACACCGGCTGGACGTTCTACACGCCGCTGAGCACCGCCTATCTGAACACCCACGTGATGAGCGCGGCGCTCGGCGTCTTTGTGGCAGGCTTTTCCTCGATCCTCACCGGCCTCAACTTCGTGGTCACGATTCACAAGATGCGCGCCCCGGGGATGACCTGGTTCAAGATGCCGCTCTTCCTCTGGTCGATCTACGCCACCAGCATCATCCAAATCCTCGGGACGCCGGTGCTTGCCATCACCCTGGGCCTGGTGGCCGTCGAACGCGCTTTCCACGTGGGCATCTTCGATCCGGCGGTAGGCGGCGATCCGGTCCTCTTCCAGCACCTCTTCTGGTTCTACTCCCACCCGGCGGTCTACATCATGATCCTGCCGTCGATGGGCGTGATCAGTGAACTCATCACCGCGTTCTCGAAGAAACGTATCTTCGGTTACAGCTTTGTGGCGTTCTCGAGCGTCGCCATCGCCGTCATCTCGTTCCTGGTCTGGGGACACCACATGTTCGTGAGCGGCCAGTCGGTCTACGCCGGACTGGTCTTCTCGGCGCTGAGCTTTGCCGTGGCGATCCCGTCCGCCATCAAGGTGTTCAACTGGACGGCCACGCTCTATAAAGGTTCCGTTTCGTATGACGCGCCCATGCTGTACGCGTTAGGCTTCATCGGACTCTTCACCATGGGCGGACTCACCGGCCTGTTCCTCGCGACGCTCGCGGTTGACGTCCACGTCCACGACACCTACTTCGTCATCGCGCACTTCCACTACATCATGGTGGGCGGCGCGGTGATGGGATACCTGGGCGGCATCCACTTCTGGTGGCCGAAGATTACCGGACGCCTCTATCCCGACGGCTGGGCGCGCTTTGCGGCGCTGGTGATCTTCGTGGGCTTCAACCTGACGTTCTTCCCGCAGTACATGCTGGGGTATCTCGGCATGCCGCGGCGCTACGCCGTCTATCCGCCGGAGTTCCAGGTGCTCAACGTGATGTCGTCGGCGGGCGCGTCAATTCTGGGCATCGGCTACCTGATTCCGCTGGTGTATCTCATCTGGTCGATGCGCTACGGCCCCGTCGCCGGGCCGAATCCCTGGGGTGCGAAAGGACTCGAGTGGGAAGCGCCATCGCCTCCGCCCACCGAGAACTTTGAGGAGCCGCCCGTGGTGGAAGAGGCTTACGCCTATCCCGACGCCGACGCGCCCGCGTCCTGATCGAGGCGAAGGAGAGTTAGTGAAGACGTAGAGGCGCCCTTCAGGGCGGCATCGTTATTGAGACATTTGCCCGCCTAAAGGCGGCCGCTACTATGGAAGAGTAGGAGGATTATCGTTGTCTGACAGTCACGCCACCCTTGTGGCGCACCAATTCGACGATGCCGTACAGCAACACGACGCCGCGAGCCTCGGCATGTGGATCTTTCTGGCCACCGAGATCATGTTCTTCGGCGGACTCTTCTGCGGCTATACCGTATACCGCAACCTCTACCTGCCGGGCTTCGAGGCGGGCAGCCGCCTGCTCGAGGTGAAGTTCGGCGCCACCAACACCGCGGTGCTCATCCTCAGCAGCTTGACCATGGCGCTCGCCGTCCACGCCGCTCAGCTCGGCAAGCGCAAGACGCTCATCATTCTTCTGCTGTGCACCATCGCATTGGGTCTCGCGTTCATCGGCATCAAGCTCTACTTCGAGTGGTACCACGACTACCTGGTCCACATCGTGCCGAGCATCGACTTTGCGCCGCAGGGAGAAGAGCTCGCCGACATTGTGCGGTTCCACGCGCCGCCCGCGCACGTTGAACTCTTTATGGTGTTCTACTTCATACTGACGGGGATTCACGCGCTCCACATGCTGATAGGCGTGGGCGTGGTGACGGCGCTCGTCATCATGGCGTGGCGCGGCAAGTTTACGGCGGAAAAACACAACGCGGTCGAGATCGCCGGGCTCTACTGGCACTTCGTCGACATCGTGTGGATTTTCCTGTTTCCGTTGCTGTATTTGATCGGCGGCCGCTACTAGTGTCGCGACACGCCATGCCCTGTGTCATTCTGAGCGCAGCGAAGAATCTCGCCGTGCTCCGCCTCGGAGAGATTCTGGGCTTCACTCACGATGAGAAGCTGAGGCGCGGCGTTAGTTGAGCGGCAATCGCCTTGGGAGTTCTTTAGTATGGTTGGACACATCGTTTCGCGAAAAATCTACTTTCTCATCTTCGCCATTCTCCTGGCGCTTACCGGACTGACCACCGCCGTCGCCTTCGTCGACCTCGGCGCGCTCAACACCGTCGTCGCGCTCGCCATCGCCGTCTGCAAAGGAAGCCTCGTGGTCCTGTTCTTCATGCACCTCAGGTACAGCCAGGGCATGACGCGTATCGTCATCGTGGCGGCGCTCTTCTGGCTGGCCATCCTGCTGGTGCTCGCGATGGGCGACTACGCCACCCGCAACTGGACACCCGTCTCTCACGGCTGGGAAAGCTCCCAGGTCCTGCCTGGTTCGTCAGGGCAGGGCTTTTAGCCCTGCCGATCGGGCGCTCTTAGATTCAGCTCAGCCTTTAGACCCTGAGGCGGCATGCCTGAAGGCGTGCCCTGTCGAGCCCGATGGACGCGACGAAACACAATTCGCCGTGGGGGTGGACTGACCGCGTGTGGAAGGAATCAAAAAAAGCGGGCAGGATTGGAGTCGAAAGCCGAAACTTGAAGCCTCGTACGTCGTTCCACTTCCACGTTTCGAATCTCGAGCCCCAAGCCTGCCCTTTAGGAGGAGGCCTGTTTCTCCGCGAAG
>Ga0070732_10000630_pt1 | contig 21141 bp, 19 predicted proteins | sample Coa_R1_5_FD_66449 | JGI IMG/M metagenome (GOLD analysis project Ga0070732, IMG submission 66449) | Surface soil microbial communities from Centralia Pennsylvania, which are recovering from an underground coalmine fire - Coalmine... | ecosystem: Environmental > Terrestrial > Soil > Unclassified ... | reverse complement strand
CTCTTCGCCATTGCCTGCAACATCACATCCTGTACTTTCATCGCCCGCTCCATCGCGGCCTTCGGATAAGCTTCCATGCTCCGCATGGTCTCCTATCCTCACCGCCCGCAAAGCGGACATGTCACGTGCTATCTCAACCGGACATATCATGTGCTACCGACACGGCCAGTTTAGAAGCTGGAGCGAAGTCTGGTTTCGGAGTAGCATGATCGGTATCTGCAGGGCGTGTTCGACCACTTCGAGAAATCAGTTTGTAGGAGGCAAGATGTCGAACTCTCGTTGGTCAATTCTCACCATCCTGCCGTTGTTGGCTGCAGGTCTGACGTTTGCGCAGCCTTCGCAGGAATCGCAAGCGCCTACTCCAGACAAGCATGCCGGAATGCACCACGAAGAAAGCGCGGATCAGCATCTGCAGATGCTCTCCGAAAAGCTCAACCTTACCGACGACCAGAAAGCAAAACTAAAACCGATCTTGCAAAATCAGATGCAGCAGATGAAAGCAGTCCGCGAGGACAGTTCTCTCTCCGAGGAGCAGAAGCGGGCTAAGATGAAATCAGTTCACGAATCCTTACATGACCAGATCAACGCTGTACTCACCCCCGAGCAGCAAGCTAAGTTTAAGCAAATGAGGCAAGAGCAGATGCAGAAGCACAAAGGGATGGAGGAAGGCAAAGAGCACCAATAGGTCTGTTCTTTTTCGAGCCACCGTTACAAGACATTTCTAGACGGTGGCTCGATTCCTCCTGCATCGCGCCTCAATCGAATTAACTCCGATAACGACTCGGTTTCTCCACTGACAAGAACAAGATAAGTTCCCCTGTGTCCAGCATCACGCCGACCCGTGATGCCCGTCATCGCGTGCCGTCGTCCAGCTGGAGAGGCTTGAACCTGACCCTTCTGAGTCGTGACTGAGCAAAGCTTAAGTCTAGGGCAACTCGGGAAACGTTCCGATTCGCGCGCCTGCATCCAGGACCATGCGCGAACATCAGAGGTAATCAGGAACTTTGTTGCACTAATGTTCGTAGCATCGATTATGAGGCGATTTTTCGGCAGCTTCGGCGAAGTGCTGCGTGCCATGTGGACGCACAAACTTCGCTCCTTCCTCACGATGTTTGGTATTGCCTGGGGAGTGGGATCGCTGCTGCTGCTGGTTGGATTGGGAGAAGGTTTTCGCGCGGGCACGACGAAGAGCATGGCGAGCTTCGGCGAAGACTTCATGCAGATCTACAACGGACGAGTGCCGGCGCTTGGCGGCAGCCAGCTCTCCTCTCGCCAGTACTACCTGAACTACCAGGACTATCTGGACATTCGCAGTTCGCGGTTTGTCCGTAATGCCTCGCCAGTAATCTACCGCGGCGACCTTCGCCTGGTGAGCGAGTACGGCAATAGTAACGGCTATGTTGATGGCTCCGAGCCGCGGTTCTCTGGCATTCGCTACCAGCCGGTAGACCAAGGGCGCGCTCTGAATTGGAACGACGAACGCGAGCGCCACAATGTCTGCATAATCGGAAGCGAATTTGTCCGCATATTGTTCCCCGGGCGGCCAGCAGTCGGCGGCACACTGCTGATTAATGGCGTGCCGTTCGAGGTAGCTGGGACGATGCAGAAGGTCGGTCATGGAAATAATAACGGCGAAAACATGCGCCTGATCATGCCTTACACCACCATGGCCACCTATTTCCCGATGCAGGGAGCAGGTAACGCAAAGGCGGTCAAGTACATCGTCTACCAGCCGATTACGAGGGAGCAGCACGAACAAGCCAAGAAGGCCGTGCGGAGTATCGTGGCAAGAAATCACGGTTTCGATCCCGACACGCCTGACGCCTTTGACGATTGGGACTCGATTGCCAGCGCCGAGATGGTCGGCAAAATCTCCGATGCCATGGATACATTCCTGGGAGCGGTCGGCCTGGTGACACTCGGTCTGGGCGCAATTGGAGTGGTCAACATCATGCTGGTGTCGGTCACGGAGCGCACCCGGGAGATCGGCCTGCGCAAGGCTTTGGGCGCCACTAAACGCAACATCCTGTTTCAGTTCTTTCTGGAAGGGCTGATGCTTACCGGAATCAGCGGCGCCATCGGCGTCTGCGCCGCCTACGTGGCCACCAAGCTATTCGGGCTTGTGCCGCCGATGGATGGATTCGAATTGCCTCACATTTATCCAGCGACTGCCGTGCTCGCTATGGGCAGCCTTGCCTTGGCCGGCATTGTCGCCGGACTTTATCCCGCGCGGCGGGCGGCCTCCCTTCAGCCCGTGGAAGCCCTTCGACAGGAGCAATAAATGATCCGGGCGAAAGATGTGTTCGCGGAAGCCTATCGATCACTCAAGAACAACCGTCAGCGAAGTGCGCTGACCATGCTGGGTATGGCTTGGGGGATCGCCACCGTAGTGCTGCTGCTAGCCTACGGCACAGGTTTCTCCACGGCGATCGTAAATATTTTCAGGAGCTATGCCAGCATGTCGGCGATCGGCATCGCGGGCGGGCGCACGTCTATGCAGGCCGGAGGAAACAAGGCCGGTACCAGCATCCGTCTGACGCGGGATGACATTGATCGTGTGGTAGTGAATGTGCCGGAAGTGACCCGCATCACTCCCGAATCGTTTTTAGACGCGCCCATCGGATATGAGGGACGTTCCTACACCTGGAGAGTTGATGGTGGCAATCCCTCGCTTCAGGAAATTCAGAACTTGCAATTGAGCCTCGGTCGGTTCTACAGCGCAGAAGACTTGCAACTGCGCGCGCGTGTCTGTGTGTTGGGCTCGGAGTCCAGGGAGAAGTTGTTTTCCGGCCGCTTCCCCCTGGGCGAGAAGATTCGTATCAGCGGCATTCCCTACGAAGTAATCGGCGTGCTCAAGCCCCGACCACAGGAAGGCACCGAGAACAGCATCAACCGCGTCGTCTATATCCCCTTCGCCACCATGAGCGACTTCCGCAATACTTACTACATCGACATGATCTGGCTGGATTTTCTCGGCTACAACTATGAAGGCGTCGAGAAGTCGGTTCGCAATACACTGGCAGCACAACACAATTTTCGTGCCGACGATAAACGGGCTCTGTTCGTGTTCAGCTTAATGGAGCAGCTTTCGCAATTCCGCATCATTACGATGGCGCTGCAGGTGATGCTTGCTTTTATCGGAACTCTGACTCTCGGGATTGGCGGCGTGGGACTCATGAACATCATGCTGGTGAGCGTAACTCAGCGAACCCGTGAGATCGGGGTGGAGAAGGCGTTGGGTGCTCGCCGCTTCGATATCATGGTGCAGTTCTTGTCCGAAGCGCTCGCGATTACTTTTTTTGGAGGCCTTTTAGGCATTGGGCTCGCCCACATCATTTCTTTCTCGGTGGGGACCCTCACCTTTTACAGTGCGCTTGCCCAGCACGGAGAGGCGGGCGACATTCGACTGATCATTTCACCGGTCAGCGTATTGGTTTCTACCGTAATCCTGGCGCTCGTGGGATTGGTCAGCGGCATGATTCCAGCCATACGCGCGTCACGTCTCGATCCTATCGAGTCATTGCGTTACGAATAGGCCACGGCTACTTTGTCGCTTCGACCCACTCCTGCTCACCACGCTGAATAACCGGCTCGCGATCCTCCGGCAGAATCCATCGTTGTTTGACGAGTTCGTCTGTGGCTTTGGTGAAGCGCGACATGAATTCGTCATGCCCGGCATAGCGCTCCGCAATTGATTTGCGCGGATCACCTGACTTCTCACGCTCAGCAGCCGTTTTCACAAATGGAATGTAAGAGATCACGAAGGCGACCCGTTGATCGGGCGCGCCAATCGAGTGATCGCGTAGATTCCAACTTGCGTAGGTTCCCAACGGAACTGTGATCTCGGGCAAACGCACGCCGTCGCGCTCGTTGCCGTCGGCATCCACCTGCGGCACCAGCACAGGGAAAGCCTCGCCAACCTTCGGCGGTTGGATGCTCAGGATTCCCTCGTGCCACTTCGGCCCGAAGTCCAGACGGTACGCTGCAGAGGCCTCGTGCGGCTGGTTCACTCCTGGAATCTTCGGAAATGCGTACGCACCAAGCGGTACGAGTGTCCGATCGGAAATTTTGGGATAGCTGCTTGCGGGCGGCAGCGTGCCGTTGCGCACCCACGCGTCCATGTTGGCGATCAGGGCGCGCCAGAAATACCGGATGGGCAGCGCTGACTGCCGCTGCTGCCCTGCGAGATAGTCTTGTCCTTTGGCTGGCGGAAACGGCCCGGGGAAATGCTGGTGCCCTGTGAAGTGGTAAATGCGGACGTTCTCTGAAATCGGCATATCCTGCTTGCCATCTGCAGTCGTGTGAATCAAAGCGGCGACGCGCCCCCAGTACTCGAACGATGTGTTGGAAAAGAAAATCTTGGGCGCAACTTTGTCAGCCACGGCGCGGTCGAGGAGGCTTCCTGACTCGCCCGTGACAGGATCTTTCTCAGGCTGATCAGTAAAGGGGAAGATGTCTGTCAGAAAGAAGACTGACGACGTGGGCTGCGCGTCGCGCGAGGGCTGCGCGAAGCGGTAATTGAAGTTGCCGCGACCCGCGCCCGCGACGTGGGCGAGAACGCCATCGAGCGCCATCCTTCCTTCTTCGTCAGCATTGAAACCCTGGTAGAGGAAGTCACGTAAAAATCTTCCGTTCTGTGAGATGCCTTCGCCATACACCCGTGCAGCAGGAGTGATGGCGTCCGCCGCGTGCTTGGCGTATGCAGCGAAGTCGCGGACGACAGCGAATCCGCCGCCGGAGACGACAGGGTCGGCGACCACGTACACGTATTCGTAAATCTTGCCGGCTTGGAATCCGCCATTCAGATGGATGTGCCGGTCGCTCGGCGTAAGTTTGCCGTCAACCGTATGGGCGAACTGCCACTCGGAATGCGGAATGACAGTCCGAGTCGCCTCGCGCGAGTCGCGCACCGTGAGCGTATTGCGCGGATCGTCAGGCGCCGCCACCGGATATTCGCTCCCGCCGATTGTGCCCATGATCAAGTGTCCGAGCGGAACCTCCTGCGCTGCTTTCGTCAGCATGAAGTCACCGCGCAACAGGCCAGTGATCGTGTTGTCGTTTTCTTTAGCGACAGGTGCGTCGAGGCGCATCGCGCCGTCGCCATACGCGTCCCACTGCCAGCCGAGGCTCACCACGGTGAATCCATTGCGCAGCAACCACGCGTCTCCCGCGTCCTTGGCCGCGTCCCAATCGCCTCCGTCGACTAGCGCAACGATGCGCGAGCGGCCGCGATTCGGATTCTCAAGGAGCAGTGAGCCGTTGCACTTGTGCGCATCCTTCGGGCGGAGGGCCATGAAGTTGGATGAGAATTCGACCTCGCCGTTCTTCAAGTTCACCGCGTTGGTCAGATCGACGATGCGCTGATTGTGCGGATTGGCGATTGGAAGCGAGAAGTAAATCCGTCCGGTGATGCGCTCGTAGGCTCCAGCCTCGCCAAATGTCTTGCCGTCAAGCACGTCCTGGCGAGACGCAATCTCAACGCGCACCACGCGCGCCGAAACAGTCACAGCGTTCAACAGAAGGAGCAAGGAAGAGATTCGAATGAGCAGCCGCATGCGCGGAAGGATAACACGCAACGATTGTGTAGCCGCGGACGCTTTCGTCCGCGGGCAGGCACTTCAGTGCCCAGGGCAGTTCGGTAAAGCGCCGCTCGGCTTCGCCGTCGCGGGGACGGACGAGGCGTCCATCCCTACACGAGCAACTCTTCGACGCGCCGCGTCTTGAGCTTGCCGAGGACGTACTCCAGCAGAGGGCGGTCACCGCGCCGGATCTGCTGGAACTCGACGCCCATGCCGAGATTGTTGACGAGATATTTCACCTGTGCCTTGAGCGCGAGGCTGACGTCGAAGACGTTCAACATCAGGCGGAAATCGGTGCCGGGACGCAGCGGTTCCATCGCAGCGAGGCGCGCGCCGTATTCAGAAATCTGTTGCACCTCGCCGGCCACGCGCAGCACGCCATCGCTCACCTCCGCCTGGCCCTCGACATAAAAGCGAGGTCGGCGGCGCCGATTCGCCTCTGGCCGTCCAAATCCGCTCGACTGCGTGCGGCGCTCGAATCCATCGAGAATGACGGGCTGATACTGCTCTTCCATCTGACGCAACTCTTCATCCCAAGGCGTTTTGCCCTCGACACACTGAACGGTGAATTGGCCGCGCAGGGAAGAAGCCGGATCGGCTGACCAGACGACCTGACAGACTGCCTTGTTGCGTCCGCGTTCAACGATGACCATATCGCCAATATTGAGGTCGCGGGAACTGAGCAGCCGCGCGCCATGCGGATGAATGTCGTAGGTGCACGCCATCTCAGGCGCGCCCCGGCCCTCCTGGCAAATCAATGTCCAACGCACGGGCAGCGCGAGATGGACAAGTTTCGTTGTCAGCAGGCCATCTTCGGGCGACAGGTTGGGATTGCTGGACACGTTTTCAATTCCTATGGAGCAAGCTACCAGTACATGTACGATCGGGCAATGTACATACGTAATCCAGACGATGGTTACTGATCGGCGTTACCGAGGTGGGAGGGCTTTGTGCGGGTGAATCGAAAGCAGATTCCTCGCGGCGCTTTGCCTGCTCGGAATGACATTGGAGGCGTGTAGGGACGGCCGCCTCGACTGTCCAGCGATGGCGAAGCCGAGCCGCATAGGGGGCGCGATCGTTGGTTGTGTCCCGTTCCTGCGAATCTTTGCTTGCATGATTGACTCGTCTCGGTGAAGATGAAAGGAACTTCCTTGGATCTGCGATGAGGTCTCCCGTCTCGAAAGCACCGTCTGGGCGTCCACTCTCGGCGTCAGCAGCCAAACTGCGGTTACTGAAGCGCCTGCGGTGCACACTACGTTATGAGAAAAGGGCCTGGGAATCAGGTGCGCGCCTGGTGGCTGGCGTGGACGAAGTTGGGCGCGGATCGTTGTTCGGCTGCGTGGTGGCGGCGGCTGTGATCCTTGATCCCGGGTACCGCGTACGCGGATTGCGCGATTCCAAATTGTTGCTGCCAGAGCGGCGCGAGGTGCTGGCCCGGCGCATTCGTGAACATGCGGTCGCATGGGCCGTGGCTGCGGTTGACGCTGCGCGCATCGATCAGATCAACATTTACCAGGCGTCACGAGTGGTGATGCGCGACGCGGTGATGGCGCTCTCCCCACCGCCCGACCATCTGCTGATAGACGCGCTGAAGATCGACTGCGAGTTGCCACAAGACGCGATCATTCACGGCGACGCTCTGTCTGCGTCGATTGCCGCGGCGTCGATTCTGGCCAAGGTAGAGCGCGACCGCATGATGTGCGAGTGGGACGCGGTGTTCCCGCAGTATGGATTGGCATCGCACAAAGGCTACAGCACGCCCAAACACCTGGCTGCGCTGCGCGAGCTTGGCCCTACACCGCTGCACCGGCAGTCGTTTGCTCCGGTGTGGCAGAATCCGGTGCCCCAGGAGGCGTTTGCCTTCATGAATGAGGACGAAGTGGAAGTGCTTGCGGCTGAGGACCTTGCGGTATAGGGCCGAGAGTTTTCCACAGTGTTCCCGAAGGAACATTTGTTTTACAATATTGTATGTACGTCTCTGGTAATTCCTGCAAGTCGAGCGCGCTGAATGGCTTATGAAGAACTCAAGAAGTGAACGCGGGTCACAATCGAAAGCAAGGAACGGCAAGGGGAACAGACGGCGGCGTCCGGCGAATCGGCGTCGGCGCGCCTCCCAGGGTTTCTCGGGATTGATGGAAGAAAATCTGCAGAACATGAAGATCGCCGATCTTTATCGTCCGCTAAAGAGGCCGGTCACGCTGCGGCTGGATGCGGATGTGCTGGCCTGGTTCAAGAAGGATGGGCGACGGTACCAGACACGGATCAATACCGCGTTACGTAAGGTGATGGAGCGGGAGATGAAGTCGTCGTAAGTTTCCGCTTTCACGCTCCCCGCACTTTCGCCACAGGCGCAAAAAGATGGGCCCGCGCTAGTCCCTTTTGCCATCTTTCTCCCTTTTATCGCGCGCCTCCGCCCGGTCGAATAAGGCCTTGATTAATAGGACGACACACACCAGCGCGCCCGCAATTAGGAGAATGTGGCCCATTATGAAAATGTAAAGGGCAAGAACCGTCCAGTCGAATGGCGTCGGTAATGGCACTGGTAATGCCACGAAAGAGGGGTGAGCAGCCACGTTCTTGGGATGTTGGGCTCGCACCAGTTTTTGTAGCATGAGGATAGTGATCTACCGACTCACCATCCAAAAAGTTGGAAAAAGTTTTGAGCTTCGTTGCCCCGAATGCACCTGCCTGACGGGAAGGCTTGGCCTGGTTCGGCAGGATGGTCCACGCATCCGGCTGCACTGCCGAGTACATCCAGAGAACTTCGGCGAGTGGGATTCAGAACCAGAAATGGATCGCGAGAAACTCGCTTTGGCGGGGCGGATCGGGTTGAAGTGAACGCGAGCTGCGCCACCCAAGATATCAACCCAACCAATCAATTCGCCTTCCGAACGTTCTCGTGAACCATCAGCAATTCTTCATGGCAGAGGAATTCAAGGGCGAGCGCGGAACGGAGCACACAGGATCCGGGCTACTGCAGTGCGCTTTACGAATCTTGTACGGTCCCTCGGAGGGGTATCGCCCTCCTCAGGATGACAATCGTTCAGAGATTTTATGGGATCAGAACGTCAAAATCCCCACCCTGTCGCCAAGAACGCGACAAGAGTGGGGCACCCGCCTGACCTATTTCGCGATGCGCTGATCTCCTGAAACGGCGGCACTCGCTTTCTGTTTCGCTGCCCACTCGTGAATGCGATCACTCAATACGTCCATGGGCAAGGCGCCGCCGGTGAGGACTTGATCGTGGAAAGCGCGCAGGTCGAAGCGAGCGCCGAGTTGATCTTTGGCATAGGCGCGCAACTTCAGAATTTCGAGCTGACCGATCTTGTAGCCCAGCGCCTGCGCGGGCCAGGCCATGTAGCGGTCGGTTTCTGACTGTACTTCAGGTTCGTCGATCAGAGAGTGATCGTGGAAGAAATCGACGACCTGCTGGCGCGACCAGTGCTTGTAGTGGAATCCGGTATCGACGACCAGGCGAATGGCCCGGAGCATATCATCCTGCAAGTGGCCGAAGTAGCTGTAGGGATCCTGGAAGAATCCGACTTCCTTGCCCAGGCGCTCGGAATAAAGCGCCCAACCTTCCGTGTAGGCGGTGTAATACTCCTGCTGGCGAAACTTTGGCAGCTCGGGCAATTCCTGTGCAAGCGCGATCTGCAAGTGATGTCCCGGAACTCCCTCATGATAGGCCGTGGTTTCTACGTCGAGGGTTGTGCGCTTCGCGAAATCACCGGTGTTGACCATGACGTGAGCTTTTCTCGAGCCGTCGGGCGTGCCCTGCAGGTAGTGCGTGGCGGATTCCTTCTCGCGGAATTCTTCGATGGGCATCACATCAAGGCGACCCTTTGGCAGGTGGCCGAACAAATCCGGAAGTTTGGTGTACATGCCATCGATGTATTTGGTGTAGAGATCGAGAATCTCCTGGCGCGATTGCGGCCGCAGCTTGGGATCGTCTTTGATGTGCGCACCAAAACTCTTCATGTCCTTGTAACCGAGCTGATTGGCGACCTGCAGCATGCGGGTTTCGATCTCTTTGACTTGCGCGAGGCCAATCTGATGAATCTCTTCGGGCGTGAGATTAGTGGTGGTGCTTTCCTTTACGCGGAAGGCGTAGCGCTCGGCTCCGTCGGGCAGAGACCAGACGCCGGGCTCGGTGCGGCCCTTGGGCGCGTACTCATCGCGAACGAATGCGGTGAACTTTGCATAGGCCGGGGTGAGGGAGTCGCGGATGGCGGCGAAGGCGGCTTCGCGCAGGCGCTTGCGATCGGGTTCGGGAATGGAATCGGGGAACTTGTCGAAGGGATGAATGAACGGTGACTGCTCGGGCGCCATGGTGCCGATCGCATTGGACTGAGTCACGACTTTTTCGAGCAGCATGCGTGGCGGCATCAGGCCGTCAGCCATCCCTTTGCGCATTAGTTCCATCGTCTGGTCGAAGAGGCGCGGAAACAGCTTCATGCGAGTGATGAAATCCTCGTAATCCTTGACCGTTTCAAACGGTAGAACATTCACCAGTTGCGGCAGGTTGGTATGAACGCCGTTCATCTGGTCGACCGGCATCTCCCAGGGCTTGAAGCGGGCGCCGTCAAGATCCATGCGCAGATCGCGAACCATCAAACGCTTGTTGAGCACTTCCTGGTCGGGGAAGCCGGTGGTGTCGATGGCTTCGAAGCGGGTGAGGAAGCGGCGCTCCTGCTCGAGATCGTCGTCGATGGCCTTCTGCGACAAGTCGTGAACGCGATCGTTGTAGCGCTTGTCTCCCAGGATCGAAGCGTAAATCGGATCATGCAGCATGGTGTATTCCCAGCGCTCGTTGAGGAGATCGTTGAGCGCTTTGCGGCGCGATTCCAAGTCGGCGGCGGGGTCGGCAGCGAACAAGGAAGTGGCGAGGAAAGTTGTAAGGGCAACACAGAGGAGCGACCGCAGCATGGTACCTCCAGGAATGTTCGAAGGGATCGTCACGGGAAACGAAGGGATACATCGTAGCATCTTGTGATGGAGTTCGCGCGACTTATGGCTGGAGATGTTGGTTCAATTCCTGCAACAACTGCGTGTTGTTATGTATCGAGCGTTCGAGGATTTCGGCTTGCTGCTTCGCTGTGGGCCAGTCTTGTTTCTCGACTGCTTCCGTGAGGCCGGGGAGTTCCAGATGCGCGTACGTGAAGCGGGCGCCGTAGAGGATGTGTTTGAACCACGGGCGCCCAGGGATTCCGTCGGGGTTGAGCCAGTTGCGTTCGACTTGCATCATGCCGTGGTTCAGGACGGATGCGAGTTTGGGATTTAGGGAGCTTGAGGAGAGTTTCTGGTTGAGTGTTTCGTTCAGTTTTTTTCCTGCAACTTCTAAGTCGTCGATGGCGGCGGCGATCGGTTTCAGGTCGAGAGCAGGGGGTCGAGCTTCGCTCGACCGGACAGCCGATGGCGGCTGTCCCCACATTGTTTTTTCGTTGGCTCGAGTAAGGTCGTTCACGAATTGGCGGATGTTACTGGCATAAGTCGCGAAGTCGAACGGAAGCAGGTCGGCATTCGCCAGGCGTAGCGCGGTGACTCCCCACAGTTGCGACATGAGCGTGTGGTATTTGTAGCCGGGGTCGCCGAAGTGATTCATCCAGTAGAAGTCATCGTAAGCGGAGTGGTAGACGCCGTAGTCTCCGTCGAATCCGAGGCCGAGGACGGGCATGCCGATGAAGTTGAGAAAGACGGTGTAATCGGAGCCGCTGCCGATGCGGGTGTCGGCGAGCGTTTGATTCGACGCGCCAGAGGCGTTGAATTGGCCGGACTGCGGAGCTTCTTTTTTTTCGCGCTCCGCCGTCTCCTTCCAGGCTTCGTACAGAGTTTTGCCGGAAGGGTCTCGCAAGCTGCGCGTGGTTTCTTCCAGCATCGGAGCGAGGGAGGCGACGGCTTGTCCGTGGAAATTCGGACCGGAGGTGGCTTCGTCGACGTTGATGTAGGCGACGGCCTTGGCGCGGAGTTCGTCGGCGAATTGTTCTCCCCACTCGGTTGAGCCGGTCAAGCCGACTTCTTCGCCGTCCCAACTGCAGACAACTAGCGTGCGGCGCGGGCGTATACCTTGTTTATTCAGGTCGCCCAAGGCGCGGGTGAGTTCCATCATGCTGGCGGTGCCGCTGGAGGGATCGACGCCGCCGAAGACCCAGGCGTCGCGGTGATTGCCCATCACGACCCATTCATCGGGCAAATCTGAGCCGCGGATGCGGCCTTCGACGACGTAATAAGGTTGGATGCCATTGTCCATTTCGATCTTGAGGTGAGCTTTCACGCCGTCGCCGCCGAGGTGGTACTCGAAGGGCAGGCCGCCCTGCCAGTCTTTGGGAGCGACGGGGCCGTCCATGTTTTCGAGCAACGGCTTGGCGTCGTGCCAGGAGAGAGGAATCGCCATGATCTTTGGCGCGGACACGGCTTCTTCGATCGGAATGCGTTTTGCGCCGGGGACCGAGGCCCAGCCGGGAGTTTGCGGATCGCCGGGGACCATGAAGTCGTACGTGATGGCACCGCGCTGGATGTGATACTCGGGGCCCCACGGTCCCTCGGGATCGACTTTGCCCTCCTTGTATCCGTCTTCCTGCGGATCGCTGTAAACGAGCATCGCGGCGGCGCCTTCGCGCTGGGCGGTGAGCGCTTTGAATCCGCGGTAGCTGTAGGGATTGGAGTAGCGTACGAGAACAATCTTGCCTTTGACGGTTACGCCGTTCTTGCGCAGCAGATCGTAGTCCTCGGGATTGCCGCTGTGAGCGTAGATTACGGGCGCGGTGACTTCTCCGGAGATCGACATGCCGAGCCAGGCACCGCTGATGGCGGGGTTCTTCGAGTCATCGTCGCCGGGGAGTGGCGTCTCGCGCAGAAGAGCTTGATAGCGCGTGGGGGCGATCATCTCGAGCGAGGCCGACTTTGGATTTGTGCCGTAGACGTCGTAGCGGTGGATGATGACGTCTTCGAGTCCTTGCTTCTTCCATTCGGCGGCGATGTAGTCAGCGAGTTCGTTGTTGCGCTTTGATCCGGCGACGTGAGGTTCTTGCGTGAAGATGCGGTGCTGGCGGCGTTCTTCGTCGGCGTTCGGTATGGACTTGAATTTGTTCTCGATCTCGATTTCGTGGGCGGCGGAAGCGGGGGTGAAGCCGAGGATCGATTGAGCGGAGGCGATTGTACAGAGTGACACGGAGACCAGAGCAAGGAGGGCGGTGCGTTTGCGGGTCATGGAGTCTGCGTAGAACGCACACATGCTAACAGGAGTTCGAGTGTTGTGATCTTGTTATGCGGATGTGGTGAGCTTTCATCCTGACGGCGGCGAAGCCGGCGCGAAGGACCGTACGAGGGTGGGAAGCTTCGTGTTGTGGATGGGAATGCTTACGCCGCATGCAGCGTTTACAGTCTTGGCTACGGCATTGCCGCTTTACGCGCATCGTACGGTCCCTCGGAGGACTGGCGCCCTCCTCAGGATGACAACGCGCGAGAATGGCTGCTCCTACCTTGCTTTCAGGATGTCACTCAGCAAATCTGGTTTGGATTCGTCGCGGACCAGGTGCGGATACAATTCGCCGCCGTGAAAGTCGAGTTTGTAGGTTTTGTAGTAATCCGCGTTTTCTACCAGCAACTCGATCGGCATAGTGCTATTCTTCGCGGCTTTGATCGCATCGCGCAGAATTTCAGGGGAGAAGCGGCGGCCGTTGACGGCGACGACTTTCATCCCGGGTCCCATGCCGGCCTTGGCGGCGATGTCGCCTTCAATCGTGTCGGCGATTCCGCCATCGTCGCGCAGGTTCAGACCAATGGAAAATCCGGCGGGGACGAAGTGGTACATGCCGGCAGAGCTGCTCAGCATTTCCGAAGGATTCTCGTCGTAGATGAGCTTCCAGCCGCTGCCCTCGATGCCGCCGAGGGGCGCGCCGCGACTGTGATTCGTGAGGCGCTCGATCCAGAAGCCGTGCCAGTCGTAGGACACGATCTGGTTGAGTGCGTTGACGACATCGTCGAAGGTGTAGGTCTTGAGTGCTGGTCCAGTGCTGGGTGCGCCATGAAAGAGGTGGCAGAAGTCATCGATGGACTTCTTGCCCTTGCTCTGCTGCCGGATGATGACGTCGACCCAGAGCCAATTGAGCGTGTCTTCATTGTAGAAGTCGGTGCCGCGGCGCCAGGAGTACCAGGCCTGCGGCGTGAAATAAAGTTGTGGGGCCGCGTCGGCGGTGTCTTGCAGATTGCGCCACTGCCGGCCGGGAAGGCGGTCGAGTTGGGCGGCGGTCAAGGCAAGATCGTCGCGGTCCTGGTTGGGGCTGAGCAAGCCGCTGCGCGCGGTGAGCACGAAGCCGAGATAGTTGGTCAGGCCCTCATAGACCCAAAGCAGGTCGTCCTGCATGGCTTGCTGATAGTCGGGCGTCGCGAGGTCGGCGGGACGGCGATATTTTCCGTTCCAGCTATGAGCATATTCGTGGGGCAAAAGTCCGGCGGAGAGCTTGCGCGAGGTGTCGTCGACCAGGGCTCGTTCATCGACGCGGCTGTCGTCAGATTCGTGGTGCTCGAGGCCGAAGTGCGCAACGTGATCGCTGAGCGTGTACAAGAAATGATAATCGCGGTAGTGATGCGCCCCGAAGAGCTTCTGCGCTTGCTCGACGAGATTTTTGTAGTGCTCCCAAACTTCCTGCGGAGGATCGAGTGCAGCGGCGCTGTCGGCGGCGATGTCCATCTCGGTGGGAGGATCTTGCGCGAGAGGAACCACCTTCAGAAATTCTCCGGTGATTACGGGCGAGTCGACCAGCGTTGTTAGCGACGCCGGCGCGAAGTGGATTTCATTCCCGCCCTGGCTGGCAATGGGAAGAGGCGTGCCGAACTTCCATCCCTCGGGAATCTTCAGCGACGCTGTGTAGTTGATTTCGTCGGACTTGTATCCCTTGGGATAAAGCAGCAGCTGGTTCCAGCTGATGACAGCGAGCTTGGCGGTGGCGGAAGAGCCGGCGGAGAATCCGCCTTCGAAGGTGGCGGGAGAGAGGAAGTCGAGATCGGCTTGGATTTCGCTGACGCCTTGCGGAACCTCGACGTGGATGGTGAAGCCGTCAAGCAGGTCGCGCCGCCATTTCAACGTCTGGCCATTGGCTTTGAAGAACAAGCCTGCAAGGTCGACGACGGGGCCGTCGGGCGCATGTTCGCCGGGGATCCATTTGGGATAGTAGAGGGTAAGGTCGCCCGGCGTGGCGGGAATTTTCAGAGTGGCGTGGAAGATCTTACGTGGAGCGGTGGTGGCGTCGACCGCGATGGTAACGTTTGGGGTATTGGCGGCGTAGCTGCTGACATTGGTTACGAGAAGGCAAAGAACACACAAAATCTTGGAGACTTTCATTTCTTTCGAGGGCCTCGATGGTTGTGAAGTCATTTCCAAGTGCGGAATGATGAACTATAGCAGTTGAGGAGTGCGGGGGTACAGGAAGGTGAGTTGCTCCGTCACATATTTAGGGAGATTTTGCTCGCGCCAGTCCGAGAGGAAGGAGCGTAGGGATCCTTCGACTGCGAAGTCGTCTACTTGGTGGACGACTTCTTCGCTCAGGATGACAAGTGAAAAGGGATCGCATGCGATGACTACGGGTGCTGGTATCATTCCGCTGAATGTCGCGGCGCGGAAAATTCATCACCTTCGAAGGACTCGACGGAACGGGGAAGAGCACGCAGATGCGCAAGCTCGCCGCGGTGCTGCGCGAGTCGGGGCATAAGGTCATCGAAACGCGTGAGCCGGGTGGAACCGCGACCGGAGAGAAGATAAGGAAAGTGGCGCTTGACTCCGGAACGTCGGGACTGGCGCCTCTCGCCGAGATGGCGCTGATGTTCGCCTCGCGCGCGCAGCATATCGCAGAAGTGATTGAACCGGGACTCGCGGCTGGTGCGATTGTCTTGTGCGATCGCTTTACGGATTCGACCGAAGCCTATCAGGGGAGCGGGCGGCACCTGGGCAGCGAGGCGGTGCGCGAGTTGCATAGGGTGTTGTGCGGGGATCTGCAGCCCGATTTAACTCTGCTGATGGACTCGAATCCGCGCGCGAGCGTGAATCGAGCGCGGAGACGAAATCAACGTGCTTCCAAGTCTTCCAGCCGCGGTCACGACGAAAACCGCTTTGAGCAGGAGACTCGCTCGTTTTTTGGACGCGTGCGCGAGGGATATCTGGCAATCGCTAAACGCGAACCCGGGCGCGTGGTGATCGTCGACGCACGCGGCACTCCGGGACAGACCCATCAAAAGATTGTGGAAGTCGTTTCCAGCAAATTGGCGCTAGTCAGCCCTTCCAAGAGAATGCATCATGCGCGTTAACCGGCGCAGGGTGCTGCGGGCGTTGTCTCCGTTGCGTATCACTCCATGACCTTCCGGAAGCTGCAGTGGTTGTTTCCGATTGCGGTCACGCTGCATAACGCCGAAGAGGCGATCTGGATGCCGCGTTGGAGCGCAGGCCACGCGGCGCAATTCCCGGTGCATCCTCCGGGAGCGGCGGAGATTATAGCGGCATTGGTTGTGTTCACGGCCGCGGCCTTCGCGGTGACTTATCTGAGCACGCGTCGCGGACCGGAGAGCATATGGGCTTACCTGACCTTCGGCTACATCGTTGCCATGCTGGCGAACGTGTTTGTTCCTCATGTGCCGGCGGCCATTGTATTTCATGGATATGCGCCGGGTCTGGTGACGGCGGTGTTGATCAACTTGCCGGTAATGAGCATCCTTTTGATTTGTATGCTGCGTGAAGGATGGGTGCACGGTTGGAAGATGACGGTATTCGGAATCGGAGTTCCCCTGATGTTGGGCGGCGTCATCGTGGCGTGGCTGGCGGGCCGAATTATCTAGCAGGTTGGTTGTGTCGGCAAAGAGCGAACCTCAGGCGCTAAAGCGCATCGCAATTCAGGCGTCTTAATTGGCACGAGTTGAACTCGTGCCCTTCCCGGTTTTGTCGATGCGGCCTTCTTTGTGGCTCTTATAGCCTCTGTGTGTCGATGGCCGGTTTGCTTTATTCTCATCCCATGCCTTTTTCTGATTTCCATGGCAATGCTGAGACCGTTCATCGCTTGCGCGAAATGATCTTGCGGGATCACTTGCCTCACGCGGTTGTGCTAGCCGGCGGGCGGGGAGCGGGCAAATACACGTTGGCGCTGATGCTGGCACAGGTGCTGAACTGTCTGAATCCCACGAAGACGGATGGATTGCCGGACTTTTGCGGGACCTGCGCGAACTGCAGGCGCATCGCGCAGGCGGGCGATCTGGATGCGCGGTTTGCTGAGGCGGTCGAGGCGCGGGAGAACCTGCGCGAGACCGACAAGAAAGAGACCCGCATTCTCGTGCAGACGCATCCCGACGTGCTGATCATCCCGCCCGATCCGCCGCAGATGATGATCAAGGTCGATCAGGTGCGGCGGGTGATCGAGACCATTTATTACCGTCCCGCCGAGGGCAAGGAAAAGGTATACATCTTCACCGACTCGGCATTTATGAAGGAGGCAGCGAATTCGCTGCTGAAGGTGCTCGAAGAGCCTCCGGAGTTTGCGACGATTTTTCTGCTGACGGAGAATCCGGGGGAGTTGTTGCCGACGATCCGGTCGCGGTCGATGACCTTTACATTGGCGGCGCTGCCAAGCGAGGAGATTGAAACGGATTTGGCGAAACATCATCCGGAATGGAAGCCGCCGCAGCGGGCGCTGGTGGCACGGCTCTGCGACGGAGCTGTGGGGCGGGCGCGCGGTTTCGATCTCGAGGCTTACGTGACGGCCCGCCTGCATGGACTGGCGATTCTAAATTCGGCTTTGCGCGGCGGTGAACACAGCGAACTGTTCAAGATCACAGAGTCGTATCGTCCGGGAGCAGAGGGACGCGAGAAGACCGAGGCATTGATCCGGACGCTTTATTCGTTGTTGCGCGATCTGGCGTTCTTCGATTCGGGCGCGCCGGAACTCATTCGCAACACCGACATTGCGGCGGAATTGAGGCGGATGGCGGAGTCGGCGGATTTCGTGTGGATTACGGCAGCGTCGGATCGCCTGGCAGAGGTCGAGCGTGGAATGCGGAGGAATCTGCTGCGGTCGTTGTCGCTGGACGCATTTGCGGCGGGATTGGAGAAATAGGCGAGCCCGTGCCGACCTCTTCGGCGTTCTCATCGGACGCGGAGCGGTTAGAAGCGGAACACGATACCGCTTACGACCCGCACATTGTTCGTCTTAAGAAGTATGGCCGAGTTGGGTGGACGAGTATAAAGCCAATCCGCTTCGGCTGCACGCAACGATAGATTAGGACGAAGGTGCACGTCGAGCCCTCCTCCCGCCAACATGGCGAAGCCGCTGTCCGAGTTGGGGTATCCAGCGAGAGTTTCGCGATAGCCGCCAAACAAAAACTGTCCGAAAGGAGCGAAGCGGCTACGGTTTCTTGGCGAAATGACGGGCCCAAATGTGTAGGTGTAGTTGGTGACGCGAAAGGGACGACCGGACGAGGTGTCGTCGGTTGCGTAGGAGCCAGAGAAATCGGCTTTTGCTCCAAGCCAGCGGGAGAAATAAAAGGCGAACCCAGCGTCCCAGCCGTTGCCGTTCAAATCCTTCACGGCTATTCCATCGCTAAACCTGGCGAACTGGTATCCGCCAAAAACCTCGCCCTTTGACGTCTCCTCCTGCGCAAAAAGAGCAGACGTCAAAAGAGTAAGGCCCAATAGGGCAACCGACATCGCGATTCCCCTGATCAGGACGGAGCGAGCAGCAGTGGGGTCTTTCCCTGTGCACTTAGCCGGTGAAGCAGAAATAGACATCAACCCGCGAATCTTATTCATGTCGCTACCTCGTGTGTGGACTCACGGATTCTATGAATTCCCACGGAGAACAACTGCCTTGGCTAAAACCGCACCACCAACCCCGCAGAAATCCGGGCATTATTGTTGTTAAAGTGGAGCTGGTTGTCTGAGTAGGTAAACCGAGTGAGCAGGTAGTCTCCTTGCCCCCGCAATGCAAAGTGACGAGTGAAGTGATAGTCAAGGCCGCCACCCAAAGCTGCGACGAAGGAATTATTTCCCTGGAAAGGATTGACCGGCGACGTTCCATTCTGACTGGCGTGGGCAATTCCGAACAAGGCGTGCGCAAACGGTGTTATTTTCGGCAGGGGCAAAGAGACTTGAGGGCCAAACATCGCGGTGTAACCGCTGGAACTGCACGACGTCATTCCCCCGGAGCACACCCCGCCGGAGTTCTGATGGTTGTAATGTCCGCCTACATCCGATACGAACCCGAGCAAGCGACTGAACTTGAGGTTCAGGGAAGCGTTCCAGCCAAGCTTCAGCCCACCATTGCCGATGGTTCCGCTGCTGAAGTCCCTTGCCACATAAGAGTAGCCTCCAAACACTTCAACACGATCGCTGGATTGCGCCCAACCGTTTGCACACCAAAGCATTCCAGCTAGAACCACTAACCAGCATCGGAGCATGGTTATGATCTCCTTGTGTTCGCAACTTAGGTATGTAGCAGACGTTAACAGCACGACCCCATCTAAACAGCCTCGATGCTAGCTTGATGCAACCAGGTTGCTAAAAGGGAATAAGAATAGCTAAGGACAAGCCGTCTGCCAATCCCATCAGACGCTGGGGTCCTTTTCTCGAGGAGGGCGGACCATCACGGTATACTCCGCGCCGGTGGTGGGCTCGGTGAATCGCGCCGCGGGCGCAAAGCCGAGGCGCTGGTAAAACGGGAGATTGCGTTGGCTGAACGTCTCCAGATAACAGGTCACGCCGGCGCGATCAGCTTCCGCGATCGTCGGCTCCAGTAATTTACGGCCGAGTCCCTGACCCTGAACGGCGGGATCCACCGCGACAATCGAAAGATACCAGGCAGCATCGTCGATCAAGGTGACGGATTTCGTGCTCATGAAATCTATGATCCGGTAATAATTCGCGCAGCCTTTGGCACTGAGGGCCGCGCGTAGAAAAGCGCGCTTCCTCTCCGTCGCTTGCGACTCTAGCTCCGGAGACTGCGGCAACAGCCACACCGCAACCCCACGTGCCTCGTCCGCGAGATGAATGCAGCGCCCGAGTTCTCGTCCTTCCTGAATCGAGTAATCAAAGTATTTTGCCAGCACTGCCCGACGGCGAACTGTGTCGCTGTAATACGCCGCACAGATCGATCGGTAAAACGGATCATCTTCCAGCGCAGCCACTGCACTCGAGGACGCTGGATCCGTCTTTATCGTCAAAGGGCTAGTTTCTTCGGACACGAGTCTTCTTTCCCAATTCTAAAATGGTCGAGACCCCGACAATGCTCGAGTCGGTCCAGACAGGTTAACCGCCGAGTTGAAAGCAACTCCACGGGCGACCCCCGGGCGTAGCTTCGCTCCGCGGACAGCCGATGGCGGCTGTCCCCACATCCCTGGTAACCATCGCAATGGTTACTTCCGACGGCACGACTACATCCTTGGACTGACATAATCCACTTGCCCTTCAATCGCTTGCCGCAAATTACTCCGGTGGTTCTACTCCCTTCGGAGAGATTGTCGCCCCTAAGCTCCCCGCCTATAATCGTCCTACTCTGGTTGATCGTTCTCCGTACAGGTTCCGGGTAGAGCAGGGGAGGGCGTAGCTTGTCTGGTCGCGCCTTCCAGCGAAGGATTGGTGAAAGGACAACGCCCGGATATGCGAAAGCGCCTGCAACTAACCTGGATGCTGACGGCTTCGACTGTACTCGCGACCTCCTTTACTTTCACGACTACGGCGGCGCGCGCCGCCGAGGGGGACGATACCTCGCACGGGATTGCTACCACGGAAGAGCACGGCCGCACGGTTTATGTTAATGAAGATGCTCCGGCAAAAGAGCGTCAGGCAGCTCCATCTCCGCAAGTGAAGCGCTCTTACCTGGCATACTGGAGCAGCAAAGAAAACCGGTGGAAGCCTGTTCCCGGGGCCAACACCGCCTCAGGTAAGGCTGCGCGCTCGGCAGCCGCCGAAGTGAGCCAATATTACGGTCGTGAGTCGGTGCAGTCAGCAAATGCCAAGATTCTTCAGGCAAATTCACGCGGACATCAGGCTTCGGCGGATGAGATTGATCAGTCGATCGTGATGGCCGCAGCCCGGCACAACGTGGATCCCAACCTGGTGCGGGCCGTGGTGAAAGTCGAGTCGAACTTCAATTCCAATGCGGTTTCGCGCACGGGCGCCATGGGGCTGATGCAACTGATGCCCAAGACCGCTCGCGAGTTGAAAGTGAAGAACCCGTTCGACGCACAGCAGAATGTGGACGCCGGAGTCCGACATCTCAAGTACCTGCTGGAAAACTACAACGGCGACGTGAATTTGACATTGGCCGCCTACAACGCGGGCGAGGGAGCGGTGCGGCGTAGCGCCGGCGTTCCTCATTATGCCGAAACCCAGGACTACGTGCGGAAGATTACGCGTCTTTACAATGGAGGCTTCGATCTTACGCAAACCGGAGCCAGCCACGATCCCGTGAAGGTTCAACGGGATGAGCGGGGCGTGCTTTACATCAGCAACACGGACTAAGTTGGCAGCATCTGTTTACTAAGCATTTGAATTCTCTCAGGTACCCAGGCAGTTCAACTGCAACGATGT
>Ga0070732_10000627_pt1 | contig 21237 bp, 18 predicted proteins | sample Coa_R1_5_FD_66449 | JGI IMG/M metagenome (GOLD analysis project Ga0070732, IMG submission 66449) | Surface soil microbial communities from Centralia Pennsylvania, which are recovering from an underground coalmine fire - Coalmine... | ecosystem: Environmental > Terrestrial > Soil > Unclassified ... | reverse complement strand
CTCGGCCGCGTCCCGAATCGTGCGGTGCGCCTCAGGAATGTTGACGACTGCCATGACCTGATCCCTCGCGGCCGATCGTCTCGAAGAGGAATTCGAAGATCTCGACGTGGCGCTCGGCCTCGGCCAGCGTCCGGCCCCACGTGTAGAGACCGTGGCGGCGAATCAGGAAGCCGTGCGCGGCCGGGTGATCCGAGAGCACGCGGCCCACTTCACCGGCCATTCGCGACATGTGCTGATCGTTCTCCACGATCGGCACCCACTCACGGTGCGCGTGGGTCGAGACGCCGTCGAGGCCCTTCAACATTTCGAAGCCCTCGATCGCGAGCCCCCGCGCGGCGGCGTGCCGCTCTGAAAGCATCGTGCTCCAAATGGAGTGGGTGTGCAACACGGCGCCCGCGCCGGCCCGTCGGACGATCTCGAGGTGCAACGCGGTCTCGGCCGATGGTCGACCCGTCACACGGTGCGCCGGCTCGCCCGCCGCGTCGATCTGCAGAATCTGGGAGGCCCGCAGCGCCCCCTTGTGAGCCGCACTCGGCGTGATGGCCAGCCGCAACGGCGACCGCCCGACGACGACGCTGAAGTTGCCGCTCGTGCCCATGACCCACCCGCGGTGGTAGAACCGGTGACCGACCGCGACCACGCCCTCCGCCGCGGACGCCATCGTCGGCACAGCCCGGGCGCGCGGTGACCGCATGCCGGCGATTTTAGAACCAGCCGCTCGAGGACGCGGACCGGCGGTCATGGTTTCACCGCGCCACGAGGTCCAGATAGCTCCGAATGCGGCCGGCGGCCACGCCCTGCACGAGATCGTCGACGCCACCGAGGAGTGAGGCGCTGCCATAGCCGGGCAGCATCGGGACCGTGCCGCCGACGGCGCTGATGAACGCCGACCGGATGATCACGCTGCGTGCGGTGTGCGGCAGGCGGGAGACGTTGCCGACGAATTGCGGAAAGGTGCCGGACCGAAACAGATAGAACTCCACGTTCGACGTGTAGAACGCGCCGAGCACTTCGCCGCGCGCCGTCATCAGGCGGCCGATGTTCCGCAGGGCCGTCGTGCCGCCCAGATCGCCGACGACGGGGATCACGAGATCGCGCGCTTCGAGGGCGCGGACGAACTGAAAATCGTCCTCGCTGGCGCAGTAGCCCGCCTGATGGCCGTCGCCGTCCCGCTCGAGCAGCAGATCGCGAAACGTCGGATAGAAGGCCGGCGAGCCGCGGCCGATGATCTCGAGCTTGAGATCGAGGCCCTCGGCCTCGAAGGTCCGGTGGAAGCGATCGATCGTCTCGAGGTCGGTCGCCGAAAGAGGCACACCGAATGTCCTGAGCCGGGCTTCGATCGCACCGTGCCGAGTGCGCGTCGCCGCGGCGTCGGCCAGAGACGCGCGATCGAGACCGGCGACGATCTGGCCGACATCCGCGTGGCGCCATGCCTCCAGACCCGCGGGCGCCGTCCGACCGATCAAGCGCGCGAGAAAATCGATGCGGGTCGACGATTCCGCGAAGAGGGCCTTGAACAGCAGGTGCAGGAGCAGGTTGTCGCGCCGGATGTCGATGATGAACGCAATCGACGGGCGCGTCTGGGCGATGTAGGAAAAGTTCGTGTCGGGGCCCACACCAATGTAGGCCGTGCCGGCGAGGCCCGCGTGGCGCAGCGCGGCGGCGACGTGCAGGTAGGATCGTTCGTTCGAGATGAGATCGTCGGTGTCGAAGTAGCCACCCGGTTCGGAGAGCGTCGCGATCCGCGCCGCGAACGTCTCCCCCGCCGCGACCGACTGGGGGTGGGGCGTCGCCGCGGCGAGCGCGGACGAACACCACGCCAGAATCGCCCAGACCCAGGCCGTGCGACGCATCGGTCTCATTATCGTGGGAAGCGGACGCGCCTCGCTAATGCGCCCGCCGCGGCGCGGCGGAGCGCGTCGAGGCGACAAGCGCGGCTTCGATCGCCTCGCACGCCGTCGCGACGCCGTCTTCGGCGCGCACGCAGCGGCCGATCTCCGCCGCGGCGGTCGCATAGCGCGAAGCGGTCAGCAGGCGATCGAGTTCCGCGGCGGCGCGGCGAGCGGAGTAGCGGCGCGCCGGAACCGATCGCGCCGCGCCGATCCGAGTGGCGCGCCACGCGTTGTCGGGTTGGTCGTGGGCGTGTGGGACGATGAGCGCTGGCCGGCCCGCCCGCAGCCCCTGGCCGTTCGTCCCCGCGCCGCCGTGATGCACGACCGCGGCGGCACGGGGAAAGAGCTCGCCGTGCGGCGCGTAGTCGACGACGATGATCGTGTCCGGCAGCGGCGATTGCGGCCGCCCGGCTTCCCGCCGACCCACGAGCAGCACGGCGCGGCGACCCAGCACGAGCGCAGCCGAGACGCTGTCGGCATAGAAGGCTTCCGATCCCCGGGCACCCACCGCCGTGCTGCCCAGGGTGAACACGATCGGCGGATCGCCGGCGTCGAGAAACCGCGCGAGATCTGTCGGCAGGTGGCCGTGTCCGTCATAGAACACGAACCCGGTCACCGTCGTACGGACGGGCCAATCGAGCTGCGGCCGTCCCATGACGGTTGAAAACAGTGCGAGCGTGCCGAGCGGGGAGAATTGACCTTCGAAGAGCGGGTGCCCCGACGGGGCGAGACCGAGATCGCGGCGCAGCGCGTCGACCGGCGCCGTCCATGACCGCGTCGCGGCCCTCGACAGGGCCCGCATGGCGCGGGCGGTCCACGGCGCGAGCCGCGCCGCGCGCGTGAGCTCGGTGAGCGGCGGAACCACGGGAAAGTCGTAGCGTGAGAAGAACGACAACGGCGCCAGCACGGTCGAGAGCCACGGGACGCCGTGCCGTTCGGCGGCCAGGGGCACCGCGAAGGTGATGGGATGGGAGAGCACGAGGTCGGCGCCGGAGACAATCGCCTCGAAGTCCTCATACGATGCGCGGAGGGCGGGCATGACGAGCTCACACACGACGGCCCGGCTGCCGTGGCGCGGGTCCATCACGCGCGCCAGAATCGAGGCGTCGAACGGGTCGAGATCGGGCCGGACGGGATGGAACGAGAGGTGCTCGCCTTCGACCAGAGCGCGGTAGTGCGGCGAGGTCGCGACGATGGGCTCGTGCCCGCGGCGCCGCAAACCGATCGCCAGGCCGATGGTCGGAAACAGGTCGCCGAACGAGCCCGCGGCGGCGAGAACGATCCGGGCAGCCACGCGGCATTCTGGCACCGAACCCGGCCCGTCCGCGGCGATGTCGATCCGCGGTGCCGCCGAACGACTACTGGATGGAGGGACGTCATGAAGTACCTGTGTCTGATTTACGACGACGAGAAGCACCTCGCATCGATGCCCAAACACGAAATGGAAGGTCTGATGCGCGACTACGGCGCGTTCACGGAGGGCCTCAAGGCCGGAGGCCAGTTGCTCGCGTCGCACCGCCTGCAGCCGATTCACACGGCCTCGACGGTGCGAGTCCGGAACGGCAAGGTGTCGGCGACCGACGGACCGTTCGCGGAAACAAAGGAACAGCTCGGCGGCTTCTATCTCATAGACGCGCGCGACTTGAACGACGCCATCCAGGTGGCCGCCAAGATCCCGTCGGCCCGCCTGGGCAGCGTCGAGGTGCGGCCGATTTGGGAGATGAACTGATCGGGCGCGCGGCCCGGCCGGAGGACGCGGGCGACCGGACTCGAGCCGAGGTCGAGGCCATCTATCGATCCGACTCGCGCCGCGTTCTGGCGACCCTCATCCGCTTGGTCGGCGACTTCGACCTGGCGGAGGAGGCGCTCCACGACGCCTTCACGGCGGCCCTCACCCAGTGGCCGTCGCAGGGCGTCCCGGCCGAGCCTCGCGCGTGGCTCGTGTCCACGGGACGGTTCAAGGCGGTGGACGTGCTGCGGCGGCGCGCGCGGGCCGACGCCTTGACGCCCGAGCTCGTGCGGCGCCTCGCCGAAGCGACCGGCGCGGCCGAGGACGACGACGTCGGCATGGAAGACGACACGCTGCGCCTCATCTTCACGTGCTGCCATCCCGCGATTGCGCCGGACGCCCAGGTGGCGATGACCCTCCGTGAGGTGTGCGGCCTCACGACCGAGGAGATTGCGGCGGCGTTTCTCACGCGACCGCCGACGATCGCGCAGCGAATCGTGCGGGCGAAGGCCAAGATTCGCGACGCCGACATCCCCTATCAGGTCCCCGCGCGCGCGGAGCTGCCGGATCGGCTCGACGCCGTCCTGCACGTGATCTACCTGGTGTTCAACGAAGGCTACTCGGCCTCGTCGGGCGCGTCGCTCACGAGACGGGACTTGTCGGCCGAGGCGATTCGCGTCGGCCGCCTGCTCGCCGACCTGCTGCCGGAGCCGGAGGCCGTGGGCCTGCTCGCGCTGATGCTGCTCCACGAATCACGCCGGCCGGCGCGGACGTCGGAGGACGGCGAGCTGGTCCTGCTCGATGACCAGGATCGATCGGTCTGGAACGCCGCACTCATCGCCGAGGGCCGATCGCGGGTCGCGACCGCGCTCGCGTCGCGACGCGCCGGACCGTATACGCTGCAGGCCGCAATCGCGGCGCTCCACGCCGAGGCGCCCTCGGCGGCCGCCACCGACTGGGGCCAGATCGCCGGCATCTACGACGTCCTTCTCCGGATCGATCCGTCGCCCGTGGTCGCGCTCAACCGGGCGGCCGCGATTGCCATGCGCGATGGCCCCCTCGCCGGGCTGGTCCTCATCGATGAAATCCTCGCGCGCGGCGACCTGGCCGACTACCAGCACGCCCACTCGGCGCGGGCCGACTTGTGTCGTCGACTCGGCCGCACGGCCGAGGCGCGCGCCGCGTACACCCGGGCCCTGGCCCTCGCCCGGCAGGAACCTGAACGCCGATTTCTCGCGCGGCGATTGAAAGAATTGTAGGCGCATAGGGGGACGACATGCGCGACAATCGCCGCATGCGAACCATAGCCGTTCTCCTCGCGGCGCCGGTCGCGCTCACGGCAGCGACGTTGCCCGTACTCATCGGGCAGGGCGCGCGCGCCAGCCAGTTCACGCCGGCGCTTGCCGACCGCGCCGACGTCAAGCAGGCGACGAGCTACATCGACCAGCATTTCGACGCGCAAGTCGCCGAGTGGATTCACCTGACCGAGATTCCGGCGCTGTCGACGCACGAGCAACAACGCGCCGCCTATCTCGCCGGCGAGCTGACCAAGCTCGGGCTGGCGCCGACGGTCGACGAGATCGGCAACGTCATGGCGCGGCGGCGCGGCACCGGCGGCGGCCCGACGATCGTGTTTGCCGCGCACATGGACACCGTGCACCCAATGGACACGGATCTGCACGTCCAGCGGCTCCCCGACGGGACGCTCCACGCGCCGGGCGTCTTCGATGACACGTCGTCGGACATCAACGTGCTGCAGATGCTGCGCGCGCTTGACGCGGCGAAGATCCGGACCCGGGGCGACCTTATTGCCCTCTTCACGGTGCAGGAAGAGCTTGGCCTCAAGGGCATGTACTACTGGTTCGATCGCCACCCGAAGACCGCCGACATGATCGTGGCGGTCGATGCGGAACTCGGCGCCGTCAACTACGGCGCGCTGGGCATCTACTGGTCGAAGATGACCTTCACCGCGCCCGGCGCTCACACGCTGAACTCGCGCGACCAGCCCAACCCGGCACGCGCCGTCGCGCAGTGCATCTCGGATATCTACACCGTGCCGCTGCCGCCGGCCGCCGATCCGGTGCCCGTGATTTACAACGTCGGCATGCTTGGTGGAGGCTCGGTCGTGAACGCGATCTCGCCACAATCCTGGTTCACGGTCGACCTCCGCACGATCGATCCCGCGCTCCTGAAGAAATACGACGCTGACATTGTCGGCAAATGTGAAGGGGCCGCGCGCGCCCAGCGCGTGGCGTTCGCGCGGGAGTACATCCAGCGATCCGAGGCCGGCGGCCGGCCCGAGCAGCTCACCGCCCAGCTGAACTCGCCCGTCGTCCAAACCGCGGTGGCCGTGCTGGCCTACCTGGGCGAGAAGCTGCTGCCAAATGGTCAGCCGGTGCCAACCGGATCGACCGATGCGAACGTGGGCGTCGTCCATGGCGTCCCGTCGGTCGCCGTCGGCCGGTCCCACGGCGGCAACCAGCACTCGCTCACTGAGTGGGCCGACATCAACTCGGCGAAGACCGGCACGAAGGAATTGCTGCTGATGGCCCTGTCGCTCGCCGGCAGTTGAGACGGTTCGGCTCGCCCGTCGAACAGCCGACGGGCACGATGGGCTACGAGAAGATGGCTTCTAGACGTTGGAGAACAGGTCCGGCGCGGTGCCGCCGGCCGGAGTCTCCTTGCCCTTGCGCACGGCCTTGCGAGGCTTCAGTTTGTAGAGCGCTTGATCGGCGAAACCGAGAAGCGCCGACGGCGTTCCGCCGTCGGCCGGATAGACCGCGATGCCGCCGGTCACCGTCGGCAGCGGCTGCTCCTTGATCGCCGCGAGGCGGTCTGAGATCCGGCGCAGCACCTGCGCCGCGCCCTCGCGCCCGGTCTCCGCGAGAACGACGGCGAACTCATCGCCGCCGAAACGGGCCGGCGTGTCGGTCGTCCGGCACGTCTGGCGTAAGGTCTCGGCAATCTGGCAGAGCACGCGGCTACCGGCGAGATGCCCGAAGCGATCGTTGATCTGCTTCAAACCATTGACATCGAGGAACAGCACGGAAAAATCGCGCCCGGTGCGATCCGAGCGCGCAATCTCAGCACGGAGGACATCCATGAGATGCCGGTAGTTGGCGAGCGTCGTCAGGGGATCGGTCGTCGCCTGATCGTGGAGCCGGTCGAGCGCCGCCTTGCGATCGGACACGACCGCGGCCACGACCACGCTTGTGATGGCGGTCACCCCCGTGTAGATCTGCAGGATCATCAGCGATTCGTTCGGCGTTCCGCGTACGAACGGGCCGTAGCCGTGAAGGGTGCCCCACACCGCGGTGCCGGACAGGATCATCACGGCCGTCACGACCTCGCGGCGGCCGAACCGAAACGCGGCCCACAAGAGCCACGGCCCGCACAGGAATTCAAGCGGGTACGTCTTGATGCGCGATGGAGAGAGCCCGCCGAAAACGACGAGCGAGACACCGACCAGACTGACGAGCAGAAACACCGCCTCAATCGATTCGAGCCACCGCAGTTGGCGCCAGTTCGTCACCACCGGTTCGGCGGCCCAAAGCAGGATGAACGGCGCAAACACCAGATCGCCTGTCAGGTCGCCCAACCACCAAGTCGTCCAGATGTAGCTGAAGTCCGCCCATTTCGCGAGGCCCGCGAGCGAAAGCGTGGCCACGCCGATCCACGCGCCGACCGTTGTGCTGAAGAGTCCGGTGAGAACGGCGGCGCGAAGCGATGACTCGACGGTTTGAAAGGCCTTCCGGCCTGCGGCAAACCGCATGACGAGTGCGCCCGCAATCAACGCCTCGACCGTGTTGCCGACGCCGATGAACGCGGATGTCCACACCACGCCTGTGGTCGTGACATTGACGATGAACGCGCCGAGGAGGATGACCGGCCAGACTTCGCGGCCGAAGATCACGACGGCCGCGAGCGCAATCCCAGCCGGCGGCCAAAACGCGCTGGCGCTTGGGTTGAAGAAGGCAAACTGGAGCGCGAATCGTCCCGCCGCGACATACGCCGCGAGGATTGCGGCGCGGACGATTGGATGTCTCGCCAGGGGCTGATCCATGGCTCGCCGTCTGCAGGGGGCGGCTAAGGCGGTGCACGCTCCATGCCATCGACGAAATCGCGGCCGACGCGCGGCCGCTCACCGCGTCGCCGATCCACTCCATTCGCGAATCGCCACGACGCCGTTCTTGCGATCGTCGGTCTTCTCGCCCTTTACTTTGTAAAGAACGCGATCGGCCGCCGACAGGAGCGTGGACGGCGTCGACCCGTCACGCGGGTAGAACGCGACGCCGGCGCTGACCGAGAGTCGGGGCTGGTCGGGGTCGGCCGACAGGCGATCCGAGACGCGACGAACGACGTGACGCGCGCCCGCTTCATCCGTATCCGGCAGAACGACGACGAATTCATCGCCGCCAAATCGGGCGGGAGTGTCCGTCGCTCGACAGGACTCCCGGAGGGTGTCAGCCAGCCGGCAGACGGCCCGACTCCCCGCCAGGTGACCGTGCTCGTCGTTGATGGCCTTGAGGCCGTCCATGTCGAAGAAAACGACCGAGAACGGACGCTCGATCCGGTCGGCCCTGAGGATCTCGGCCTGCAACACCTCGAGCAAGCGCCGGTAGTTCGGCAGTCCGGTCAACGGGTCGGTGACGACAAGCGCCCTCAGCTGGGCCTCGGCCACCTGATACTCCGACGCCAGGGCGGCGAGAGCCATCGTCATGACGCCAAAAACTGTCATGAAGCCGAGGAGCCACAGGAGCGATTCGTTCATGTCCGGATGCCGGAACGGTCCGTGCCCGGTGCGGGTGCCGACAATCGCGATCAGCGTGAGGGCGGCGAGCGCCGCCGCGGCCTCCCGGCGACCGAGACGGAACGCCGCCCAGACCATCACGGGAACGCAAAGGAACTCGAGGGGCATCTCGCGGGTATCCACGGGTACGCCGCAGAACACGACGAGGCCCACGAGAACCACGGTCACAAGGAGGGCGGCAGCCTCGAGGGCCTTCCGCGGCCGCCAGGCGGACCACGAGCCGGCGCCCCACAACAAGACGCACGGCGTCGCGAGCACGATGCCACTGATGTTGCCCAGGCACCAGGTCATCCAAATCGTGCCGTAGTCGGCCCAGCCGGCGAAGCCACCAAGCGCCAGCGTCGCCGCGCCACAGGACGCACTCACCGACGTGCTCGCCAGCACCACAACGGCCGCAAATCGAAGCGTGTTTTGCGGGTTCTGAAAGGCGCTCCGGCCGCCCGCGAATCGATTGATTAGGTAGGCGGCGAGCAGGCCCTCCGCGGTGTTGCCGCCGGCCATTGCAAGCGCGGCCGGTAGCGAATGGAGCACGATGAAGTACACCAGGAACGCGCCTACGAAGACGGCCGGCCACAGCCGATACCCCAGCATGACGAGCGCGCCGAGCGCGATCCCGGCCGACGGCCAAATCGATGGGACGGCTTTGTTGATGAAACCCAGCTCGACGGCGATCAGGCCGGCAGCGACGTATGCCCCAATGACCGCCGCATATGCCTTTTGTTCCTTGGTGACAGTCATCGGGTCAAAGGGGCGACGCGGCCATACCGCATCGACGAACGCCATTTGTGCACTTCCCGTGCCAGGGAGGGCGGGTCTTCGCCATCCCGGCGTAGGAAATCGGACCATCGGTGGGTCATCGACGTCCCACCCGCCGCCTCGAGCGGCGGTGTACAAAAACGAGATCGGTCAGCGGGAATTGAAATCGCGATGTCCGCTGTGGCGTGCAGCGCAGTGCAGAGACATGCCAGAGGCGAACCCTGCCGCCGATTCGCAGTGCGTTTCCGTGCCAAAGTGATTGGTCGCGAGCGCGTCGCTCGACGCGCCTTGAAGCCAGCTCGCCTCGCCTCCGATGGCTGACAGAACTGGTGGTACCGTCTTGGATTCGGAGCTCGCCAATGAAGTACGTTCCCTTGGGTCGAAGCGGTCTGCAGGTCTCCCGGCTGGCTCTCGGTTGCATGAGCTACGGCACGCCGGCCTGGCGGCCGTGGGTGCTCGATGAATCAGCGGCGCGTCCGTTCTTCCGGCGCGCTATTGAGGCCGGCATCAACTTCTTCGACACCGCAGACATGTACTCCGCTGGGGTCAGCGAGGAGGTCACGGGCCGCGCCCTTCGCGACCTGGCGCGCCGCGAAGAAATCGTCATCGCGACCAAAGTCAATTTCCAGATGGCCCCGGGGCCCAATATGGGCGGCCTGTCGCGCAAACACATCATGCAGGCGTGCGACGCGAGCCTGCGCCGCCTGGGCGTCGAGGCGATCGACCTGTACCAGATTCACCGCTTCGACGCGCACGTGCCGATCGAAGAGACCCTCGGGGCGCTCAACGACCTCGTGCGGGCGGGCAAGGTCCACTACCTCGGCGCGAGCAGCGGCTCGGCCTGGCGCCTGGCCCAGGCCTTGTCAACGTCCGACCGGCGCGGGTGGGCGCGATTCATCTCTATGCAGAACCACTACAACCTCGTCTACCGCGAGGAGGAACGCGAGATGCTTCCCCTCTGCCGGCAGGAGGGTCTTGGCGCGATCCCATGGAGCCCGCTGGCGCGGGGCCTGCTCACCCGACCCCGCCCGGCCGATGCGACGGTGCGAGGGGGCGGCACGACGCGCGCTGGCAGCGACGACTTCTCCCCGCGGCTCTACGACACCGAAGGCGATTGGAACGTGGTTGATGCGGTCCATCGCGTCGCCGGAGCGCGCGGCGTCTCAATGGCCGAAGTGGCGCTGGCCTGGCTCTTGTCCCGGCCTGGCGTCATCGCGCCCATCGTCGGCGCAACTAAGCCGGACCACCTCGACGCCGCAATCCGCGCCCTGGATGTCACGCTGACCGCCGACGAACTCGCGGCCCTCGAAGCCCCCTATCGACCGCATACGGTAAAAGGACATCAGGTGTGATCGCAAATGAGGCATGCGTGCCTCATTTCGCCTGACCGAGTGTCCTCCGATACGCAATGAGATCCGTCGGCACCGGCGTGCCCCCCACCTGTCGCGTCATACCGGCGACCTGCCCGCGGTGGTACGTCGAATGGTTCACGAGGTGCAGGAGCTGCGCTGACAACCGCTGTTGGTCTTCGTGCCCGTTGAGGAGCCGGAACGACAACATCCGATCCATGTCGGCGTCGGTCAGTGTGGACAGCCAGGCGGCTCGCTCGGCTTCGATCTCGCCGAACTTCGTCACGATGGCCTCCATCGACGAGTGTTTGGCCCAGGTCGGGTGAGCCGAGGGGCTTTCGCCCTTCCAGCGGCGCAGCCAGATCCACTCGGCCGAGGCGATGTGTGCCGCGGTGTCCCGGATCGATGGAAAGCTCGATCCAAGATTACGCGTCACCTGCTCGGCGGTCAGCGTCCCGATGCCCTCGAGCGTGCGGTCATTGGCCCACTTGTTGTACGCGAAGTGCAGCAGGATGTCGGAAAGGGTCATCAAGGACCGGTCGGCCGGATGCTAGCACAGCGTAAGGCGCAGCCGGAGTGGAGTCGGCGGCGCGAGCGCCCGCGCAACGTAGGACGCTTGGCGGGGTACAGCCCCCTTCGCCAAGGCTTCGGCGGCTCGCCGTAGCGTGATGCGGAGGCGAGGGGACCCCGCCATTCAAGAAGCGTCGACGCGTAACGAATCGCGCCGACAACGGGTCATACTGAGAGGGTTCCTCCGGTGAGTCCCGCATGACGATGCGCGTGGTCGCCCTCGTGGCAGGCGTCGCGGCCTGTGCGGCCACGGTGACGGCGCGACAGGCTGCAGCGCCAGCCGGCCTCATCAAAGGTCAGGTCATCGACCAGACCAGCGGGCAGCCCGTGCCAGGCACCCTCGTTACCCTGAGCGGCAGCAATCCGGCCCGGCGAATCGTGGTCGGCGCGGGCGGGTTGTTAGCGTTCGGCTCCCTGCCGGCAGGCTCGTACGCGCTGCTGGCCAGCCGACCCGGCTACCTTCCGTCGAGCGCGGGCCAGCGCTCACCCACGGGAACGGGCCGGCCCATCGTCATTGCGAACGGTGCCGACGAGACCGACGTCATGTTGTCGATGTGGAGGACCGGATCGATCGCCGGCTCCGTGATGACGACCGCATCGATTCCCCTGACGGGAGTCGAGGTCCACGCGCTCGAGCGCACGCTGGCAGGCGGCGTCTGGCAGTGGACCGACGCGGCGGTCGCCATGTCGGACGACCACGGGCACTATCACCTGAGCAACCTGACGCCTGGGGACTTCCTCGTCGCGGCCAAGCCCGTCCAGGATCCGGAAACGCCGCTCCTGATGGCGCTGCTCACAGCAAACGCGGTATCGGCGGCCGACGTCATGGCGGGCGTGGCCTCGCTTGTGGGCGGCACGCCCGACGTCGACGGCCGGGTGCCCGCCTCGACGACGACGTACTATGCGGCCTCGCCCGCAGCCGGCGCGTCGATCATTGCCTTGCCACCCGGCACCTTGCGGACGGGCGTCGACCTGCGAGTGCGTCAAGGGCACGGCGTGAGGATCTCGGGTGCCCTGACCGGCGCCACCGGTCCGATTGGCGGACTCACCGTGCGCCTCGTGACGCCCATTGCCGAGAGTGCCGAAGCCAACGGGTCAGACCTCGAGGTCGCAACTGCCGCGTGCGCCGGCGACGGTCGATTCAGTTTTTCTGGCGTCGCTGCGGGCCGGTACTCGCTGGTGCTGACGTGGACGCCTCCAGCTCCGCCGGCCGGCGTTCGCTCCGGCGCGCCGGGAGGTCCCGAAACCGCGCCGCCCCCGCCCACCAGTCCCGCGCTGTGGGCGCGCATGCCCATTACGGTTGCGAGCGCGAACATCACCGGCGTCCAGCTCGCGCTGCACCAGGGCTCAACCGTCAGTGGCCATGTCGTGCTCGACGGCTCCAGCCCGCCGCCCGTCGGTCTGGAGGCCGCGAACTTGCGGCTCGAACCTGTCGGGGCGACCGAGATTCCGACGCCGCCGGTCCCGCCCCTCCGCCTGCTGGTTGACGCAAGTGGACGAGTCACTTCTGCCAGCATCATTCCCGGTCGGTACGTGCTGCGTGCGGCGCCGGTCCGCGGGTGGACCGTCGAATCTGCGACGACCGGCGACCACGACATCGTGGACGATCCCATCGACGTTCGTTCGAACATCGTCGACCTCGTGCTGACGCTGACCGACCGCGCGCTCGGCACGATTGCAGGGTCGGCGGTGGATGGCGCCGGCCAGCCGGCGACCGACGCCTCCGTGATCGTGTTTCCAGCAAACGCCGGCCAGCGACGGGACACGAGCGCGGCGGCGAGACGTCTGCGCGCTATCCGGACGCAGATCACCGGCGCATTCGCCATCGCCAACCTGCCGCCCGGCGATTACCTCGCCCTGGCCCTCAACGCGGACCCGCCGGCCGGCTGGCAAAGTCCGCAGCGGCTCGAGGCCTGGGAAAAGGTGGCGACGCGCGTGACCGTCGCGCTCGGGGAAGTCCAGAGACTGAATCTGGAGGTCATCAAGTGACGGACCGGCTGTTCGCGTCGCTGGCGGCGCCCGTTCTTGTGGCCACGGGCCTGCTGGCGCAAGCGCCCCCGGCCGCCTCGCGCGTCGCAGGCCACGTCGTGGACGGATCCAACCGCGCCGTTCGGGGCGCGCTCGTGATGATCGCCGGCACGGACATCGCGGTCGCACGCGTCACGGCGACAAACGATGATGGAGCGTTCGTGTTCGACGGCGTGCCAGCCGGGCACATCCTCATCGTCGCGGGTAAGCCCACCTACATGGCGGCCCTCTACGGCGCGGCCCGGGCCGGACGACCTGGCGAGGTCGTCTCGGTCGGCACGGGCAGGACGAGCGACCTCGTCGTCGCCCTCCAAAGAGGCGCGTCTGTCGCCGGGCGAGTCCTCGATGGCAACGGACTGCCTGTGGTTGGGGCGCGCGTGCGAGTGACACCACGACGCGCCGTCGGTCTCGACGTCGTGCTTGGCGGGGACGTTGGTGAGCCCGCGATCGTGTCCACGGACGAGACCGGGGCATACCGCGTCTTCGGCCTGCCGCCCGGCGACTATCTCGTCAGCGCCGCGGCGAGGGTGTTCGCGCCGGGTGATGCGACGATCGATGGGAGCTCGCAGGGCCCGGGCAGCCTCCTGAACGCCCAGGGCGCGTCTGTCGGTTACGCGCCCGCCTATTACCCTGCCGCGACGCAGGCGGAAGATGCGCGCGTCGTCACGCTCGGAACCGCCACGGATCGCGCTGACGTGGACATCCGGACCGCGGTCGTGCGGTTCGCACGCGTCGAGGGGGTGCTGGCGGGCGTGGACGGCGTGATGCCAGCGCACCAGATCCAGATTCGGCCGCGCGGCTGGACGACGACCGGCGCGTTTCTCTCCACGCAGACGACGCGCGCGGGCGCAGACGGGCGGTTCACCTTTGCGAACGTGCCGCCAGGCGCCTACACGGTCGTCGCGCGAACCCTGCCACCGCCGCCCGATCCTCTGACGGGCGTGGCGCGCCGAGCGCCGCCGCTCTGGGCGATGGCGGACGTCACGCTCGGCGGAGCCGACGACCATGTGGTCCTGCGATGGCAGGCAGGCCTCACGGTGTCGGGCCACGTCACGTTCGCCGGGATGGCGCATCCGCCCAGCGACATCACGGTCCGCGTCGGCATTCGCCCGACGCCTGCGAGCGCCGGTACGCTCATCCCCGACCCGGTGCCAATCGACGCGGCCGGACGGTTCACGATCGGCGGCGTGATGCCTGGCGAGTACTGGCTCGCGGTTCAGGTGCCCGCGAGTCCGGCCACTCAGCTTCCCGACTGGATCTCAGGCTCCGCGATGATCGACGGGCACGACGCATTCGACGACGCCTTCGCGGTGCGCGCCGACCTCGGCACCCCGGAGATTCCCGTAGTGCTGACGCGGGAGACGCAGCAAATCGACGGCGGCGTGCGGGACGACGCGGGGCGCCCCGTGGTCGACTGTCCTGTCGTCGTGTTCTCCACGGATCGGCGCTTCTGGTTTCCGCAGTCGCGTCACATCGCCGTCCGGCGCACCGACGCCACAGGTGGCTTGTTGTTCAATCTGGGCGCCGCGCTGCCACCCGGCGAGTACTACATCGCGGCCGAGCCGGATCTCGGACCGGGCGAGCAGTTCGATCCCGTGCTGCTCGCCGACGCCGCCACGTCGGCGCGCCGAGTCACCGTGTCGTCAGGCGGCAGCGAGACCGTCCGGATTCGACTCGGCCGACGCCAGTAGCAGCCGTCGCGACCCTCATCGCGACCGATCCTCGCGTAGGATGGACTGCAGAGGATCTCGCCATGACGACAGGACTTCGTGAATGGTTCGTCGCGGAACTGGACGCCGAAGCAGGGCGGACGCGGCGCGCGCTCGAGCGCGTGCCCGAGGGCAAACACGAGTGGGCGCCGCATGAGCGATCGATGCCGCTCGGCCGGCTGGCGATGCTTGTCTCGGGCATGCCGGGATGGATTTCGCTCATCCTCAACAAGGACGAGCTGGATCTGAACCCGCCCGGTGGCGGATCGAACGTGCGTCAGCCGCCGCTCCACACCGCCCAGGAGCTCGTGCGCGCGCACGATGAAGGCGTCAAGAACGCTCGGGCCGCCCTCCTCGCGACGAGCGAAGACCATCTGGCCAAACCGTGGAAGCTACTGGTGTCCGGCAAGGTCGTCAGTGCGGATCCGCGAACCGTGGTCCTCCGCGACACCTTCATGCATCTGTCGCACCACCGCGGCCAATTGTCGGTCTATCTCCGGCTGGCCGGCGCGATGGTGCCGGCGATCTACGGCCCGTCCGCCGACGACGCACGCTTCGACTAGTGGCCTGGGGTCCTGGGGCCCCAGGGCCTGGACACGTCAGGTGCGCTGTGGCTTCCGGAGCGCGGCGCCCGGGCCGCGCGCTACTTGTGCATCAGGTCGAGCACGGCAAGCGTGGTGGCCTTCACGCCGCTGCGAATCGTCGGCTCGGGTAGGGGCGCGAAAAGTGCCGAGTGCAGGGCGGGCAAGGGCGTGCCCGACAGCGCGGCCGCCTGTACGTCGGCTGGCCTGACCGCGCCGATCCGGAACTGGAGCACGGGAATCTTGCCATCCAGGCCGAGCTGGCCGACATCCTCGCTCACCATCTGCGGATCGAGCCGTCGCACCTGATCCTTGCCAAAGGCGCGCTCCCACACGGCCGCGAGACGAGCCGTGAGCGCCGGATCGTTGTAGAGCGCATCGCCATGCTCGGTCGTTGAGATCGTCACGACCGGCATCCGATCGTCCGGCACGCCGGCCGCCGCCGCCAGGCCGAGCGCCGTGCGTTTGATGGCCGCCAGCACGTGGTCGCGGACCTCCTTCTTGTAGGTGCGCACCGTGAGTTGCAGCACGACCTCGTCGGGGATCACGTTTCGCTTGGTGCCGCCGTGAATCGAGCCGACGGTGACGACCGTAGGATCGAGCGGCGAGACCTCACGGCTGACGATGGTCTGGAGCGCCATCACGATCTGGGCGGACAGCACGACCGGGTCCTTCGTGTGATCCGGCATCGCGCCGTGACCGCCGAGGCCGCGCACGGTGATGTCGACCGCATCGATGTTCGCCATCGCGAAGCCGGGGGTGTAGCCGACGACGCCGGCCTCGAGATCGGATGAGTCGTGGAAGGCCAGCACGTCGTCGGGCTGGCCGACGCGCTCGTAGAGATGATCGCGAATCAAGGCCCCGGCGCCGGAACCAATCTCTTCGGCCGGCTGACCGAGCATGATGAGCGTGCCGCGCCACTGATCCTTCTCGGCGACGAGCATCCGGGCGGTCCCGATGAACGACGTCATGTGGATGTCGTGTCCACACGCGTGCATGACGCCGACCCGCTGGCCGTCCGCGGCGACGACCTGCACCGTGCTGGCGTACGGCAGGCCTGTCCGCTCGGTCACCGGCAGGGCATCGAGTTCGGTTCGCACCAGCACGGTCGGCCCGCTGCCGTTCTTCAGGACGCCGGCGACGCCGAATCCCGTGAGCGACGGGTCGAGGAACTTACCGAGGTGATCGGTCACGGTGAAGCCGAGCGCGCGCAGCTCGCCGGCGATGAACGCGCCGGTCTTCTCCTCATGCCCGGACAGCTCCGGTGCGGCGTGGAGTTGTCGGTACATCTGGCCGAGCGACGGCAGGTCGCGATCAATCCGCGCGTCGAGATCCGACTGCGCGACCACGACCGCGCCCAACACCACGACGCATGACAGACACCAGGCGACGGCACGACTCATCAGCGGACCCTCCAGAAGGCGTTCGGATTCCCGCGCGCGCTTCCCTCATCCGGCGACGGCGTCGGATTTCACGATGCGGGGGCGGGCGGGTGTGGCGTTGTACGCCTCGAGTCCAGCCAGTGTAAACGCCGTGATGTGATCCGCGACCAGGTCGGGCGTAAACTTCGGCAGGTTGAAGCGGGCCCGGATTTCCTCGGAAATCGGGCTCGGTCGGAACATCACCACCTGCGCGTGGATGCTGCACACGCACATCATGACGGCCGGATCGTCGGCCGGTCGACCGAGCAGCGACCCGACGATGCGGCTCAGGAACTCGAGGCGCGGCCGCATGCCGCCGTCGACGAGCGTCGCGACGAGCGTCGTCGGGTCGGCCATCTCCCGGTTGATGAGCTGGTGGAGCCATGAATCGCAGCCTTGCGCGAAGATCCGCTCGCTCACGACGCGGACATACGCGCGCAGCTGGTCGGCCGGTGTCCGCCCCTCGGCGGCGCGCGCAGCGGCCTCCGTGGTCTCGCGCATCACCGCCACGGCCTGGTCCAGCACCTCGGTGTACAGGCCCAGCTTGTCGCGAAAGTGATAGTTGACCGCGGCGACGTTCGCCCGGGCCTCGTGGCAAATCGCGCGAACGGTCACGCGCTTGAACCCCGACTCGGCGAAGAGCCGGGTCGCAACTTGGAGCACGCGCTCCCGCGTGCCGTGGTCTGGCGGAAGGCGCGGTGGGGCCGGTCTCGGACTCCCCGTGGGGCGCATTGGGCGCGTCATAACGTCCTCCGAAATAACCGGGTGGCCAGCGTCATCGCGATCACGGAAAAGACCCCCAGGTACAGCAGGTCGAATCCGATCGCCCCGAATCCCGTGTTCTTGAGCAGCAGACACTTGAAGGCATGCACCGCGTAGGTGAACGGGTCGACCACCGCGATTGCCCGCATCCACTGCGGGAACCCCTGCTGCGGGTACACCGCGCCGCTCGGGAAGTACAAAAGTGTGTTCAAGACTCCGAAGATCGCGCGCGGCACCAGCGGGTCGGTGACGCGGACCATGAGGAGAAACATCATGCTGATGAGTGCCATCGCCGTGACGATGATCACGACGAGGAGCCGGAACAGCCGCAACGGCGCGAACGGGTCCGGAATGCCGGCAATCACCGATCCGATCGTCATGAGCACCGCGCCCGCCATGACCGACTTGATCGTGCCGGACAGATTGAAGCCCGCGATCAGCTCGAACTTGGTGATCGGCGTGACGAGATAGCCCTCGTGCAGGCCGCGCGCCTTGTCGTCGATGAAGATGATGCCGCCGCCGATCATGACCATCATGAAGATCGACATGACGACCGACCCCGGCAGGAGGTACTGGATGTACGGCACGTACGGATATACCTCGACGACGTCGAGCGTCGGGTCGGCTGACACCCGCTCGGTCGTGGCGACCGGCTGCGTGAGCGCGCCGATCATGTTCCCCATCGCCGCGGCCAGCGTCGCGGTGACGAAGTTGTCGGTGTTGTCTTCGATGAGCGCGACGCGCGGATCGTCCCCGGACAGCACCCGTCGCGAGTAGTCGGGCGGGATCGTCAGCACGCCGTTGATGCGGCCGTCGCGGAGATCGGCCAGCGCGGTGCCGGGGTCGGCGTACGGCACGGTGTCGAACGTGCGGGCGTTGGCCGCCACGGCGCCGGCCAGCTCGCGAATCCGAACGGCGGAAAGACCGTGATCCTCGTCCACGATGCCGACTTTCAAGTGCTTGACGTTGCCGCCAAAGGCGTAGCCGAGCACGACCAGCTGCACGATCGGAAAGACCAGCGAGATGACGATGAGCGTCGGACTGCGGCGGAACCGCCGCAGTTCGCGCTCGATGATGGCCCACATCCTCGCCATGGCTATCGCCTCATGAAGGAAAAGTCGTGCGCCGGCGCCTCCTGGAGCGCGTCGCGGAGCGCGCGGCCCGTGTAGTGCACGAACACGTCGTCGAGGGTCGTGCTCTGTACGGACAGGGACTGCACGGTGACCCCGGCGGCCGACGCCGTTTCGAGGAGCGCCTGCGTCGTCACCGGCCCGTTCTCGGTCGCGATGCGGAAGACCGAGTCCTTTTCGCTCACGCCTTCGACGTGCGGCAGCGCCTCGAGCCTCGCCTGCCAGCCCGGCGGCGCGGCGACGAAGCTGACTTCGAGGACGTTCTTCCCTGGAATCGAGGCCTTCAGCCGAATTGGCGAGTCGAGCGCCTTCAGCTCGCCGTGGTCGACGATGGCGATGTGATCGCAGAGCCGATCCGCTTCATCCATGTAGTGCGTCGTAATGAGAATCGTCAGGCTGCGTTCGGCTTTGATGCGGCGGAGCATCTCCCACACGGCGACGCGTGAGACCGGATCCAGACCCGTCGTGGGCTCGTCCAGGAAGAACAGGCGCGGCTCGTGCACGAGGCCGCGCGCGATTTCGACCCGCCGCCGCATGCCGCCCGACAGGTTCTTCACCGGCTTGTCGGCCCACTGCGTCAGCTCGACGGCTTCGAGCAACTCGGCCATCAGGCGCGTTCGGCGCTCGCGCGGCACGCCGTACAATTTCGCGTAAATCAACAGGTTCTCGCGGACGCTCAGTTCAAGATCGCTCGTCATCGCCTGCGGGATGACGCCAATCGATCGCCGGACGCTGTCGGACTCCGTGGCAATGTTGAACCCGTTGACGGTGGCGCGGCCCGACGTCGGCGCGATGAGCGTCGTCAGGATGCGGATAATCGTTGATTTCCCGGCCCCGTTCGGGCCGAGGAGGCCGAAGACTTCGCCCTCGTCGACGTCGAAGGTCACGCCCTTGACGGCGGTGAAGTCGCCGAAGCGCTTGACGAGGTCGCGAACCTCGATGGCGTGCATCGATCGACCTACCGCGGCACCGGCAACAGCACGTACGCGGTCTCGCCGACCGCGAGGCGCCGATCGCGATTGTCGGCACGGAGCCGGACCTCGAACGTCCTGATGTCGCGCTTGGTCCGGCTCACATCCCGCTGCGTCGCAAAGCCCGCGTCGGCGCCGCGGTAGAACACCGTGCCGTCCAGATCCGCGCCCGAGGGCAGGCGAATCGTGAGGTGCTCGCCGAGCGTGATCTGGTCGATGTAGCTCTCTTCGACGTCCACTCGCACCCAGAGATCGTCGGGATTGATGATCGTCACGATGGGCTGGCCCGCGGCGACGACCTCACCCTGACGGGCCGCCCGGACGTCGATGATGCCGTCGATAGGCGCGTGAATTTCCGTGTAGGCGAGGCGGGCGTCGGCCTTCTGCCGCTGCGCCACGGCGGCTGCCGACTCGTGCTCGCTCGCCTGCAGTTGGCTCTGCCGTACGGCGACCTGCTCGGCGTTCGCGTGCGCGGTCGCGACCGCCGCGCGCGCGACGTCGACCTGCTTGCCGAGCGACTCGACGCGTGCCACCGTGGCATCGTAGGTCGTGCGCGCCTGGTCGTAGTCCTCCTGGGTGGAGGCGCCGGACTGCAAAAGCTTCTTCTGGCGATCGAAGGTGAGCTTCGCGTTGTCGAGATCCGCCTGCGCGGACTTCAACTGGGCTTCGGCGGACGCCTGCGAGGCCTCGGCCTGGCGAATCTGGCTCGACGTCTGCTCCCGCTCCATGCGCAGGGAGGCCTCGTTCTGCTGGACCGCGTCGGAGGCCCCCTGGGCCGCCTGCGCGTAGTAGGCGCTGTCGGCGCGCAGCTCGTCGGGCGCGATGGTGGCGAGACGCTGGCCCGTCGTCACCGCGTCGCCTTCCTTGACGAGGAGCGTGTCGATCTGCCCGGCGACCTGCGAACTCGCGACGACTTCATGGGTCGTCACGACCCCGGTGAGCACGAGCGTCGAGGCGCGCGCTCGAAGGACGTAGTACGCGGCCCCCGCGGCGAGGGCGACCACGAGAATTCCGATTCCGATGCGTTTGCGCGTCATGCGTTGGTCCGCGATCGCGATGAAACACCTGCATTAAACATTTGTTTCAACCAGGCTGTCAAGGCACGCGGCTGGAAACGTGTGTCTCCACCCCGCGCGCGGGTTGGCATGGTAGCGGCCGTCCCGATGCGCGAGCAAGCCCGCGCCGCGCGGACGCCGCTCGGCTACGGGCCGGGCGCGATCACGCCGCGCGGCCTCGGGTCCTGGCGAGCTCGTCGTACAGGATCGCCGACGCGACGATTCCGTTGTGAAAGTTGCCCAGATCGAGCCGTTCGTTCGGGGCATGCGCGTTCTCGTCCGGCAGGCCGACGCCGAAGAGCACCGACGGGAGCCCGAGCGCTCGTTGGAACGTGAACACCACGGGAATGGAGCCACCCTCCCGGCAGAACACGGGCGGCTTGCCGAACCCCCGCTCGATCGCCCGGCTCGCCGCCTGGATGTACGGGGTGTCGTAGCCCGTGATCCAGGGATGGCCGCCGTGCATGCGCGTGA
>Ga0070732_10000626_pt1 | contig 21320 bp, 11 predicted proteins | sample Coa_R1_5_FD_66449 | JGI IMG/M metagenome (GOLD analysis project Ga0070732, IMG submission 66449) | Surface soil microbial communities from Centralia Pennsylvania, which are recovering from an underground coalmine fire - Coalmine... | ecosystem: Environmental > Terrestrial > Soil > Unclassified ... | reverse complement strand
GAGCGGCGGGCAGGGGCAGCCGTAATGACAAGCCACGGACGCAATGACACGACATCCGACCCGCGCACGCATCCCGAACCATCTGACCCGGCCACGTATCCCGAAGCGGGCCCGCGCGAAGTCAAACCGGAACTGGAACTGAACGAGCCGGGCTCCGTGTTGAAGCGCGGCCCCCGGCGGGTCAAGCACGACATCGCCGATGCCGACAAAGTCGCGCGCACCGGTTCCAAGGATGAACCCGTACGCAACACCCCGCCGGCGGGCGCCTGGAACGACACCTCAGCCGATTGATGTGCGCGGGCTGCGCGGAGTCTTCCGGCGGACAGACTTTGTAACACTTGCACTCCTTATCTATGGCGCTCGGCGGGAAGATGGAGAAATCGCTGGCGCCTGAACCTGCATCCGCGCATCCGTAGCTCACGTGCCCCGGCTGCTGGCCGCCGCCCTTGCGGGTTCGGCACGAATTCCCCTGGCCTCGGGAATAAAACAGCTGCTGCCGGCGTCTCCCCGTGCGTTACCGCCACGGGAGCCCTCTCATGTCCGACGATTCACCCCGCCTCTCGCGCCGCCGCGCCTTGCAGTGCATGGCCTATGGTGGGGCGGGAACCCTGTTTGCCGTGTCGGGAGGCGTCCTGGCGCCTCTCAATCTGGCACTCGCCGCGAGCGACCGGGCAGCCGGCCGCGCCCTCGGCAAGCCGCTCTTCGTGCAGATCAGCGATACCCACATCGGTTTCCACAAGGACGCCAATCCCGATGTGAACGGCACGCTGACGTCGACCATCGATCTGGTCAATGGTATGCACGAGCAGCCGGCGCTGATCCTGCATACCGGAGACATCACCCACCTGTCCAAGCCCGAGGAGTTCGACGTGGCGCAGCAGATGCTCGGGCGCCTGCGCGCGACCGAACTGCACACGGTGCCGGGAGAGCACGACGTCGCCGATGCCACCGTGACCGAGTACTTCAATCGCTTCGGCAAGGCTTCCGGCAACAAGGGCTATTACAGCTTTGACCATGCCGGCGTGCACTTCGTGGCACTCATCAATGTGCTGCAGGCCAAGGACGGGGGTGCCGGCTTCCTGGGCGATGAGCAACTCGCCTGGGTGCAGGCGGATCTGCGCGGCAGGAGTTCGAGCACTCCGGTCGTGGTGTTCGCGCACATGCCGCTGTGGAACATCTATGAGCCGTGGGGTTGGCGCACCAGCGACGCGGATGCACTCCTGCCGCAGCTGCGCCGCTTCGGCTCCGTCACCGTGCTGAACGGGCACATCCACCAGATCGTGCAGAAGGTCGAGGGCAACATCACCTTCCACACGGCCCGCTCCACCGCCTACCCGCAGCCCGCTCCGGGCGAGGGGCCCGGGCCCGGACCGCTGAAGGTGCCGCCGCAGGAACTGGCGCAGCGTCTCGGGATGACGAGTGTTTCGGTGCGCGCGCACCCCCGCACGCTGGTGCTGAGCGACACGAGCCTCCCCGCACAGGAGGCACGCTCGTGAGGCCGAAGGATTCGGCGGATATCCAGCCGCGCACAGTGGCGATCATGCTGGCGGCCGCCGTGGTGGTGCTCGCGGCCGCCTCGGTGTACGCCGCGACCGCGCCGGCCAGGGTTGCCGGGGATGCGACGCGCGGCAAGGCGCTTTACCAGGCCTGCATGGGCTGTCACTCGCTCGATGAGGACGATGTCGGGCCGCGGCACCGCGGGGTTTTGGGACGCACGGCCGGGACGGTGCCCGGCTATGCCTACTCGCCGGCGTTGAAGAACTCGCACATCGTCTGGGACGCGGAGACGCTCGATCGCTGGCTGACCAACCCGCAGGCATTCGTGCCGGGAGCGAAGATGTTCTTCGCCATGCCCGGTCCGCAGGACCGGGCCGACGTCATCGCCTATCTCGCCGAGCAGCGCTAGCGTCAGTGGCCCGGTCCCGGGCCGCGTCCGGCGCCGGGGCGGGCCGCGGGATTTCCGGCCGCGCCAGCCAGGCCTCGAGTTGCGCGGCCGGCAGCGGCCGGCTGTGGAAGTAGCCCTGCGATTCGTCGCAGCCCGCGCGCAGCAGGTGATCGAACTGCGCCTGGCTCTCGACTCCTTCCGCCACGGTGCTGAGGTCGAAGGCGTGCGCGAGCGCGATGATGCTCGCCACCAGCGTGCAGCACTTGCGGTCGGTGGGCAGGCGGCTGGTGAACGAGCGGTCGATCTTGAGCGTGTCGATCGGCAGCTCGGACAGACGCCCCAGCGAGGAGTAGCCGGTGCCGAAGTCGTCGATGGCGATATTGAGGCCGCCGGCGCGCAGCAGGCGCAGCGCATGGACGCAGGAGGAGGAGTCGCCACCGAGCGCGCCCTCGGTGATCTCGATGTCGATCCCCCAGGGCGAGGTGCCGGCGAGGTCGCCGACCACCTCGAGGATTTCGCGGGCGACGTCGCGCCGGCGCAGCTCCGGCGGGGAGATGTTGACGGCCACGCGCAGCGGCGGCAGGCCGCGCCGGCGCCAGCCGCGGCAGTCCGCGACCGCCTGCCGCAGCACCCAGGCACCGATCGCGGGCAGCAGGCCGGCCGATTCCAGCAGCGGCAGGAACAGAGCCGGCGCCACCAGTCCCTGTTCGGGGTCGTTCCAGCGCAGCAGCGCTTCGAGGCCGTGCACCTCGCCGGTGCGCAGGCTGACCTTCGGCTGGTAGTGGAGCACGAACTGCTCCTTCTCGAGCGCGCCGCGCAGGCGCTGCTCCATGGCCACGCGGTGCGCCAGCTCGGAGTTCATTTCCAGGCGGTGATGCAGGTAGCGCTCGCCGGAGGCCTTGGCGGCCTTCAGCGCCGCTTCCGCGTTCTGCACCAGGTGGCCGGCCTCCTGGCCGTCATCCGGGTAGCAGGCGACGCCGCTCTTGACCTCGACCGCAAGCTCGCGGCCATCGACCCGCAGCGGCGAATCGAAGAGCCGCGCGATGGCATCCGAGGTCGGGTTCTCTGAGGTGCGCTCCTGCAGCGCGCTCACGCATACGAAGGTGCCGCCGCCGAGGTGCCCGAGCTGCTCGGTGTCGGGCAGGTGCTCCTTCAGGCGGTCGGCGACGCATTGCAGCAGGCGGTCGCCGGTGTGGCGGCTGAACGTGTCGTTGATGACCGCGAGGTGGGCGATGTCGAACACCGTGACCGCGAGCCGCGGCAGCGCGTCACGCCCGCGGACGAGGAGGCGATTGAGGCGCTCGCAGAAGAGCGTGCGCTTGGCAAGCCCGGTCAGAGGCTCGAAGTACGAGAGGAAATGCACTGCGTCCTGCTTGTCGAGGTACTGCAGCGCGAAGGACAGGTTCGCCGCCACTTCCTCGAGCAGCATCATCTCGTCGGGCTGGATGTCCTCGTCCTTGCGCGTGCCGAAGAGGAATGCGCCGATGGGTGTGCCGTCGACGCGCAGCGGCAGGCAGGCGAGTGAGCGCACGCCGGCCTCGATCAGGGTCTCGCGGCGGTTGATGAAGTTGGGGAAGGTGCGGATGTCCTCGCACAGCACCGCCTTGCCGGTGCGCATGACATGCCCCATGAGGCTCGTGTCCTCGCTCTCGCGGGTGCCGACGGCGAACTCCTGGCCGGGGTCGGCCAGGAAGTCGAAGCCGGCCCAGGCCGCCGGGCGCGCCACGCGCGCCGAGGGCTCGATCAGCGCCACCATCGCCATGGCGTAGCCGCCGGTGCGGTGCGCGAGACGGCAGGCCTCGGCGATGACTTCGTTGCGGTCGCGGATGCGCACCAGGGCGGTGTTGATGCCCGACAGCATCTGCAGCACCCGGGTGAGGCGCCCGACCTCGGCGGTGCGCGCCGCCACCCGGCGTTCGAGCTCGCGTTCGAGGCCGCGGCGCTGCCGGGCGAGATCGAGGTGGGAGCGCACCCGCGCCAGCAGCTCGCGCGCCGAGAACGGCTTTACCAGGTAGTCATCCGCGCCCGCACCCAGGCCCTCGACCGCCGATTCCTCGCCGGCGCGGGCCGAGAGCAGGATGATCGGCAGCTGGCGGGTGCGCTCATCGGCGCGCAGCGCCTTCAGCAGGCCGAAGCCATCGAGGCGCGGCATCATGGCGTCCGACAGCACCAGGTCCGGTGGCATGGCGATGGCGGCTTCGAGCGCCGCGGCGCCATCGGGCACGGCGTGCACGTCGTACTGGCGGTCGAGCAGGCGCGTGATGTAGCGGCGCATGTCGACGTTGTCGTCCGCCAGCAGGATGCGCGGGCGCGGACCGGGTGTCCGTGCCGGCACGGCGGCCGCCGGGCTGCCTTCCTGCTCGAGCTCCTCGCTCACGGGCAGCCACGACACGGCATCCTGCACGTGCGCCTCGGCCTCGTGCGGGGAGGGGTCGTCGCTCGCGGCGCTCACCTGGTCGGCGGGCAGGTGGGCGCTGCCCGGCTGCAGTGTCACGACGAAGCGGCTGCCCTGGCCGAGGATGCTCTCGACACGGATGGAGCCGCCGTGGGCGCGCACCAGCTCGTGCACCAGCGACAGGCCGATGCCGGTGCCCTCGTGGGTGCGGGACCTCGCGCCCTTGACGCGGTGGAAGCGCTCGAACAGATGCGGGATCTCGCCCTGGCCGATGCCGGTACCGCTGTCCTCGACGCCCAGCTCCGCCTTGCCGCCGCGCCAGGCTAGCCGCACTGCCACACCGCCCTGGAAGGTGTGCTTGAACGCGTTGGACATGAGGTTCAGAACGATCTTCTCCCACATCTCCCGGTCCACGAACACAGACTCGGGTAGCGGCGGGCAGTCGATGGTGAGCTTCAGTCCCGCCCGTTCCATGGCGGATTCGAAGCTGCTGGCGAGCTCGGTGGTCAGCTGCGCGAGATCGGTCGGCTGGAAGTGCGCCTGCATGCGCCCGGCTTCGATGCGCGAGAAGTCGAGCAGCGCGTTGACGAGCTTCAGCAGGCGCAGGGCGTTGTGATGCGCGGTCTCGATGCGCTCGCGGCGCCGGGCCGGGAGCGGCTCGGCACGGTCGGCCAGCTCATCCTCGAGCGGGCCCAGCATGAGGGTGAGCGGGGTGCGGAACTCGTGGCTGATGTTGCTGAAGAAGGCGGTCTTGGCGACGTCGAGCTCGGCGAGCTTGGCGTTCGCGGCGCGCAGGTCGCGCACCGCGGCGGCCAGCTCGTGGCTGCGCTGCACGACCTCGCGCTCCATCTGGTTGGAGCGGCCGCGCAGCGCCTCGCCGAGCTGGCTCGCCTGCACCAGCTCGGTCACGTCCTCGACCCGGTGCAGGATGTAGAGGACCTCGCCGCTCGCGGACACGACCGGCAGGTTCTTCGGGCTCCAGTAGCGCGACTGGAAGGTACCGTCCGGACCGCGGATGTCGTACTTCTGCACCGGCATGGTGTCGGGCTGGCGCGTCTTCAGGACGCGCTCGAGCGAGGCGCGCAGGTTACTGGTGCCGGTCGCGGCCGGATCTTCGGGATTGTCGGGGAACACCTCGAACAGGCCGCGGCCGAGGGTCTCGGGGCTGCTGTGCGTGGCGCGCCAGCGCGCGTTGGTGGCCGCGACCATCGTGTAACGCGGGGAGTCCGGCAGCAGCACCAGGAGCATGTCCGGTGACTCGGCGAACAGCAGCTGGAAATCGAGGGGCGCGCTCATGGGGACTTCCAATCCGCCTCATGTCCCCGGGAGCGAGCGGACACGAGGCGCGGCGGCGACTCGTCCCGCGCCAGAGCCGGGCCGGCTGATGGCGCCGCCCCTCGCTTTTGCGGGTGCAGATGACGGCCTCTGAGCAGGTCGCAAAAGCGCCGAGCCTGAGCCCTCCATGTCATCTCCGGTGCGCTGAAATGGTCTTCTATTAATCCTTTCGGCCGAAGCACTACTAGACTTAAGCGGCGTGCGGGTGTCTGTGCTCCCGAGCACAGTACGGCAGGCAGTGGCCCGGCGGGGGGAGCCTACACTTGCCGCATTCCGTGACCGGCGTCACGCCGCCGAGCGCGGCCTGCGACTTGGCGAGATTTCAGGGGCTGCGCGAGTCGATGCCGTCGAGGCTCGACCAGGCGCCGTCGGGCTGGCGCATCATGTCGTGCGTACCGGCCTGCAGCACCGTGGTGCCATTGTTCTCGGCCACGAACGGGGTCTGCGGCAGGGTATCGACGTACTCGCCGAGGCTCGTGACCGGGGCGGCGAAGGGATTGTGGCTGATCAGGCGCGAGAGCAGTTCATTGAGCGCCGGGTAACTCGAGGGCGCGTCGCTGCGCGCCTGGTTGGCCGGCGCGGGACGCGTCGCGTTGATGAGCGCAATCGCGACCGGCACGTGGGCGATGGCGGCGGTGGGAATCTCCCGCAGGCCCGAAATCTGGCGGCGGTCGCCGCCGAGTGCGGCCCCGTGCTCGGCGATGAATACCACGACCACGTGCCGCCCTGAGGAGCGCAGCAGGTCCAGAAACCGGGTGATGTCGCGGCTGAAGTTCGCGAAGCGCGCGCCGTACGAGGAGTCGGGGTGGCCGCCGTTCAGCACGCGGTTGCCGTCGTGCAGGCTGATGCTGTTGTAGTACAGGACCACGCGCGGAGCGTGGTTCGCCTGGCGCCGGGCCCACCAGCGCGACAGCACCGAATAGTCGCTGTAGACGGGGGTGCCGTCGAAGGCCGTCGCGGCCGGGGTCGCGCCGCTGTTGTCCTCGAGAGGCGCGCTGAGGCCGCCGCGGTCACGTACGTCGGCGAAGAAGTTGCCGAAGTGTCCGTCGTGGTTCATGGCCCACTCGGGCTCGAACCCGGCCGCCTGCAGGCCGTTCATGACCAGGCACCCTTCCGGCGCCGGATCGTACAGCTTGGCTTCGGCCGGCTGGCCACAGGTGCCGCGCAGCAGGCGGATCGCGGCCGGGCCGCTGTAGCTCGCCCCGGAGCTGAAGTTGCTGAACACCGCATCGAACTGCCCGAAGAAGGTGTCCGGACTCAGCTGCAGGGTCCTGAGGTCATCCCACGCCAGCGAGCAGACGTGCAGGATCAGGATGTCGAAGGGCGGGTCGTCCGGCGCCGGATGCGCGAAGCGTACCTGGACCTGTTTCTGCTGGGCATAGAACTGGGCGAGCCGGTCATCGAGCGCTGCCGGGGCGAGGTCGACGTCCTCGTGGGCGGCGGCGGCCGTACTCGCGACCTTCTGCGGTGCGGCGACGGCGAGGAACCGGGTCTCGGGCGCCACGAGCACGCCGACGATGCCGACGAACACGAAGGTGCTGAGGCGCAGCTTGCGGCGCGCCAGGGAATAGAACACCGCCAGCGCCGCGATCCCGAGCAGCAGCCGCCAGCTGACGAGCCGTCCGGCGAGCTCCCACAGGTAGGCGGCGCTGAAGGTGCTCAGGTTGCGCACGTCTTCGAGCGCGCGCCCCAGGGGCGGAAGCCAGGAGTCGTGATAGAGCAGCAGGATCCCGAGCGGTATCGCGATCAGGTTCTTGGCGAACTTCTGCCGCGCGTTGCGCGGCGGCAGCACGGTGAATACCGCAAGCGCCAGATTGAGCCAGGGGCTGAAGTCCATGTAGCCCAGCGCGTACAGCGCGAGCTTGGCGAGGAAATAGGCGCTCCACAGTCCCATGTGGCGTCTCAGCCGCTGGCAGCGAGGCGCGTGCCCCGCAGGCTCGCGAGCAACCGGTTGTAGATGCTCTGCAGCAGGCGCACATAGCCGGTGGCACCGAAGGAAAAGACCTCGGCGAAGCTCGCGAGCGGCTTGTCTTCCGCAATCCCGCTGTCCCAGTCGGCCCAGGCATCCGAGGCACCGAAGGTGCAGCGCACGTAGGCGCGCTGCTCGGCGATGGTGAGATCATCGAGCAGCAGACCGACGAGGTTGCCGCGCACGGTCGCGACCTCCACCGGGAAGTCGTGCTTGCCGTCGTCCGCCTCGAGCGTCACGCGCAGGCGCATGCCGCAGTTAAGTGACATGGGCACCTGGAGGTTGAGCCCGAGGCCCCCCATGGCGAAGTCGGTGGTCTCGCACGAGACCCAGGCGCCGTTCGGCATGTGCAGCGTCGCCTCCATGCGCTTGGGCACGCGCGGAGTGGTGCGCACCTGGCGCGTCTCGGCGGCCACACCCAGCACCGCGCCCAGCAGGATGATGTTGAACAGCGTCCAGATGAGGTTCAGCACCACGGTGTCGGCTTCGAAGGCGTTCCAGAACAGCAGCCGCGGAATGGCGAGCAGCGCGCCGCCGATGTTCAGCGCCACCAGCACCAGGTACGGCGTCGAGATGCGCCAGTCGAAGAAGTCGCGCTCGACCAGTCCGCCCTTGGAGGTGACGTTGAACTTGCCCCGGTGCGGCGCCAGCAGCGCGACCGTCGTCGGGAGCGCGATGTACCAGGACAGCACCGCTTCATAGGCCTCGTTCCAGAACGAGTGGCGGAAGCGGCCCTGGATGTGTGAGTTCGCGAGGGCCGACTGCACCAGGTGCGGCGCGGCGTAGAGCGCGATGGTGGCCGCGGCCGCGTTGATGATGTGGAACTGGAAGTAGAGATAGGCCAGCGGGGCGGTGAGGAACACCAGCCGCGGGATGCCCCCGAAGAAGTGCAGCATGGCGTTGCTGTAGCACAGCCGCTGCAGGCCGCTCAGGCCCTTGCCGAACAGCGGGTTGTCGAGACGGAAGATCTGCGCCATGCCGCGCGCCCAGCGGATGCGCTGGCCGATGTGGCCCGAGAGGCTCTCGGTGGCGAGCCCGCCGGCGAGCACCTGGCGCAGGTACGCCGTGCTGTAGCCGCGCCGGTGGAGCTTGAGCGCCGTATGCGCGTCCTCGGTCACGGTCTCCACGGCGATGCCGCCGATTTCCTCGAGCGGCCCGCGTCTGAGCACCGCGCAGGAGCCGCAGAAGAAGGCGGCATTCCACAGGTCGTTGCCGTCCTGGATCAGGCCGTAGAAGAGGTTGCCCTCGTTGGGCACGCGGCGGAAGGTGCCGAGGTTGCGCTCGAACGGGTCGGGCGAGAAGAAGTGGTGCGGCGTCTGCAGCATGGCGCAGCGCGGGTCCCTCAGGAACCAGCCCATGGTGGTGGTGAGGAAGGTGCGCACCGGGATGTGGTCGCAGTCGAAAATGGCGACGAACTCGCCCCGGGTGATGGTGAGGGCGTGGTTGAGGTTGCCGGCCTTGGCGTGGGCGTTGTTGCCGCGGATCACGTACTCCGCACCGCACTGTGCCGCGAACTCGCGGAAGGCGGGCCGCCGGCCGTCATCGAGGATGTAGACCCTGAGACGGTCAGCCGGCCAGTCGAGGTTGAGGGCGGCCAGCACCGTCGGGCGCACCACTTCCAGCGGTTCGTTGTAGGTGGGGACGTAGACATCGACGCTCGGCCAGAGCGAGCGGTCCCGCGGCAGCGGCACGGACTTGCGCCGCAGCGGCCGCGAGTTCTGCGCATAGCCGAGCAGCATGATGAGCCAGGTATAGCACTCGGCGGCGAGCAGCCCCATGCCGAAGAACATCTCGGCGCCGCCGTTGAGGTCCATGGTGTGCGTGCAGCGCCACCAGATGTAGCGCGCCGACGCGATGATCGAGAACGTCACGAGCAGCAGTCCCGGCCCGTAGCCCGGCAGCTGCCGCACCAAGAGGCTGAGAAGCCACATCACCGTCAGCAGCGCCAACTGCGGCACCGGATCGAGTGGGGTCGAGGCGATGAGCCCGAAGAGCGCGAGCACCAGCATGCCCACCGCCCAGCGCGTCGAGCGGCTCGCCTCGCTGTACCAGCGCGCCAGCGTCGCGGAGTAACTCTCGATGCGCGCCGCCATGCCGTAGAGCAGCGGCGCGACGCGCGGCGCGATCGGGTGATGCAGCAGGGCGCCGAGCGAGGCCACCGGGCGCGGCCGCATATATTTTTCCGGATGCGACCAGGAGCCCTCGGGCGGCTCGATCAGCAGCAGGTGCAGCGCCCAGGCGCGCATGCTGCGCACGTTGCGCACGCCGAGTCCGGCGGCGAGCCTCAGGAGCACGGGGCGCACGAGCCAGCGCGTCCAGCGTGGCCACGGGCGCGCGCGATCGGGCGGCAGCACGAACAGGTGCCACAGCCAGCGGCCGAACTCCTGCGCCCAGCCGACCTGCAGCGGGCGCCCGGGCGGCGTCAGCATCGGCGGGCGGCGCAACCGCATGGTCTCGTTGGGATTGAGCATCCGAGCCGCATTGTCCGGGGGCGCCTGGCGGCAAACGTGCTGTACATAACAGTTTTTTGAATTAATCCGGGGTGCCACAACGACGGCCCTTCCGAGCTGTGATAAACCCTTGGCCCTACTGCGGTTTTGTGTGTGGAGTCCGGTCGGGCCCATGAAGACGGGGAAGCTGCATTGGAGCGGCGTCGTCGCCGCTCTCCTTCTTATTGCGCTACCGGGCGTGAGCGCGGCGGCGTCGCCGCCGCCCGCCCGCGACACGTCCGCCCGTGAGGTCCGCACCACCTTCACCGAGCTCGGCGTCGGGGGTGCCATGTCGCTCCAGGGTGTGGCGGCGACCGGGGCGCTCAACTTCGGCATCCGCAGCGACCAGCTGGTGACCGGCGGGACGCTGCACCTGCGCATGACGTACTCGCCCTCGCTCATCCAGGACCTGTCGCACCTGCGCGTGAGCCTGAACGGACAGACGGTGGCGGCGGTGACGCTCACCAAGGCCGATGCCGGCCACGAGGTCGAGCGCGCCATCGCGCTCGACCCGCGCTACTTCAGCGACTACAACCACGTGCAGCTCGATCTGGTCGCGCACTACACGACCGAGTGCGAGGACCCGCAGCACTCCTCGCTGTGGGTCAAGGTGAGCCCTGACAGCGACGTGACGCTCAGCGTGCGGCCGCTGGAGCTGCGCGATGACCTGGCGCTGCTGCCGGCGCCGTTCTTTGACCAGCACGACAATCGCGGCCTGGTGCTGCCGATCGTCATGGCCACGCACGCCCCGCGCGGCGTCGTACGTGCGGCCGGGGTCGCCGCCTCCTGGTTCGGCGTCCTGGCCGATTACCGCGGCGCGCGTTTCCCGGTGAGCTTCGACACGCCGCCGGCCCAGCACGCGCTGGTGTTCGCGACCAACGATGCGCGCCCCGCGGGCCTGCGCCTGCCGGCCGTGCAGTCCCCGACCGTGAGCATCATCGACCACCCCGGCGATCCGTCGGTGAAGCTGCTCGTCTTCCAGGGCCGCGACGAGGCCCAGCTGCGCCAGGCGGTCGAGGGCGTGGTGCTGGGCAATGCCGTGCTGAGCGGCAGCTCCGCCACCGTCGAGAGTGTCAGCTACGGGCGGCGTGCCGCCTATGACGCGCCGCGCTGGCTGCACGGCGACCATCCGGTGCGGCTCGGCGAGCTGATCGACGACCCGGGGCAGCTGCAGGGGCAGGGCGTCGCCCCGCAGCCGATGGCGGTGAACCTGCGTCTGCCGCCGGACCTCTTTACCTGGAACAAGAGCGGCGTGCCGGTGGACGTGCACTACCGCTACACCGCGCCCGCGCAGCGCGACAACTCGGTGCTCACGGTATCGATCAACAACCAGCTGCTGCGCTCGTACCGGCTGGTGCCGGAGACCGAATCTGACGGCGGGGGGCGCTTCACGGTGCCGCTGCTGCAGAGCGATGGCGCACGGCAGAGCCGCGGACTGCTCATCCCGGCCTTCCAGCTGGCGAGCGACAACCAGATGGTGTTTCAGTTCTCGATGGACTTCCACCGCGAGGCGAACTGCAAGGAAGTCTTCATCGACAACACCCGCGAGTCGATCGACCCGGACTCCACGGTGGACATCTCGGGCTTCGCGCACTACACGGCATTGCCGAACCTCGGCCTGTTCGCCAATGCCGGCTTCCCCTTCACCCGCTACGCCGATCTCGCCGAGACCGGCTTCGTCGTACCGGACGCGGGCGATCCGGCCGCGCTCGAGGAGCTGTACTACCTCCTCGGGCGCATGGGCCGGCAGACCGGCGCCGTGGCGCTGGCCTACCGCGTGCTGGATGCGAAGGAAGCCCTCGGTGCGCGTGACCTCGACCTCGTGGTCCTGAGTGGCAGCGCCGCTGACGAACTCCTGCAGCACTGGCACAAGGACCTGCCGCTCACCCTGAGTCAGCTCGATCGCAGCTATCACCAGCTCGCGCCGGCGGCGCGCGCCGCGCTCGACCCGAGCCTGCGCGCCGACGACACCGGCCCCAGCCCGCGGGTACAGCTGCGCGCCGACGGGGCGCTCGCCGCGCTCGTGAGCTTCGAGTCTCCGGTTACCAGCCGTCGCACGGTCGTGGCGCTCCTGGGGCGCGATGCCGCGGCCGCGCACTCGCTGGTTGCAACCCTCAACGACAACAGCAAGGTACCCCTGATCCGAGGCGAGCTCGCCGTGATCAAGAACGACGCGGTGCAGAGCTTCCAGGGCCAGGACAGCTACTACGTCGGCTCGCTGTCGTTCTGGCAGTGGCTGTGGTTCCACTTCTCGCGCCATGCGATCGTCCTCATCGTGCTGGCGCTCGCGGTGGCCATCGCCGTCGGGCTCCTCGTGTACGGCCGGCTCGAGCGTCGCGTCAAGCAGCGCCTGGAAGCCCAAGGGAAGTGACCGATGGCCACACGGGGGCGCTGCTGGGTGCTGTGTGCGACGGCACTGCTGACCGCCACGGCCCAGGCGCGCGCGGGCGACTGCGCGACGTGGCCCGAGTGGCAGGCCTTCAGGCGCCTGTACGTCAGTGACGACGGCCGGGTCGTCGATGCCAGCACCGCGCAGTCGGTCACCGTCTCCGAGGGCCAGGCCTATGCCCTGACGTTCGCGCTGGTCGCGAACGACCCGGCGGGCTTCGCCAAGGTCCTCGCCTGGACGCGCGACAACCTGTCCGCGGGCGATCTCGGCCGCACGCTGCCCGCGTGGAAGTGGGGGCACGCCGAGGACGGCAAGTGGACCGTGCTCGATCGCAACTCCGCCTCCGATGCCGACCTGTGGATGGCCTACACCCTCGGCGAGGCCGGGCGGCTGTGGCACGACGCCTCCTACACCGAGTTGTCGCGGGCCATGACGGCGCTGATTCTGCGCGACGAGGTGGCGCACGTCTCCGGGCTCGGGGCGACGCTGCTGCCCGGCGCGCGGGGCTTCGTGTCACAGCAGACCTGGCGGCTGAACGCGAGCTATCTCCCCCTCCAGCTGCTGCGCGCGCTGCAGCGCTCCGGCGACGGCGCGCTGTGGAGCGCGGTGCTCGACTCCTCGCAGCGGGTCATCATCGGCTCGGCGCCGCGCGGCTACGCCGCCGACTGGGTGCTGTACCGCGAGTCGCAGGGCTTTTCCGCCGATACGGCCACCGGGGGTGTCGGCAGCTACAACGCCATCCGGGTGTACCTGTGGGCGGGGATGCTGGCCGAGGACGACCCGCAGGCCGAGCGCCTGGCACGCCAGCTCGAGCCCATGGCCTCAGCTGCCGCACGACACGCGGCGCCGGAGTCCATCGACACCAATAGCCTCGAGGCCCACGGCACCGCTTCCGCCGGCTTCCTCGCCGCGCTCCTGCCGCTGCTGACGCATTTCAAATATACCGAGGCCGTGCAGGGCTACCGCAAGCGCATCGAGGCCGAGGCGCTGCGCGACAACCAGCACTACTACAACGACGCGCTGACGCTCTTCGGGCTCGGGTGGCTGGAAGGCCGGCTGCGCTTCGACCGGCACGGACAGCTGCATGTTGGCTGGAGCGCTTCGTGTCGCGCCGGCTGATCGCCGCCGCCGCGCTCACCTGGTGCGCCTGCGCCGCGCTGTCCGCTGCGGCGTGGCCGCCGGCCGACCAGCAGCTGCTGCACAGCGCGCGCTTCTGGGAGGCCCACGATCGCGGGGATCTTGCGCAGCTGGCGCTGAAGAAACTGGTCGCGGCGCGCCCCGACGAGCCGCAGGCGCTGTTCGCACTCGGAGAGCTCGACCTGCGGCTGAACGACTTCCAGGCCGCCTCCCAGGTCGAGTCCGAGCTCACGCGCCGCTTCGCAGGCTCGGCCGCGGCGCAGGACTTCGCCACCGAGGTGCGGGTCGCCACCCGCGACCGACTGCGCTTCGCCTCGATCCGGCGCCTGGTTGAGCTCGGCCGCACCGCCGAAGTGAAGCCGCAGCTCGATCGCCTGTTTCCGCAGGGACGGCCGGGCGGCACGCTCGGCATCGAGTACTACCTGCTGCTGGCGCGTACGCCCGGCGGGGCAGCGCCGGCGCGGGCCGGGCTGAGAAGGCTCGCGGACGAGCACGCCGGTGATCCGCGCTACCAGCTGGCGCTCGCCCAGCTCATGGTGCGCGACTCCGACACCGCGCTCGAAGGGGTGACGCTGCTGCAGCAGCTCGTGCAGCGGGACGACGTGCGGCGCGACGATGCTGACCGGCTCCTGGCCTCGGGGCTCATGCGCCTCGGGCCGGAGCAGGCACCCGAGCCTGCGCTGGCCGCGTACCTCGCCCGCAACCCGCACGACACCGAGCTTGCGGGACTGCGCGGCGGGCAGCAGCGCCTGGCCGAGGAGCGCGGACTGCTCTCACCGGCGGCGCTGTCGCAGGCCGTGCCGGCCCTGCAGCGACGGCTGGCCTCGGAGCTGGCTTCCGCGGCGGTGCCGGCCGCGGCGCGTGCTGCGGTACGCACCTGGCTCGAGCACAGCCGCGCCTCTCTGGAGACGCACGAGGACGCGCGCGCCGCCACCGAGCTGCGCGCGGCGCTCACCTTCCGGCGCGGCCGCTACGAGTCTGAGATCGTCATTGCGCGGGAGCTCGAGGCGGAGGGCCAGTCAGGCGAGGCGGACGAGCTTCTGGCCACCGCCGCCGCGCTCGATCCTGGCTCGACCTGGCTGTTCGAGACGCGCGTGCGGCGGCTGCTGGCACACGGCGACACCGCCGCGTGCATCGCGCTGCTGCGCGGCCGGGCGCTGGGCCCGAAATGGACGGTGCAGTCGCGTAGTGCGCTGCTCGCCAGTGCGCTCGAGCAGCAGGCCGCGTCGGAAGCGAAGGCCGGCAAGACCGATGCCGCGATGACTGATCTCGAGGCCGCGGTGCGGCTCGCGCCGCGCGATGCGTGGATGCGCTACCGGCTCGCCGGCTACTTCCGCGACCGCGGGGATGCGGCGCGCGGCGCCGCGCTCATGAGCGAGGGCGTCAAGAATGCCCCGGACCTCCCGGAGATGCGCTACGCGCTGGCGCTGTACCTGTCGCAGACCGGGGAATACGCGGCGGCGCTCGCGGCCGTCGACGGCGTCGATGCCGCGCAGCGCACCGACGGCATGAATGGACTGCACGACCGCATGCAGGTGGTGCTGGCGCGTGCCGCCGCCACGCGCCAGCAGGCGGCGGGCGACCTGGCCGGTGCCCGGGCTACCCTGCAGGCGGTGGACGGGGTTGCCGCGCGCAGCTTCGACCGGGCCGTGGAGCTGGCGTATTCGTGGATCGAGCTGGGTGAGCGCGAGCACGCTCTGGCACTCGTGCAGCCGTACCTGTCAGGACCCGGAGCGAACGATCCGCAGATCCTGCTCGGCTGGGCCAGGGTACTGAGCAGCGCCGATGACGATGCGCGGCTCGCGCCGGTTCTGGTGCGACTCCACGCCATGGCGCAGCTCGGGGCCGACGGGCAGGGCGACGTCGCGCGCATGCAGCGCGCACTGGAGCTGCGGCAGATCCGGGCTCTCGAACGGCAGCGGGACTACGCCGCGGCGGGTCGGCGGCTCGACGCGCTGCTGGCAGCCGACCCGCAGGACCGACGGCTGCGCGTGGCGCGGGCCGAGCTCGATCTCATGGCGGGGCAGCCGCGTGCGGCGCGCGACCGTCTCGCCTCGCTGACGGCCGAAGACCCGGACGATCTCGATGCGCGCCTGTCCTACGTGCGCGCGCTGACCGACTCGGGTGACCTGGCCCTGGCGCGCGCGCAGCTGCACGCGGTCGAGGCGAGGATGCCCGCGGGCGATGACGAGCTGCACCTGAGCCTGGCGCGGCGGCAGCTGGCGCTCGGGGCCGGCGGGGATGCGCTGCGCACCCTGAAGCCGCTGCTCGCAGCCGAGCGAGCACGCCCCGACGTGCTCATGCTGGCCGGACGTGCGGAGCTCGCGCTCGGTCACCTCGTGCAGGCGCGCGGCTATTTCGAGCGCGCCGAGGCCGTCACCAGCGGCGCCGAGGCGCTCGCCGCGCGGCGCGCCGCCCGCGAAGTGGACGAGCGGCTGCAGTCGGGTGTGACCGCAGGTCTCATCGGCTGGCACCAGCCCGGCACAGCCGGCATGTCGCAGCTCGATCTGGTCACGATCCCGAGCGCCTGGGTGTTCGCGCGCGAGGACGGCTCGCGCCTCACCGCGCGCGCCGATGCCGTGTTCGTCGACGCCGGGCGCTACGGTACGACGCCCGGGTCGCTGCCGCTCATCGGCACCATCCAGGCCGCCGGCCCCGGCGCGGCCCTGCACTACACGAGCGACCGGCAGACCGGCCTCAGTCCCGCTCTCGGCTACGAGACGCCGACACTGGCGCTGGATCTGGGTGCCACGCCGCTCGGGTTTCTCGTGACGAACGTCGTCGGCGGGATCGAGTGGACGCCGAACTGGCGCTCGCTCGACTGGACGCTCGGCGTCGCGCGCCGCGCGGTCACGAGCAGCGAGCTGTCCTATGCGGGGCTCCGCGACCCGGTGACGGGGACGACCTGGGGAGGGGTGGTGAAGACCGGGCCGTACGCCGGCTTTGGCCTGTACCGCGAGCGTTATGCCGTGTCCGGCAGCCTGCACTTCGAGGAGCTGACCGGCACGCACGTGCCGGGCAACCAGCTGGCCACGGCGCGTCTGAGCTCCAGCTGGACGTTCTACGCGGCACCGGAGCTGCGCGCGGACGCGGGGCTGACCCTTAACTACTGGAACTACCAGCGCAATCTGCAGAACTACACCTTCGGCAGCGGCGGCTACTACAGCCCGCAGTCGTACGTGAGCATTTCCACGCCCGTCGAGCTCGAAGGCGAACGCGCCGGCTGGCGCTACCGCGTGCGCATGGCCGTGTCCTACAGCGTCAGCCGGGTGAGTGACGAGTCCTTTTATCCCAATGACCCGGCGCTGCAGGCCGCGGCGGGGCAGCAGCCGCTGCCGTCCGGGTTCAGCGCGCCCGTCTATCCGGGCTACCACAGCAGCGGCTTCGGCTTTACCGCTTACGCGGCCGGCGAGCGGCAGCTCAGTGATGTCCTGGTGCTCGGCTTGCTGGTGGACATCAACCGCACCGACTTCTACCACCCGACCTCGGTCGGCATCTACCTGCGCCACGCGTTCGGCACGCGGCCCACGAGCACCACATTCCGGCCGCTCGGCTCCTACAACCGCTAGCGAGCCTGGGCATCTGGCCCGGCGGTTCTAGGCACCGCGCAGCACCGGCGCCGCCACGCACACCCGGTTGCGGCCGGTGCGCTTGGCCTCGTACAGCGCGCCGTCGGCACGCTCGAGGACGGTCTCGAGCGCTTCGCCGCCGCCCGCAATGGCCACGCCCACCGACACGGTGATGGCGCCGACCAGAGTGCCGGCGGTCGGCGAGCGCACCTGGCCCTGAGCGATGGCGGCGCGGATCTGCTCGGCGACCACGTGCGGACCGTCCTGGGTGGCGCGCAACAGCAGCACGGCGAACTCCTCCCCGCCAATGCGCGCGACCAGGTCGCGACCCTTGATGTTCGCCTGCAGCACCTGGGCCACGGCGCGCAGCACCTTGTCGCCCAGCAGGTGGCCGTAGGTGTCGTTGACGTGCTTGAAGTGATCGATGTCGATGCACAGCAGGGCGGCGCCGGCGAGGCCTTCGGTGCTTTCCGCGGTGATCTGCGCGACGGCGCGCTCGAACGCGCGGCGGTTCTTCAGCCCGGTGAGCGGATCGAGCAGCGCCTCGGTCTGCGCGCGCTCGAGCGCGTTGCGCAGCTCGCCGACTTCCTGGGCGCGCAGATCGAGCCGCTCGACCACGGCCTGGGTGAGCACCTGCATGCGCTGGCTCTCGGAGAGCAGCTCCGAGACGACCGCGTGCACGCTCTCGAGGCTGACATTGGCCTTCAGGCGGTGCTGGGTCTGCTCGAGGGAGCGCTCGAACTGTCCGGTCTGGTCGCTCGCCTGCGCCGTGATCTGGAACGCCTCTTCGAGCAGTGCGCGCAGCCGGTGCTGCAGGTGCTCGAGCATCTGCATGTCGCGCGCGATGATGTGGCGCGCGTACAGGTTGTATGCCTCGTTGTCGGTGAGGGGCTGCTGGCCGTCCGCGTGCGGCGCCAGTATCTGGCTGAGCTCGGGATTGATGCCCGCGACGTGCTCGTACCAGAGCGTGAAGCTCACCGGGTGGAACCCCGCCTGCTGCTGCGCCATGAGCGGCAGGGCAAGTCGCAGGAGCTCGGCGCTTCTCTCGCGGGGTTCCTCGTAGCGCATCGAATCAGCTCCGCATGCAGGCAATCGCGGCCGGCGCCGTGGGCGCAGGCCGGGTGGAGGTCCGTGCGCGGGAGACTAGCAAATTCTTAAGCTTGGCCGTAGTCATGTAAATCATGAATCTGTGCCGCATGGGCAGCCGATCACGCAGCGTCACGTGAGCGGGTGGCCCATGGCTCGGGCGTCTGGCCGCCGAGTCACTTGAGGCCGCTCATATGTCTGTCGGCAGTGAGTCCCCCGCACTTTAGGGCGGCAATTCTCTGCCGCTGACTGTGCGCGGCGACAGCCGCGCGCCGCTGTCTCAGCGGCTCCCGCCACGACGCGGCCGGTCGCGGAGCAAATCCCTCCGTCGGTGCCGCGCCTATGCGACGGAAGCCACTCGCGAGGACGACACGGCCCGGAAGAAATTCTGATCGCGACGGCGGCCCGATCAGCGGCCGCGCGCTCGGGCGCGGCGGCTCTGCTCTCCTTTGACGGGACCACGAGGCAACGACAGGGACGCGTGCGTGTCTTATAGTCCGCAGCGGCGCGGCGCACGAGCCGGCGGCGCGCCCACTGGGCGTGCTTGGGGGGCCACCCATCCTCGAATCCTCGCGCGATCGCCGTGTCTGACCTGTCCGGAGCGCTGCTGATCGTCGCGCTCGCGGTGCTCGCCGGCGCGGTCGGCGGACTGCTGCTCGCCGCTCGCCGCCGCCCCGTCGCCGCCCGGCCGGAATTCTCCCGCCACCCGGTTCCTGCGGCCGCCCCCGCGCCGCCGCCTTCAGTACCCGCCGCGGCAAGTCCGGCGCCGCCCGCCGCGGCGGTGGCCACACAGCTGCACGAGCTGGCGTTCGGCGTCGCGCAGCGGCCGGCCTCGGGCGACCCGCAGCATCGCGCCGTGGCTACGGCCGTTACGGCCTTGCTCAGCGAGCCGGTCCTCAATGCCGAGTACGCCCCGCGCCGCCCGTTGCTGCTGCCGAAGCTGGTGCAGGCCGTCAACGACGACGATGTGTCGGGACGCGAGCTGTCGCGTCTCATCGCCAAGGATCCGGCGCTCGCCGGCAACCTGCTGCGCATGGCCAACAGCGCGTTCTACCGGGTCAACTCGCAGCCGGTGGAGAGCATCGATCGCGCCGTGGCGCTCCTCGGCACCGCCGGCATCCGCTCGCTCATCGCCGCGTCGCTCATGCAGCCGGTGTTCAAGGCGTCCACCGTGCACTTCAAGCGCTTTCCGGATGTCACCTGGCTTCATACCCAGTACGGTGCCACGGCGGCGGAAGCCTACGCCGCGCTGGTCGCCGACTCCGACCCCTTCGCCGGCCAGCTGCTCGGGCTCCTCATGGGACTCGGCACCATCATGGTGTTCCGTGCCACCACGGATGAGTACGCGAAGACCTCGCTCGTGCCCGACGCCGGCACGGTCGCAGAGCTCGTCGCGCACCAGGCGCCCGACGTCGCGCGCCGCATCGCGCAGGACTGGGAGCTGTCGGAGCGCATATTGAGTGCGCTGGCAGAGCAGGTGCCTGCCGTTGCAGCGGGGGATCTCACCGCGCTCGGCGCCTCGCTGCGTTTCGGCCGCTACTGCGGAGCGATCGCCGTGCTGCAGGGCGTTGGCGTCCTGGACGAGGACCGTGGACTAGCGGCGCTGCGCGCCGGCGGCTACGGCCGTCCGGACTGCGAGCGGATCCTCGTGCGCCTGGCCAAACGCCCGACGGCCTGAAGCTGCTGCGCCTGCCGACTGCCGAGCTCTTCCCCTGAACGGCGGTGCGGCCTAGGGCCGCACCATGACCTTGATTGACTTGCGCTCGTTCATGGCGCGATAGCCGGCCGGGACCTCGTCGAGCTTCATCGTGCGGTCAAACACGCGGCCGGGCTCGATGCGTCCTTCGAGGATGTCCGGCAGCAGTGTCGTGACATAGGAGCGCACCGGGGCCGGCCCGCCGCTCACCGTGATGTTGCGATAGAAGGCCGGCTGGGAGGCGGGGATCGCCTCGTAATGCGGGACGCCCACGCGCCCGACGGCGCCCCCGGGCCGGGTCATGCCGATGGCCATCTGCATGGCGTCATCCGTGCCGACGCACTCGAGCACCGAGTGCACGCCGAACCCACCGGTCAGCTCGCGCACGCGCGTGACCGCCTCTTCGCCGCGTGTGCTCACCGCATCCGTGGCGCCGAAGGCCTTGGCGATCTCGAGCCGGTCTGCGTGGCGCCCGAGGATCACGATCTGCTCGGCGCCCAGGCGCCTGGCGGCGATGACGCCGCACAAGCCCACGGCGCCGTCACCCACCACGGCCACGTTGTGGCCGCGCCGGACGCGCGCGCTGACCGCGGCATGGTGTCCGGTACCCATGACATCCGAGAGCGTCAGGAGCGAGGGCATGAGCGCATCGTCACGACTGACGGGCAGGGCCACCAGCGTGCCGTCGGCCTGCGGCACCCGTACCGCTTCAGCCTGCGCGCCGCCCATCTGGCCGGCGCCGAAGAATCCGCCGTTGACGCAGGAGGTGTTGAGGCCCTCCTGGCAGAAGGGGCAGGTGCCGTCGGAGTACGCGAAGGGCATGACGACCAGGTCACCGGTCCTGAGCGTGCGCACGCTCGCGCCGACCGCCTCGACAATGCCGATCGCCTCGTGGCCCATGGCGCGGCCGGGGCCGCCCGGCGGCATGAGCTTGTAACCCCACAGGTCGCTGCCGCAGATGCAGGCGTGGGTGATGACCACCAGCGCGTCGGTCGGCTCGGTCACGCGGGCGTCGGGAACCTTCTCGATGCGGACGTCGCCCGCGCCATACATCACCGTTGCGCGCATGATCCAGTACTCCTCGTCGGGGGCTGCGAGCCGTTGCGCTTGAGTTCCATGTCATTGCCCCGTCAGCGGCCGGCGCGCGTCGCGAGGTGCGGCGGGTAGCGATCGCCCTGCACGGTGATACGCGCCAGCGCACCCTGAATGTCGCGCAGATCTGCACCGGACAGCTCGAGGTCCGCGGCACCGACGTTCTCCTTCAGGCGCTGCACCTTGGTCGTGCCGGGGATCGGCACGATCCAGGGTTTCTGCGCCAGCAGCCAGGCGAGGGCGATCTGTGCCGGCGTCGCCTCTTTGCTCGCGGCAAT
>Ga0070732_10000625_pt1 | contig 21346 bp, 18 predicted proteins | sample Coa_R1_5_FD_66449 | JGI IMG/M metagenome (GOLD analysis project Ga0070732, IMG submission 66449) | Surface soil microbial communities from Centralia Pennsylvania, which are recovering from an underground coalmine fire - Coalmine... | ecosystem: Environmental > Terrestrial > Soil > Unclassified ... | reverse complement strand
GTCTTCCCGGCGCCCGTGCCGCCCGAGATGATGATGTTCAACCGCGCCGCCACCGCCGCGTTCAGGAAGTTCAGCATGGGCGCGGTAAGCGACTGGTACTTGACGAGGTCCTGCGCGCCCACCTTGTCCGTACGAAAGCGGCGAATGGAGAGCGAGGGACCGTCGATCGCGAGCGGCGGAATGATCGCGTTCACGCGCGAGCCGTCCAGTAATCTCGCGTCCACCATCGGACTGGACTCGTCGATGCGGCGGCCGACCGTGCTCACGATGCGTTCGATGATCCGCATCAGGTGGCGGTCGTCTTTGAAGACGGCGTCCACGGGCTCGAGGCGGCCGTTCTTCTCGACGTAGATCTTGTTGTACCCGTTGACCAGAATATCCGAGACGTCCGGATCGCGCAGAATCGCTTCGAGGGGACCCAGACCGAACAACTCGTTCAGGACGTCGACGACGATGTTGTCGCGTTCGTAGAGGCTGAGGGGCGTCGTTTCGGCTTCGCGCTCGAGGAGCGCGCTGATGACGGAGCGCAACTCCGGCTCGGCCTCGTCGCGCTTGACCTGGCTCAGGCGCTCCAGGTTCAGGCGATTGAGGAGCTGCTCATGGATGCGGCTTTTGACGTCCTGGTAGTGCGACTGCCGGAGGTCGAGCGTCGTTGGCGATGGCGTTAGCGATGGCGATGGCGATGGCGAGGCCATGATCTCCTCTAGAAGAATCCTCCGAGCCTGCCGCTCTTCGGCACCGGCGCCTTCTTCGTCGCAGCGTCGCCCGGAGCCGGAGTGCCCGCCAGACGCGTGGCGAACTGCTGGACCGAGGCCGCCAGCCGACTATGGTTATCCGACACCAGCGGCCGACCTGCGTTGGCCGCCTGGATGACCTTTCTGTAATCGCTCGGCAGGAGCGCCCACACGGGCAGGCCCACGACCCGCTCGATGTCCTCCTGAGCGATATCGGCGCGAGGGTCGTACCTCATCACGACGGCGTCGACCTTGTCCTTACCGTACCGCTGCCGCAGGATGGCCGCGACCTGCGCGGCCCGGCGCACGGTGGGCAGCTCCTGGTTGACGACGAGCGAGATGAGCGAGAGCGGCTCGAGGGAATCCAGGATGCCAAAATCGGTGCGCGGCACGTCGAGCACCACAGCGCCGTAGTACATCGCGACGCGCTCGATGAGCGCCCGCACTTGTGCGCCTTCAGGCGCCCTTAGCGACGGCCGCTCGGGCGACGCGAGGACGTCCAGGCCCTCCTTCGTCCGGACGACGAGACTCTTCAAGTACGCGGCGTCCAGTCGACCCGTATTCTCGAGGGCGTCGACGATCGAAAACTTCGACTCGACGCCGAGGAGCAAGCCGGCATCGCCGTGTGCGGTGGCGTGGAGGTCCACCATCAGGACAGGCAGATGGGGGTCTGCGCTCGCGAGCGCCGTCGCGACGTTGACGGCGAGCGTCGTCGTCCCCACGCCGCCCTTGGCACCGACGAAGGCAAACACGCGACCCAACGTCGTCGGCAGGGACTGCTGTCCGGCCACGCGCTCGATGCCGGCGCGCAAGTCATCGCCCGACAGTGGCTCGGTCACGAACTCGCTCACGCCGGCGCGCATGGCCTCGAGCATCAGCGCCGGGTTCTGGTCGGTGGCGACGATCACGACGCCCATCGTGGGGAAGCGGCGCCGCAGCGAACCGATGGAGGATGGCAGCGCCGATTGCCCGCGGACGTCGATGACGAGGACGTCCGGCGGACGGACCTGGCGCTCGACGGCGCTCAGGTCGCTCGGCGGCAGCGTATTGGCTACCGTCAGACCGGCGGCGCGCGCCAGTTGTGAGATCTGGCGATCGAGTTCAACGATGACGATGCTGACTGACACGAAACCTCTTTGCTACCGCACCAGATAGACGGATTTTACGAAGGAATCGGCCAAGCTGATCCCGCCTTTGCCGCCGTCCACGAGGCCGGCTTCTTTCACGAGTATGCCGGTCACGGTGGACTGGTTGCCGTTGCCGGCGTCGCCCTCCAGGAAAAAGCCGAAGATGTTGTCGATCTGGAGGTTCCCGTTCCCGAAGTACACGCCGGGGCTGATCGTGGGAACGGCCACCACTCGAGGGCTCAGGCCGTACGGGCAGCTCGCCAAGCCCGCCGCCGGGCAAATGCTGCCCTCGATGCACCCCGCCGAATTTGCGCACGAGGACGGCGGCGTGCAGCTCGTGGCCGGGCCACACCAGTACGCGTTCGGGTCACGGGCGATCACGGTGTTGACGCCCTGTATGGTCGGGCCCGACATGTCGCCGTTTTCTGGAGGGATGACGTCTCCAACGCCGTACTCCGAATTGACGCAGCCCTCAATCGCGTTACGGTACGGGTTGGCGCCATTGCCTCCGATGCCAGTGGCTTGGAACCAGCCGCCCGTGTTGGCGCCGGCGCCGACCTTGAGCGTGACCTGCGTGCCGTAGTCAGCCGCCACCGAGTAGGGGTTGCCGGCGCCGTCCACGTCGAGCACCGCCCAGGGCATCAGGCAAATACTGGAGTTGGCCACCCCGACTTGAGCGACCGCGGAGGCCTGCACGTCTTGAGACGTGAGACTGACTAATTGCCCGAAGAAGATGGGCAGTGCGTTGCCGCGGGCGGCCGTCCGATAGGCATCGACCCTGACGCACGTGGTCGTGCCGTCGTTCGGACACACGTACCCGGTCGCGGGCGTCTGAATGTCGGAGGCCTTGATGATACTGGGCGACTGACCCCAGACCGGATTGTCGAGCCCGTTGTTCAGGGCCGATTGCGCCACGACGCCGCTCGTGTCGGTTGGATCGTCATAGGCGAGTGCCACGGCACCTGCCATCGCTCCGGCGTCGGCTGCATTCTGCGCCTGTCGTCGGCTCTCCCAGAACACGCCGTAGTCGATCACGAACGTCGAAAAGGCCATCATCGCGATGAGGCCCACGGCGACTTGAATGAGCACTGAGCCGCGATCGTTGTTCGTCATTTCTTTACTCCCCACCGCTCTTTTACTCCCCTACTCCCCACCGCCCCCACCACCGCCCGGCTTCTTTGGAGCCGGGGTTGAACTGGATGTCGGCGCGTCAAGCAACCCGCCACCGCCCTTCAGCGTGGGACCGACGCCGCCGCCGCTCCCCTTGATCATGGGCATGGGCGGCAATGGCGGCACTTCGTCCGGGCTCAGCGGCCGTACCAAGCGCGGCGTAATGAGCACGAGCAACTCGGTGTGCTGCCCTTGCTTGTCTCTGCTCTTGAAGATATTACCAATAATCGGAATCTCGCTGAGAAATGGAATTGCGGCCCTATTGTTCTGCGCGAGGTTGTTGAGCAAGCCGGCGATCGCGAACGACTGGCCGTCACGAAGCTCGACGTCGGTCTCTGCCCAGCGCTCGGTGAGGGCCGGAATCCGGAAGCCGGACAGCGTGACGCCGTTACCGAAGTCAAGCGTGCTCACCTCCGGTCTGACATGGAGACGGATCGTGTCGCCGGCAATCGTCGGCTTGAACTTCAACCGTACGCCAAACTCCTTGTATGAGACGGTCACTTGGCCCGCTATGCCCGAGACGATCGGCACGGGAAACTCACCGCCGGCGAGAAAGCTCGCCTCCTGACCGTTGTACGCAATGAGATTCGGCTCAGCCAGGCTCTCGAAGTCGCTGGTCTGCTGGATGGCCTTGATGACGCCGCCGATCCCCTGGTTCTGGTTGAAGTAGAACAGGTTCAACAGGTCGCTGAACGTCGCCGTCGTCACGCCATTGTTGGCCTGAAGCAGCGGCGCGGCAAACTGCTCGGTCGTCGAACTGCTCGTGAACGCGGTACGGGTGGTGAAGAAGCTCGCCGCCAAGTCGGCCAGCGTGTTGTGGTTGACTTCCGCAAACCGCACCTGGAGCAGCACCTGCTGGCTCGTCTGGCCACCCGGCAATTGCAGCAGGTTGATCACCTTGTGATCGGGGGTGCTCGCTTCTGCGATCTCCGCGGCGCGCAGCATGACGGTGTTCGACGAGACGTGGCCCGAGAGCACGACGGCACCGTCGGAAACACTGACCTCGATGTCTTCTCCAGGGAAGAGCGACTGCAGGCGCGACTGCAGCGTCGTGATGCCGGGATCGACCTCGAGGTCGTACTGCACGCGCGACGCCTCGCCCCACACGATGAGGCTGATGGTGCCGGCGGCCTTGCCATCAATGAGCAGCTCGCGAGGCGACACGCCCGTCGCGTCGGCAATCTCGGGATTGGTGATGGCGATTTTCTTGATGTCGAAGGGCATCGTCAGAACCACCGAGCGGCCGGCGGCCACGATGATCCGCTCGAACCCGCTCTGGCTCTGCACCGCCCCTGCGGGCGCGGGCACTTGCGCGGCCTGACCGCTGAGGCCGGCGGGCGCGGCCAACACGCCCGCGAGCGCGATGACGGCAACGGGCGCGAGTCGTTTCAACCGAGTCCCAGGGGTCACTTGATGATCTCCTCCGACTTCTTCGCGCCGCGAATCGCCTCAATGGTGTACGACGGCGGCGGTGGCGGTGGCGGTGGCACCACCATTCTCGGCTTTCCCTCGACCACGCGCCGCACAGGCGCCGGATCAGGCGACGACATCAGGTTCGCCATGCGTTCCCCGCTCGTCTTCGTCTCATCCGTATCGAGCGGATTCCGCAGCGCCAATATGACGGTCCCGTCGTTGGCAGCCAGGGCGAGCTTTTCGGCGTCCTGAGGCGTGACGAGCAACGTCACGACCGTCGTCGCAATCGGCTGGTTGTCCTTCTTCTGCTGCTCCATGCGGGTACCCGACGTGAGCACCTGAATATTGCTCAACACCGCGCGCGACATGCTGCCCTGGTCCTGACCAGGACCAGTTTTCGCTGTCACGATGACGTCGACACGCGTCCCGGGCACCGTGAATCCGGCCACGCTGACGACGTCGTTCACGCGTACAGCCATGGCGCGCATGCCGGGCGGAATCGTCGGCGGCAGACCGGCGCCCGCTTCCCGCGGGGCGAGCTTGGACTCGGTGATCGGCTCGTTCAGGGCCACGGACTCAATCAGGCCGCGACCGACGATCTCCTCGGGCTTCGAGAAGCCGCCCGGCACTTGAGCATCCGACGGCCAGCCGATGACTTTCAAGTCGTCCGCGGCGAGCATCGTCCCGACGGCCACCGGTTTGTTCGCGACCACAGCGAACGTCTTGGCGATGGGTATCTCGCGGACGGGAATGCTCTCGATCGCGCGATAGACCCCGAAACTCGCGATGCTGGCGAGCACGACCGCGAGCGCGACGACGATCAGGGTGCGGTTGCGACGGTTCATGGCAAATCCTCGGAACGAAACCCGGCTACGACCCGCCGGAAGCCTCGACGCGCATCACGGACACGGCCTGCAAATTCACCGTGCCTGGCGAACTGCCGCCGATGAGCGCCGCGATCGGCCCAATGAATAGAAACGAACTGGGATACCCCACGGTCACCGTCGCCACCTGGACGGTCAGTCCACTCGGGAGGGTTTGGGTGGTGATGCCACAGTTCACGGTCGGTGTATCGGTCAGACCGCTGGTCGTCAAGTAGGTCTGCACACGACTTCCCACATCGGACGTCAGGGTGTTATCGCATGAGTACCCAGTGAGGACGGCCATTCGGGCACCTTCGCGGGCGGAATTCGTCACGACCTCGTAGCGTTCGAACAGGAACCCGAAGTCCATGATGCCGGCGATCACGAGCAGAAGGATTGGAAGCGCGATCGCCAGCTCGATCAGTTCAGAACCGCGTTCGGCCGATCCGCCCGGCCGTCGCCGCATCGTTGTCATCGCAGCCATAGAGTCAGCACCAGTCCCGCCGCGATCGGCAGGGCGTAAGGCAATCGTGGAGTACCCGCCTGTGCGGTTTCGAGCGTGAGCCCTGGATGCGGCCGGACGCCCGCCAGACGCCAATAACCGAGAAGCCCCCACACGTTTGCGACGGCCTGCTTGGCGTATCCCTTCGAAAACGCCACCGCGAGCGCGAGGGGGCCACCGGCAATGGCTGCATAGAGGGCGAGCCAGACCGTGGAGGCCGGACCGAGCCAGGCACCTAACGCGGCCATGAGTTTGACGTCACCGCCGCCGATGCCGCGCAACAGAAAGAAGGGGAAGAACATCGCGAGTCCGACCGCCCACCCCGCCGCCGACCACGCGAGCCCGTGCCAGCCCTGACCGACCAGGAAGAACCCGAGCGCGCCGGCGCCGGCGCTGAGGGTCAGCCAGTTGGGAATTCGCCGGCTCTTCAGATCGGTCGCGCAGGCCGCAGCGGCGACGGCGAGGCAGACGAGCTGGGGGACGGAAAGCGGCGGCATCTAACTGCCCCCGGGACTGGGCATTTGCCAGTTGTTGTTGTTGTTCGTGTTCCAGGCCCCGTACGTGCTGCTGATCGCAGATTCGAGGCTCGACAGCCCCGCGGCGCACACTAGGCCGATGAAGGATGCGAGCAGCGCATATTCAACGAGATCCTGCGCGCTGTCCTCGAGGAAAAGGCGGACAAAGACCGACCACATGGCAGTGACCGAATCAGCACGAAAAGGTCGGACGGGCCCCGAAGGCCCGTCCGACCGATATCGTCCCGTCGTCGCGATCTAGCTCGCGCCAGCGGCCGCTGCGCCGACGTTCGTCGAAACCGCCGAATACCAGTTGTTCAGGGCGGTGCCGAGAAGCGTTGCGCCGGCGATGGCCACGAGGCTCACGAACGTGGCGAGCAAGGCATATTCAATCAGGTCCTGGCCCTGCTCATCCTTTACGAGGCGCGCGACGAGATTCTTCACTGCGTTCATTGGTGTCATCTCCCTGTTGCGACGCTCGACTGGCCCACCAGCCCAGCGTTCTTGCTCCACCTGAAACTACGACCCGTCCCAATTCAGACGCCTTCGCGAGAACGAACCGACATTGGTTCGACCCCGCCCATCAGGTGTACTGCCTTCGCTGGGGAGAGAAGGACGTCTGGGACCCCGTAGTGCGAGTTTCGAATCATCACGTACTACTTCGGCAAAGGCAAGTAAAACGTTGACAACAAAAGTGTTAGCGCGATTCTTTTCGTGCAAACGCGTGCACACCTGGCATCGGTTTACCCGCTAACTGCCGTCGCCGCTTACAGTACCGCTAGCGGAGCTTGGATCGGCCGGCGGAGGAGGCGGTCGAGGCCCTAGCCGGGAAAGCAGGGCGGCCCAGCCGGTTCAGAAGAGCTCGCGAGCACCGGGAGGTCGGCGCGCACGGCGACGAACGACCTCGGCATGTCGGCGTCGATGCGATAGCCATGGGAAGCAAGCCACTGCTTGGTTACCGTGCTCCTCGCTGGCAGCCAGACGTACTCCGGGCGCCAGACTTCCAACGTGGCCAACCCTAACGGACTGCCCGTCACGATCGCATCGTGCTCGGAGATTCGCGCATCCGAATAGACGGTCTCCCGACGTCCATCCATCGACACGCGCACCCGTGGTCCGGCGTGCCAGATCGCATACTCGCCCCAGTCAAAGAACGTGACCAGCCGACCAGGCTCGGCGCGTTCGAGCAACTGCGCCGCCGACCGGTCGGGTGCCCAGTCACCAAAGATAGGGATGCAGCCCCACGACCGCCACAGGAACCAGCCGGCGAGCACTCCCGCACATGTCACCGCCGCGACGCTCCTGATCGCTTGGGCCCGCGTCGATCGAGTCTGCCCGCGGCCGACCGCGGGCCACTCGGCCGCGAGCCACTGCGCCATCAGAATCGCCGTCGAGACCACGAAGAGCGATTCAATCCGCTGCACCCGCACGGCTCCGTACGCAAGCATCGCGAGTGCAAGCGCGGTCGGGAGCCACCGGTTGGCGCGTCGGGCCACGACGATCCAGAGCACGGCCGCGAAGGCGACACACCAGGGCACCCAGTTGAGGCCCGGTGCGCGCCACAGCGGCTGCCATTCCTCGATGGATCGGGCGACCCGGACGGTCCGAAGGACGAACTCCCACAGACGCCATCCGTAGGGATTGGCCAGCGTCGCCAAGCCGCTCGCCACAACGACCACCGCCCACCGGCGCCACTCGACGGGCCGTTCGACGACGGACGCGGCGGCCCAGACGCCCAGCACACCGAGGCCCAGGACCCAGCCGCCATGGCAATTCGCCCAGAACGCGAAGATCGGAGGCAGCCACCATCGGAGATGCAGCGAAGGCGATTCGAGAATCCGGCATGTCAGCGCCAGACACAGCAGGGTCCAGAGCTGCGGTCGAATGGTGGCCCACATATGGATCGTACCGAGGCACACCACGAGAACAACCGTGAGTCGCACAGCGAGCTGGACCCTTGCGAGGGCAGTCCAAACCAGCACCGTGACGATGGACACCAGAGTCGCCTTAAGGAGCTGGAGGCCTGCGGGGCCTGCCGCCGCGTAGGCGGCGCCCAGCTGCACTTCGCTCAGCCACTCGTGGTTAATCCAGGGCGTGTCCTGGGTGAACGAATAGGGATCAACCGCGGTCAGGTGCCCGATGTGCAGCGTGTCAAGGCCAAATCGCACGTGTCCCCACAGGTCGGCATCGGCGCGTGACGACATCGCCGCGGCGAAGACAAGGACGAGTCCGGCGAGGCCGAGGACGCGGTTCGGGCTGTGGGTCACCGCATTTGCCGTCAGTCAGGAAAGCACCGGATGGCGTCCGATGGACGAGACTCCGGCACGGGCAGGTGTGGAAGATCGGCCCGAACGGCGACGAACGACTTGGCGGTTTCGACTTCGATTCGATAGCCGTGCGCCGCCAACCACTTCTTGGTGTTGACGCTCGTGGCTGGCAGCCAGGCATATTCGGCGCGCCAGGACTCGAGAGCCGTGATCCCTGCTGGCGCGCCCGAGAGAACGGCTCCGTGCTCGTTCAGTCGCCGATCGCTGTAGACCGTCTCGCGCCGGCCGTCCATCGACACTCGCAACTGGGGCCCCCAGTGCCACAAAGCGTATTCACCCCAATCAAAAAACACCACGAGACGGCCCGGCTGCGCACCGGAGAGCGCGTGGGCCGCGACGAGGTCCGGGGCCCAGCTGCCTTCGACCTCAACGCATCGCAGGGATGAGGTCAATAACCACACGGCGGCAGCCGCCGACACCGCTACGATGACGGCTGCGGCGGCGCGATCGGCGTGCGACTGGGCCACAAGAGCGCCACGAGCCGGCCAGCGCACCCGGAATGCCGGGGCCAACAGAATCGCGGCGCTCTCGACGTATAACGGCCAGATTCGCATCACGCGAAGAGACGCGTACGCGAGCACTGCGGTCAAGGCCGCCAGGTGCAATCGTCGACCGGGCGTGCGCGAGATCGCCCAGACGGCAGCGATGGTCGTCAGGACCCACGGCACCCAATTCGGCGCCGTCGCCGTCCAGAGTGGCTGCCACTCGGTGATCTGACGGCTGAGGCCGACCGAATTCCAGAGAAACCGCCACAGCGTCCACCCGTAGGGAGTGACGAGCGTGGCCGCCGCGGAACATCCGACGACAAACGCCCATTCCACGCGGCGCGTTCGGTCGAACCAGCCGTCGGCCAGACCCCAGATGCCGAGCACGCCGAGGCCGACGATCCACCCGCCGTGTACGTTCGCCCACAACGCGAACAGCAACGGCAACCATCGACGCATGGGCCGGCGATCCGTCATCAGGACGTAGCAGAGGACGGCGAGGCACAGCATCGACCAGAGCTGGGGTCGGAGCGTCCGGGCCAGGGGAACGGTGCTCAATGCGACGACGGCAACAAGCACGATGCGCGTCGACAAGTTGATCCCCGTCAGGGATGACCAGACCAGAAACAGCGCCGAGAACACGAGCGTGCCCTTGAGGAGCGCGAGGCCTGCCGGTCCGGCGACCCGATAGGCGACCGCCATCTGCAGTTCACTGAGCCACTCGTGGTTGATCCACGACACGTCCTGGGTGAACGAGTACGGATCGGTCGAAGTGAGATGGTGGGACCGCAGCAGATCGAGGCCAAAACGAAGGTGGCCCCACAGGTCGGAATCCGCCTTCGTCGTCGTCGCGAGGGCGAAGAGCACCAAGGCCACGCCGGCTGCGGCCCATTGGACAGCGGCCCCGGCGCGATCACCCCGTCGAACGGCACCACGGGGGAGCCCTGTCTCCATGCGGACCGTATCTTAGCGGAGTGCCTCCGATGACCGGGCATCACGCGGCGACCGGCTGCAGACCGCCGTCCTGCTGTCGAGGCGCATCGCGGTATCTCCAGAGCGCGAACAGCAGAAAGGCGAAACACGGGACGGTGGGCTGCACGTGGATGAACGGGACGATCGGCGCGACGAGCGGCGCCAGGTACCCGGCGTACAGGACTCGCCCGACGCCAACCGGCACGTCATGGGTGAGAAACCAATCCACCAGCCAGATCCACACGGGCGCGAGGATGGTGAGGTCGTACACGAAGAGGTACGGCGCGGCGAGCGCGACAGCGAGCACGAGTGCCGACATCCGTCGTGACGGATCCGACTGGGTACGCCAGAGCTCGGCTGCCAGCGGGAAGACGGCGAGTGCTGAAAGACCGTAGAGGACCAGCGCCACCGTCGGCTGCGGCACCAGCATCATCCAGAACGCCTTGAGGCCGTGCGCCTGCTCCGGTTTCGTGAAGAGCAGGGTCGACATTTGCGGCAAATGCCACATCAGGACCGCATAACGTCGCAGGCCATCGATCCCGACCCAGAACCCAGTCACCAGAACCTCGGCGATGCCAACGAGGACCGCCGGCACGAGCGACCGCCACGCGCGAGCCAGGAACAAGACGACGAGGACCGGGGCGAGGAGGGGCGGTTTGTAGGCGAGTAGGCCGAGCACGGCGCCGGCCGCCGCGTCGCGGCCGCCTCGCAGTAGCAGCCACGCCGAAACGATCACGGCGACGGCCACGATGGTGAGCTGCCCGTGCTGGATGAGCTGCCAGAACGCCGGGAACGTGACGGCTGCTAGCAGTGCAAGACCGCGATGCGGCGAGACGCGATCGGCGCGGACGATCACGACACGGCAGAGCAGGAAGTAGAGAATAGCCGACAGGGCCAGCCAAAGGCCGAGCGCCACGTTGTACGAGCACCACCCGAGCGGCGCCAGAGCGAGCGGTACCTGTGGCCCGTACACGGGTGGAAACCACACGTTCGTGGCTTCCGGAACGGCGTCGAGTTGCGTGCGACGAATCGCGTCGAAGTCATCGAACTGCCGAACGTGCCCCGAGGCGGCGAGGCGTCCGAGCGTGTAGAACTGCACGAAGTCGGTGCCTCGGATTTGGCCACTTCGCAGGTACGGCGTCGGGGTGGCCGCGTTCGCGAGGGCCACGACCCAGAGCGCAAGGCCCAACGCGATCAACTGACCCTTCAGTTCGCGCGGACTCGTCCGTAGGCGGCGCGCCATGGCTGGAGCGTCATGTTACCGCTTGCTATGCTTACGCCGCGGTGACTGCCTCTCGCGCGCGAGTCGCTTCGTCGGGTGGCATGTTGATAGCCGTCGCGTTCTTTGGCGTGCTCGGCCTCGGGATTCGGCTCGCGTCCATCCGCAGCAGCTTGTGGTTGGACGAATTCTCGACGCTCTGGGCGGTCGAATCGGGGTTCGGCGACATGCTCCGCCGTGTGCCGACCGTCATGGGCCAGTCGCCCTTCTACTACGCCTTCGCTTGGGCCAGCATTCATCTGTTTGGCGAGTCAGAACTGGCCCTTCGCCTCCCCTCGCTCCTCGCGGTCGCTGGCGCCAGCCTCGTGATTGGTTATGCGGCGAAGGAGCTCGGTGGCCTGAAGGCGGCGGTGTGGGCATCAGTCCTCTTCTGGCTCGCTTACACGGCGATCTGGGCCAGTGTGGACGCGCGGCCCTATGGGCTCGCGCTCTTCTTCGCGGCGGTCGCGGTGCTTGGCTTCATCCGTGCCTGCACGGCCGGCCGGACGCGCGATCGGGCGCTCTGGATCGGCGGCGCGGCTGGCCTCATCTGGGCGCACTACATCTTCGCGCCGTTTCTCGGCGGCCTCGCCGCGGCTTACCTCCTCCGGCCGACACTGCGATCCCGATATTCGCCGGCTCGCGCGTTCGCTGACCTTGGAGCGATCGCTCTGTTGGTACTGCCGGCTGGAGTGCAAATGGCAGCGATCCTGCGCGCGCCACGGGCCCAGGCGTGGATGTTCCAGTCGAGTCCCCTCGCGGTCATCGGCCTCGTGGCGCCTTTTGGCCTCGGCGCGTGGCTGCCGGTCCGACCGAAGCGGACGGACGTCGAGGTCGCGTTGAGGGCCAGCCTCTGGCTCGCGACCGCGGCTCAGTTCGCGGCCTTGGTCGTCGTGACGACGGCCGGTGCAAACGTGCTGGACTCGCGATATGGCGACGTCGTGGTCGTTTCTGTCGTCGTGCTCGCGGGCGACACCATGGCGCGGCTCAGGCGATCCGAGGTCCTCGCGCCTCTCATGGTGTACGCGACCGTCACGGGCCTGACACTCGTCGCCACCCGACAGCTCCTCGGGTCGCTTTCTGGCGCTGGTTTCCAGGAGTGGCGGGAAGCCGTGCTCGCGCTGCGACCCCAGGTGGCGCGCGCCGGAGGTGCGCCCGTGCTCTACCGGTCCGGCAACGCGGAGGACGACCTCGGTCCCCCTGGTGTGATTCGATGGCCAGCGACGTTGGCACCGCTCCGCAGTCCAGGAGAGACGCCGCTAGCGTGGAACGTCGTCCTCCTTACCTATCGGTGGCACTCCGACGCGAGAAGCCAGTACTTCGCCGAGCAACTCACGCGCCGTCTCGAGCCGGAGCCGGTGGTCTTCCTGCTGTGTCTCTCGTCGGCGGAGCCGGGCGCCAATCGCTACTGTGGCAACGTGGTCTCGTGGATTGAGACCACGTGGCCCGGGCGATTTCAGGGGCAATCGCTCGGCACGTTTCGCTTCCTGACGGTGATGCGATTTGACCGCCGGCGTTGATCGCGCAGGATCGCCGCGCGCCGCGGGTGCTTCATTCTGGGTCCCTGCCGGTGGACTCGCGGCCGTTGCGCTCGTCCTCCGCGCTCGCGCGATGTTCACGGATTTCTGGCTCGATGAAATCTGGTCGTACGACCTGGCCCGCCGGGCGCGATCGGCGGCTGACATCTTCTTTAGTCCGGATCTGAAGCACGACAACAACCATCACCTGAACACGCTGTGGCTTTATGTTCTCGGCGATCAGAACCACTGGATGGTGTACCGCGTTCCCGCTCTCGTCGCGGGCCTCCTCGCCGTCGTGACGGCGTGTGCGATCGGCCGGCACCGCAGCCGGGTCGAGGGTGTCTTTGCGGGCCTCGGAGTCGCCGTGTCGTTCATGATGGTCGTTTATTCGACCGAAGCGCGTGGTTACGCGCTCGTTCTGCTCTTCGCGCTCTTGGCATTCAACGCGCTGAGGCAGTATCTCGACACGCCGTCAGTCGGGGCCGCGGGATGGTTCTCGCTTTGGATCATGCTGGGGCTTGCGTCCCAGACGTCGATCCTCCACTTCTACCTCGGGGCGGCGCTCTGGTCAGGCTACCGGCTGCGAGGCCGGTGGCGCGACTTGGTACGGCTCCACGCGGTGGCTGCGGTGTGGGGTGTGTTGTGGGCCGCTTTTGTCCTGTTCGGCTCGCGCATCGGCGGCGGTCCTCCGTGGACATGGTCATCTATTGGCGACCAGAGCCTCGCCTGGACGTTCGGCTATCCGCTGGCGGTCGCGCCCGCGTGGCTTGCGGCGGGGGCGGCAGCGGCGCTCGTGGTCTGGGACGCCAGAGAACTCTGGCGTGAAGGATCAGACGAAGGTCTCTTCTTCGTGGGCGCGATCTTCGGACCGCCGTTGCTCGTCGCGGCGCTCGCGCCCCCGTGGCTCTTCCCTCGCTACTTCCTGGTGTCGCTCCTATTCCTCCTGCTCGTCGCCGCACGATCGCTGGCCAGGTTGTGGAGGCGGCCGGTCTGGGGCAAGCCAGCGGCGGCCGTGATCCTTCTGTTGTTCGTTGCCGGCAACCTTCGGCACATCGTGCCCTTCTCACGGCACGGGCGCGGTCTGGCGTCTCAGGCCATTCGCGCCATGGCCAGCTCCGCCCCCTCGGGCGAGATCTACGTCACGGGCCTGCCTGTCGATATGTGGTCGAGCATGCCGATTGCCTTCTACGAGCATGCCCTCGGACTAGGCAACCGGCTGCACTATGTGCTGCGCGCCGATTTCCAGAAACCGGGCGCGTCGGCGGATGTCGCCTGGCTCATCGTGCAACGGCAGACCGATGACGCCGCGCCGGAAGAGGCGGTCGCTGCCGCGGCCGCGCGGTTCATGCTCCAGCATGCTTACCCCCAGTATGGCCCGTCCGGGATGCAGTGGCTGCTCTACCGGCGAGAGCCGTAGGGAAAGGCGGCAATGCCCGGGACGGTCGGGACCCCTCAACTGCCCGAGCCAGCCGCCGATATCAGGATCGTCACCATGGACCTCGAGACCTCGGCTTCCCTCGCACTCGTCGTGCTCCTCATGGCGACCCCGGCGTATGCGTACATCGACCCGGGCAGCGGGAGCATGCTCGTGCAGTTGCTGACAGGGGGCGCCGCTGGCGCGCTGATCTTGTTGCGGCTCTACTGGCGGCGGCTGAAGGACCGCTTCCGCCCACCCGCTGCGGCCGCCGGACCTGCGTCGCCTGGGGACGCCAAACGGCCCGAGCCGACCCATCCAGAATGATCCGTTTCGACCCGGCGTCCTTCAAGGACCCGGCCGGACGAGTGTTCTATCCCGATGGCCATGACGACTGGGTCGGTCGCACGCTCACCGGCGACGCCCATGCTCATCTTCAGGCCGCCTACCGGGCGGGCCTCCTGCAGGCACTGGTCGCCGACGGACTTCTCGTCGAGAGCGAGTTCGTTCGGGCGAGCGATCTCGGCCTCTCGGATCCCGGCATTGGGCCTCATATCCTCAAACAGCGCCGGATCCCCTTCGTGTCGTACCCGTACGAGTGGAGCTTCGAGATGCTCCGCGACGCCGCCCTCACGACGCTCACGGTCATGGACCGCGCGCTCGGCGCCGGCTTCGTCCTGAAGGACGCGACCGGGTTCAACATCCTGTTCGACGGCGTCGTGCCAAAGCTCGTGGACGTCCCGTCGATCGAGCCCTACGTCGAGGGTCGCGTCTGGGCGGGCTACGGTCAGTTCTGCCGAAGCTTCTTGTTTCCGCTCCTCCTCGCGGCATACCGCGACGTCGATGTCCAGGCGATCCTGCGAGGCACCCTCGGCGAAGTGCCCGTTGGCTTCGCAGCCAACCTCTTCGGCGTTCGCGACTACGCGCGGCCGGGTGTGTTCAAGGACGTCATCCTCCAGGCGCGACTCGAGCACACGTTCGGGAGATCGACCGTAGCCGTCAAGCGCGAAACGACCGCTGGTTCGTACCCCAAGGCTCTTCTCGTCGCCAGCATCCGACGGATGCGGACGCTCGTGGCAGGCCTCAAGCGACCGGGCTCGCCGAGCGAATGGTCGTCATACGACTCGGACTGCACTTACTCGGACGCGGACCAGACCGCGAAGCAGTCGTTCGTGACGCGCGTGCTTGGCGTGCGGCGTTTCCCGCGAATCGTCGATCTCGGCTGCAATACCGGGACCTACACCACAATCGCGCTCACCTGCGGCGCGCGCGTGGTCGCCGTCGACCTGGACTCGAAAGCCATCGACGGCCTATATCGCCAGGCGGCCCGCGGCGTGACGCTCTCACCTGTCGTCGCCAGTCTCCTGAATCCGACCCCCGCCATGGGTTGGGCGCTCCAAGAGCGCCGCTCCCTGATGGAGCGGATCTCATCGGACGCCTTCCTTGCCCTCGCACTCATTCACCACCTTCGGATTACTGGCGGCGTGCCCCTTGGCGCGATCGTCGAGCAGCTGTTTGCAATCGCACCGGAGGGGATCGTGGAGTGGGTGGACAAGGCAGATTCGCAGGTGCAGGCGATGCTCGCCCTCCGGCCTGACGTGTATGACGACTACACGTGGCCGATCTTCGAGGCGCTTATCTTGGAGCACGGCGAGGTGGTGGCCATAGGGGAGACGCACGGCGGCCGGCGGCGCTTGTGCCACGTCCGCGCGACGCCGAACCGGTCCGTACGAACCGTTCATCCGGAGGCGTGATGTCCACTGCCAGTCCTCAGAACACGCCCCGTCACGGACCAGAGTGGGCCTATCTGATGTTGACGATCGTTGCCGCCTATCCCGTGTCGATTGTCCTCGGCGCCTATGCGGTCATCGAGCCGCTCGATCCGTTGACCGTCGGCACGTCGCTCGGCGTGAGCTTCGGAGTCGCGTTCCTGCTGTATTTCGGCCTCCGCCCCTTCATCCACGATCGCGAGACCCGCGCCCAATGGCTCGGCATCGTCTTCATCCTCGCCTCTTCGTATCAGATCGTCGTCAACACGCTTGGGCTCTTCGGCAGGAAGGCTGTGCCCAGCGATCCGCGGGTCGCGGTGGCGTACGTGGTCGCGACGATGGCTGTCGCGACGGCGGTGGCGCGCCCGTGGCGGACCGTGCGAAACGACCTCCGGCCCCTCACGATCATCGCGTGTCTCCTCGTCGCCCTCAACGCGTACCGTGCCGTCTCGCGGGAGGAGGCCGAGCCGCCGCCGACCTGGCTGTCGGCTGCCGATGCGTTGTCTTACGCCCCTCTTCGGGATCAGCGCGCGGTCGTGGCTCCGGCTCGAGATATCTACTACATCATTCTCGACGCCATGGGCCGCGCGGATACGCTGCAGCGGATCTACGGGCTCGATCTGGGTCCGTTCGTCGCCGACCTCAAAGCGCAGGGCTTCCACGTCGTCGACCAGGCACGGAGCAACTACGTCCACACCGTGCTTGCCTTTCCGTCCTTTCTGAACCTCGCCTACCTGGATCCAGTGGCGCGCGCAGTGGGCCCCAAGAGCGGCAACCGCGACGCGCTCGAGTTCCTCATTCAGCACAACGCCCTGATGCGACTGGCGAAGCAGGCGGGGTATCAGGTCGTCGGCATGGGCACCGACTATAGCGCCACGAAGCGATTCGACGAGGCCGACGTGTGCCTCTGCCAACAGTACGGGCTGTCGATGTTCGAGCAGACGGTGTTGGCGGCGACTCCACTCGCCGCGGCGCCACTCGACCGATGGACCTACGGCGCCCACCGCGCCAAGGTCCTTGCCTCGCTCGACGCCCTCGACTCGGGGATTCCGTCGTCGCAACGTCAATTCGTCTTTGCGCACATCCTGGCGCCGCACCCGCCGTTCACGTTCACGCCCGATGGCAGTTTCCATCGTCCGGGCCGACCGTTCAGCATCTCCGACGGCAGCGATTACCTGGGGTCCAGGGACGAGTACGTGCAGGGGTATCACGATCAGGCGGCCTACGTCGTGAAGCGCGTGGCGAACGTCGTTCACGCGATCCTGAGCCGCCCTGGCCCTCGACCGGTCATCGTCATTCACGGCGACCACGGCCCGGGGTCCCGGCTTCAGTCGAACGACGCCGCCCGTACGGACATGACCGAGCGCACGACCATCTTCGAGGCGTACTATTTTCCAGACCGAACTGATCTGGTCTACGACTCGATCACGCCCATCAATCTCGCGCGCGCGCTCTCGAATCAGTACTTCGGCACGAACCTGCCACGTCTGCCCGACCTCACCTTCTTCTCGACGACGGGTCATCCGTACGACTTCTTGCAGGTGTGGCCGGAAGGCGCGGGCGGCTCTGGGCGAAACTGGTGAGTGGCGGTTCCTGGATGACTCGGTGGAGGTGAAAGAACCGACAGGCGGCGATTGGCGGACCCGACGACGTCCTAGGCGAGAGCTCGTGGCGGTCGTGACAACCTCAGGCGACTCAGCGGGGTTTGCCGTTAGATCACGAATGCCGCAGCTTGATGGCCTGCGAGCCGTGGCGATCCTGCTTGTGTTGATTGACCACACGCTGGCAGACGGCCTGGGCCCAAGGACCGAGTTCACGTGGTGGGCGCCAGGCGCCGCCGGCGTGCGTTTGTTCTTTGTCCTGAGTGGCTTTCTGATTACGGGAATCCTGAGACAGGCCAGGGCCGACGCCGAGGCTAGGGGCGCGTCCCTGACCGCGGTGTGGAAGGCCTTTTACCTACGCCGGGCGCTGCGCATTCTACCGGTAGCCTATGTGGTGCTGGCCCTGGGGGCGGCGCTCCATGCGTCTCGCGGTTTGTGGTGGTTCGTGGCCTATCTTGGTAACTTCTACGTCGCGCGGATGGTCGGCTTCGACAGTCTGACGCATTTTTGGTCACTCGCGATCGAAGAGCAGTTCTATCTCGTGTGGCCCGTACTAGTCTTAGCACTCCCGATGCGGCGGCATCGGCCGATGATGGTTGCGTTGATCGTGTTGGCCGGCATGCTCCGCGCGATCTATGTCGCGCACGGCCTCTGGAGGCCGGCCGGCGTCCTGCCTTGGACGAGGATGGATGCCCTGGTCGCCGGAGGGCTCTTGTCGCTCTTGGGCTCCGCACGGCCGGTATGGATCTGCGCGGCCGCCACGTTCTTCGTTACGCTCATCCTGCCGACTGGATGGCCTTCCGCGATGATTACCGAGTGGGGATCGATCGCGCTCGCTGGCGCGATTGTGGTAACCGCTTCAGCCGGCTTTCGCGGCCATCTCGGGCGCGTGCTGGCGTCGCCGGCCGCAGTCTATCTCGGCACGATCTCCTACGGACTCTATGCCTGGCACCCGTTTATACTGATTCCCTTCGCGGGAGTCGGCGAAAAGGTCCATGCGCGGGGAATCGCGCTCGCCATCGCAGTCGTCCTCGCGATCGGAGTCGCCTCGATCTCCTGGCGCTGGCTCGAGCGGCCGTTCAACGACTTGAAGCGATTCGTGCCCTACGTACCGTCTGGCCCGGATTGAAAGTCGGGCGCGACCCCCTTGAGCCACCGAGGACGGCTACTCGGGATCGGACAAGGCGTGGGCCCCCTGGACCCAGGTTTTTCTCATGACCGCTGGCGCAGCGAAGCGTGTAGCGCTTGCTGTGAGCGGTCGAATGGCTTGTGCCGTTGACCGTCGACACCGCCTCGACAAAGAACTCAGCCTTGCAGACCGGGCAAATCTTGAGAGGAGCGGGCACGTCGGTCATCGTTCCGTCATGGGTCGGTCTGTCACGGCTTCCTCGTGCTCGGGACCCCTTCTGGTGTGCTACGTACCCTCGAGCCCCGACATCAGCATGGGCCCTAAGGCGGGCGTCTGGATAGTACCGGAGCGCATAGGGCGCATGGTTGCGGCAGTCGACGACCGTGGTTGGTGTGTGTTGTCCCTTCAGCGGGGATAACTCAGTCCCCACCAAAGTGGACATCGTCCTGGACGAGATGTGAAGGCCGGTCTCGACCGGCTGGTCGACAGCTGGATGCACAACCACGCGATCGACAACGGCCGCGATCGCTCGTGGACTTGGTTGACCAAGAACGACGACGCGCGTGCCGAGTAGCACGCTGCATACAGGTCAGCGCGCGCTCGACCGCAGGTATAACGCCTCCAGATACGTGCCGTCTGCCAGTAGCTGGAAGCGGTATTCATACAGCCTTCGGGCCTCGGCGTTCGAGCAGAGATCCGCCAAGGCAGCCGCTCGAAGTAGCTGACCATCCGAATAAGCGGGCCACCCGACGCCCGTGAACTGAGGCGAGCCAACAAGACCAGATGACGGGAGGACGATGAGGCTGGGACGTCGCGCCAAGATGTAGGCAGAATCAAAGCGCTGATGGCCAGGCGAACCGCCAACGGCAACCTCACCGAAATGGGCGATGTGCCAGTCTGTCAGCCCTAACATGTCAATGGTCGTTCGTCGACCGTAGTAGCCGATTCCGCCGATGACGAGGGAGGCCATGCTGGCATCTCTTGGCAACTCAGCATCTAGCGTGCGTCCAACCTTCGTCCATGCGGCCGCCTGAGTGACTTCTGAGCGCGCGGCTGTCCACTGTCCTCCGACCAGAGTCAAGGCATTGGCGCCCAATATGAGGAGAGCAACGACTACTGTTGCGGGCCATTGCCTAATAGCCGCACCTGCCCGTAATCGCAACTGGCCGAGCTCCAGAGAAACCAATGGAAGAAGCGGAACGATGAACCGGAAGAGCGGGAAGAAGTCGCCACCATCCCATATCGTGGTCGCCACCCAAACGAGAACGACAAAAACAATCGCCCGTCTATGTTCCGAACGTCGAAAAAGCGCCAGGGTGAACGCAGGGAACAGGCCAAAGGCAGTGCGCGCCGCGTACGCGGCTCCACTGAGAAGAAGAAAGGATCGGGGGATCCCCACTTTCGCGTAGTAGGTGTTCGGCAGCCATGCTCCGTAGTACGAATGCCGCCAAAGAAGATGAGAGCCCACCAATACCAGGGGCAAAGTGAACGACGCGAGATCGCGAGCCTTGCTCCGCCAGTCGACGGATGAGTGACTGACCACGATCGGAATCGCGAGAATCAGGAGGGCTGTGGCCTCGGGGCGAGTCAGCACCAACAGGGCGAAGCAGAAGCCGCCAAACACCAACCGTCGACGTCCCAATTTGGCTTCTGTCACGGACAGGAACGCCAGCAGAAGGAGAGCGCCTGTCAGGGGCGTTTCCAGCCCGGAGAAAGCCCAGAACACGAACGCCGGTTGGGTCGCGAGAAACAGGCCGCTCAAGAACGAGCGGCGAAACGTCACGATCGCGATAGACAACAGTCCGCAGAATACGCCAAGTCCCAGTGCGAGGAATGCTGGGTCGTTCCGTAAGCGGAAAAGCGGCGTTAGCAGCGCGAGCCAGAGCGGTGAGGTGTACCCTTCTACCCGGTCGCCCGCATTGAAAACCGTACCCAGTCCGTCGTGTACGTTGCGCGCATATCGCAGAAAAATGTAGCTGTCATCCACGAGTCCTGCGCCGAGCAACTGGGCGACGACTAGAAACGCACACGCCAGAATGACGAGGCCGAAGAGCGCTTCACGCCTCGTCGCCCTGTTCTTCGCCACATTCATCGCAATCGATCCCAGGACGTACCGTCTTCAGGCTGGTGGAAGAATAACAACGCGTCATCATTGGCCGAATTGGAACCAATCGCACCCGCTTGGCGGCGGGTGCCGGAGATGACGCGAATGGCGCAGGATACCAAGAACGCGTACGGACCGAAAGCGCGAGATCCCTCCACCCCGACGATGATTGGCCGTGGTGTTCGTCGCGCGCGACGGGCGCGTCTTGAAGATCGCGAAGATCGCACACGTCGTCACGCCCGGGCGTGTCGTCCTCGCCCTTCGCCCCTCGGCCGTCGTCGAACTGGACGGCTACTCAGGATCGGACAAGGCGACGGCGCCCTGGACCCAGGTCTTCTCATGACCGTTGGCGCAGCGAAGCGTGTAGCGCTTGCTGTGAGCGGTCGAATGGCTTGCGCCCTTGACCGTCGACACCGCCTCGACAAAGAACTCAGCCTTGCAGA
>Ga0070732_10000624_pt1 | contig 21353 bp, 17 predicted proteins | sample Coa_R1_5_FD_66449 | JGI IMG/M metagenome (GOLD analysis project Ga0070732, IMG submission 66449) | Surface soil microbial communities from Centralia Pennsylvania, which are recovering from an underground coalmine fire - Coalmine... | ecosystem: Environmental > Terrestrial > Soil > Unclassified ... | reverse complement strand
GCCATGAAGTCGGCGCGAATTTTTGGGGCCATGGCGCGGGCATATACTGCATTGACGTCGTAGAGAGCTGGGCGGTAAAACTGGTAGCCGTTGTAGAGGCCTTGCTTTGCCCGGAACGCACCCTCGACATTGATCCCCAGTCGCTTTTCCGTGAGGTACTGCAGGCTGGCGCCGGCAAAGATTCCGCCTTTTTCTGCGGGAGGAAGGAAGGCCTGCGAAGCACTCAGAGGCTTAGTAGACCAGAGCGTGCTGCCGCCGACAGCGAAATCAATCTGCTGGGCAGGGGCGAAGGGCACGAGGGCTGCAAGCATACATGCGAGCCGCACGAGAGAAGTTCTCAGTTGCCAGCTCTCAGTTTTCAGCGAAAATCGCGCAAGAGTTCTCGGCCCGCGATCCGCGGCTTTCGAGAGCCGATCGAGGATTGTTTTTCTGAGAACTGGGAACTGAGGACTGAGAACTCTTTGCATCGGCCCGGGTCGCTTACTCTGGACCAATGGTGTATCCGATCGAGGCTCCGACGCGGAAGACGTTGTCGGAAGTGAAGTTGTCACCGTTGTTTAAGATGTGGAAGACGCGTACCTCTGGGCGAACGAACATGTGTCCCCAAACGTAATAGCGGATGCCGGCGCCTACATCGACCAGGAAGTGGTTGGAACTGGTGTAACAGGCGCCGAAGTAGACGCAGTTGCTAGTCGGTTGGTAGCCGTAAAAGCGAGTACTCTGCCATCCGATGCCGCCGAACAGATCAAGGCCAGCCTTCTTGCCCAGGCGAGGCTGAAAGACACCATTGAACGTGAATAGAAGAGGTCTGTAAGGCTGACCGCCGGGGCCGCCGAAGGATCCCTGGCTGGCCTTCCAATTGATGTCGAAGGCGGCGCCGATGCGTCTCTTGAAAATGACATCCGCGCCAAGGTTGAGGTAGGTGCCGCCTTTTTCGGGGCAGACCGCGTTGCCTTGCGAAGTTGTGCCACAGTTAGTCCCCGGGAAAGTCGTGCTGGACGAAGCGGATGAGGAAAGCAGGGTTCCGCCACCAATGTAGGCATCGCCCTGCTGGGCGGAGGCGAAGCTGCAGAGAACAAAAGGTGCAATGAACGTTACGAGAAATGCAGACTTTCTCAAGAGAAACCTCCTAATTGTCGGGCCTTGGGGTTAGGATGCGGCCGCCAAAGCTTTTGGATGCAATCGCCTAGGTGGAGCTCACATCATAATTCGAACCGAGAGCAACATTCAAATCCAAGGGTAAACGAACCACGAAAGTCCACAGGGCTCAGAAGTCGAAACATAGAAATGGGATAAACCCTTCAGTTCGAAGAAAGTTGCAGTTCGTCCTGAAAGCTGCGTTTCGTGAAAACCTTGAAACCGGTTTGCAACTGTCGGTAGGCCTACGGGACCCAGTGCACAGAACTATCTGGATGAGCCGCCGCGCAGGACGTGGTCCATGGAGATTGGGCCGGCGCCGAAGAAGATCAGGGCGAAGGCCAGCGTGGCTGCAGCGAGCGGGAATTCGAATCCCGGGCGATCGGGGGATCCCAAGAGTCCGTTATGCAGGTGGACCTTCCAGATGGCGACGCAGAGGTTGAGGCAGATGGCAACGGCCGCGGGGCGGGTGAAGAATCCCACTAGGATCAGCAGGCCGCCGAGCAACTCAGTGAATGCCGAGACGTAGCCCAGCCACGAGGGAAGTCCCATGCTTCCGACCATGTGCGCGGCCTGATGCAGGCCGCCGAACACTTTGTGATATCCGTGGACGCTCATGATGGCGCCGAGAGTGAGGCGGACGACCAGGAGAGCCAGAGGTTGCAAGCGATCGAGATAGCGCAATGTGTGCCTCCAGAATGTACGGAATAGATTAGCGCAGGAGCGGCCGAAGGAAAGAAGAATTGGAATGGGTCGCGGATGGGAGATCGTCGTTGGTCGTTAGTCTTCGGCCCCCTTTCGTGGTTGTTTCTCCAACCTGATTCCACAAATTCTCGCGATTTCACATTTCGAGCTCGCGCTGTCGCAAGGATAAGGAATGAAACAGAGTTCGAGCCGCGAACCTTCGATTGTCAAAAAACGATTGCACCCCCTCACGGGTTTTGATAACTTGGTTCGCCGCAGGACGCTGCTTCGGGCAGTGCGGATTCCCGTTAGCGATTGCGTTGTGCTGGTCTTCTCTCTGGCCAAAAAGCCACCCGAAAGCAGTGTGCGTGATCCCCCACGCGCCCACGTAACTTCGATTGCCGCAAATCTTGATTCGAGGAGTGTGCGATGACGCTGAGTGTTGGACCGGGTTCGAAAATCGGACTGCAGCGCTGGATGGTTCTTGCCTTGTTGGCGGCCTTTCCCACGTTGGCGGTGGCGCAGCACAAGAACAGTCCGCGTCCGCACGCCTCGGCACCAGCGCCCCATGCGAGCGCTCCGCCTCACAACTCGGCGCCGCCGCGTCCTGCCGCACCGCAGCAGCACTCGAACATGCCGAGTCACAATGGCATGAACTCGCCGCCTCATACGGCTGGGCCGGGATCGATGGGTGCGCACGGCAACAGCAGCATGGGGAACACTCACGCCGGCACGAACTCCAATCTCCATAACGGCAATATGGCCAACACCCATGGTGGAGTGAACAACGCCGCCCGTCCCGGAACTGCGAATACCCACAATACGGGAAATCTGGCCGGTCACAACGCGGGGAACGTGGCGGGTCACAACGCGGGGAACGTGGCGGGTCACAACGCGAACAACGCGGCAGCGCATGCCGGTAATGTCGGACATAACGGGCCAGGCGGACACGTGGCCGGCAACCATACGCCTCCGGGCCATCAGGTGTCGCTGAGAGGCGGAGGCACGGCACACATCCGGCCCAATGGACAGATTCGCTCGATCAACCGGAACGGAATGCAGATCCAGCACGGATTGCACGGCGGCAGAACCGTGGTGAGCATGCATAACGGAGCCCGTGTGGTCACAACCGGACATGGTGGCGGGTATGTGCAGCGCAACTACGTGGTGCGGAATGGGAACACCTACGTCTCGCGCACCTACGTGGTGAACAATGTCCGCTACACCAGCGTGTACAGGTCGTACTCATATGGCGGCTATTGCTGCTACTACGGATATGCGCCCGCGTACTACTACCATCCGGTGTATTACGGGTGGGCTTACAATCCGTGGCCGGCTCCTGTGTACTACGGCTGGGGATGGCAGGCTGAGCCCTGGTACGGATATTACGGGGCGTACTACTACCAACCTTACCCGGTGTATCCGTCCGCCGCGTTCTGGTTGACGGATTTTCTCGTTGCGGCTAGCTTGCGGGCTTCGTATGCGGCATCCCTGGAAGTTGGTTCGTTGGATCCGCTCGGGCCGGATTTTCCGCTGGTTGCGGGGCTGGGGACGATCCCGGTTGCTCCCGACGCTTCGAAGAGTGTCGTGATGACGAAGGAAGTAAAAGATCAACTGGCCGAAGAAGTGAAGGCGCAGTTGGCAGCCGACCAGGCTGATGCCGGAAAGAGCGGGAAGACGTCTGGTGAAAGTTCCGGCGGGCAGGCATCGAGTGGCGGTTCGTTGCCGGCGCTCGATCCCAAACGGCGTGTCTTCGTCGTGCACAACGAACTGTCGGTGGTCGCTGACGGGGACGAGTGCTCGTTGACTGACGGCGACGTGATCAGTCGGGTCTCCGACACCCCCGATGCGGACAAGAACGTCGACGTGAAAGTGGTGGCCAGCAAGAAGAATAATTGCGCGGTCGGCAAACAGGTTTCCGTGTCACTGGATGATCTGCAGGAAATGCACAACCATTTCCGCGAGCAAATCACGGGAGGCATGGATGAGCTGTCGAAGAAGCAGGGAACCGGCGGGCTCCCCAAGGCTCCTGATACCGGCAAGCAGGATGGAGAAGTGCCGGCGCCGGCCGCGGATTCCAGCGCGGCCAAGACTCTGAAGGAGCAGCAGGCTGCGGCGGATAAGACCGAAGCCGAGGTCAAGCAAGAGGCGGCTTCCTCGGGCGGCGGATCGCAGTAAGCAGGGTCCAGATCGAGAGGGCGGATGAAACGGAAGGCGCTCTCGGTCTCACTATGTACAAAAGAGATCGGGCCAAGTGTGGAAAAGGAGAATCCGAGTCATGGGGCAGAAGTTTGAGAAAACGATTCCAGTGCTTGCCATTTTGTGCCTGATGGCATTGGCGCAGCCCCAGGCGGCGGCGCAAAGCGGCGCTCCCACTCTGCAAGAGCAACTCGCGGCGCAGTACAAACTGGTGAAGATGGGATCGGACACCAGCGGCTATTCGGTGGTCGAAGAAGGAACGCTGCTGGCCCTGCAGAAGGGCGGAGTCATGGGAGTGCCGTACTCCGACAAGACTTCACTCACCAACAAATACGAAAACGGGACGGTGCATGGTCCGAACGCGGCCATGACCGAGGCGAAGAAACATTTGTTAGGACACTTCTCGCAGACTCAGTCGGAAGGCCAGACAACTCACTTGCTCAAAAAGGGCGACAAGGTTTATCCCACGAAGATCGAAGTGAAATTGGACAAGGACATGGTCGTACTCGGCATCGTGGCCTGCGATACCTGCAACAATACCGATCCGCCGATCTGGGCCAAGGCAAATGTGGAGTTCCAATTTCCCAAGGGGTCTCTCGCGAAGGCCAGCGCCGGCGATGTAGAGGACACCATCGGGCAATTGCTGGCCATCAGCGATGATTCGCAACAGCAGGCGCAGGGCGATCAGCAGGGCGGGCAGCAGGACGGCGGTCAACAGCAGGGGCAACAACAGGGCGGCGGACAGCAACAACAGGCCGAGGCTGAGCCGCAGACGATCCAGATGGGGATGACCGCGGATCAGGTCCAGGCAGCGATGGGCAAGCCGGCGAAGATGGTGAATCTCGGTCCGAAACAGATTTACGTTTACAAAGATTTGAAGGTGACGTTCTTGAATGGCAAGGTGGTGGACGTCCAGTAGGACGAGTCGGCTGGGCCCCGAAGCCCCGGCAGGCGGGCGGCCAGCTTGGACCATGTGGGGACAGCCGCCTTCGGCTGTCCGACGGCCCAGGTGCATCGGGCTGCAGGTTTTTGACTCGGCCGCATTGGGTAAGAGAGATTCAGGCACCGCGCCCTTTTCAAAGCCATTGTGAGAATCGTTGTGATCAGGAGGGCTCTATGCGCCATCGACTTTGCGTTGGCATCATCGCGCTTGCGATGATCCTGCCCGCGGCCCTTGCCTCCGGCCAGGCGGTTTCTCTCCAGGAGCAATTAAGCGCTCAATATCAGGTCGCCAAGGTTAAAGTGGATTCCAGCGGGTACGGCGTGGTTGACCCCGGCACGCTGCTGACGATTCAGAGGAGCGGGGTGCTCGCCGTTCCATGGAAAGCCTTGGCGCTATGTCCGGCAAAGTATCAAGAAAATGCGTTTCATCCCTCGATTGGATTCTGCGCCGGCATGCTGAAGGACGTGTCCCGCTACTTTCAGAAGGGAGAGAAAGTCTATCCCACGAAAATCGACGTGAATGTGAACAAGGAGAAAGTTTCATTCACGGTGATAGCCTGCGACTCCTGCAGTGGAACGAATCCTCCAACCTCGATGAAAGGCGAGGTGGTCTTTCAATTTGCGAAAGGCTATCTGGAGAAAGCGGGCGTCGGGGACGTGGAGGACGCGATCGGCAAAGTCTTCCTGATTTCCGACGACAGTCAGCAGAACGACAATCAGAATCAGGGGAACGGGTCGGGACAGCAGGCGCCGCAGCAGCAGGAGGCCCAACCTCAGCAACAGTCGGAGCCCGCGACCGTGCAGCTGGGAATGACGACCGACCAAGTGCAGTCGATCTTGGGCAAACCACAGAAGATTTTTAACGTCGGCGCGAAACAAATCTATGTGTACGCTGATGTGAAAGTAACCTTCCAAAACGGCAAAGTTGCCGATGTCGAGTAGATGTGCAGTAACTGAATTTCCCGCGCTATCGGTTCGCGGCAAAGACTGCGGAAACAACAGCTTGGACCACGGGCGTAGTACCTCCGTACCGTGCCTAGTACTTCAGTTACCGGTATGCGGATGACCGCATACGGGGCAAGCCCACAATCCCAGTAATAGTGCTTGATTGGGCGAATACCACAATATGTAGATATTTGCTCCTGCCGCTGCCTTTTCCTATTCCAGAAAACCGGTAAAAAAGCCCGTAAAACGCGGAGATTCGCGTGGAGGCGGGGTTTTTCCGGGCTGATATATGCTCGGGACACCGATAGCCCTCTGAGGCGATAGACAGGGTGAGGAAGTCTCCGGAAGCAATCCCGTGGGGCCGTGAGAGTGGACGGGAAGAAGAGCAACGGAGAGAGAGCAAAAAGGAACTATGGCCGACTCGCGAGAAGTGATGAACATTCGCCAGGCGTCGCAGTATCTGGGAGTGAGTCCGGACACGCTTTACAAATACGTTGGCGAACAGAAAATTCCCGCGTTCAAGCTGGGGAACCGCTGGCGGTTCAAGAAATCGCGGCTGGATCAGTGGATGGAAGAGAAGTCGAGCGAGATGGAACCGCAGGCGAAACGGAAACCGAAGGCGGCGATGAAAGCCGCCGGACAGATTTAGTGAAACCGACGTGGGCATGAGTGCCCGCGCCACATAAAGGGTGGACACATGTTTGGACTCGGATCGAAAACGATTGTTGGTCTGGACGTAGGGTCATCGAGCATCAAGGCGGTCGAGTTGAAGAAGAAGGGCGGGCAGATCGAAGTCGCGCATCTCGGCCTCGAACCGCTTTCATCGGACATCGTTGTCGACTCGATGATCGTGGATTCGGGCACCGTGTCGAGCGCGATCTCGAAACTGTTCCTCGACAACCAGATCAAGACCAAGGGCGTGGCCACCGCGGTGAGCGGACACTCCGTCATCGTGAAAAAGATTTCGCTGCCTTCGATGAGTGACCAGGAGCTGGCGGAAACCATCGAGAAGGAAGCGGCGCAGCACATTCCCTTTGATCTGGCCGACGTTAGCCTCGACTACCAGATTTTGTCGGACGAAGTCGGTAGCCCGCAGATGGATGTTCTGCTGGTCGCCGTCAAGAAAGACAAGATTCTGAACTACACCAACGTACTCTCGATGGCGGGCCGCACCCCGGCTATCGTCGACATTGACGCGCTGGCCCTGCAGAACTGCTACGAGTACAACTACCAGCCGGCGCCGGGCCAGGTGGTGGCGCTTCTGAACCTCGGCGCCAGCGTGATGAACATCAACATCGTGAAGGGCACGACGCCGTTGTTCCCTCGCGACGTCAGCGTGGGCGGGCATCAGTACACCGACTCGCTGCAGAAGGAACTGGACCTGAGTTTCGAAGACGCGGAAGCGCTGAAGCTGGGCCGCAAGGTGGGCACGGTGAGCGAGGACGCGAAGCAGCCGATCCTGCAGCAGGTGACTGAAATCATCGTGCTGGAAATTCAGAAGACGTTTGACTTCTTCCGCGCCAGCGCGGCAGGAGAACACATCGAGAAGATCTACCTGGCGGGCGGTTCGTCGAAGGTGCCCGGGCTGGTGGAAGCGTTGCGGCAGGAGTTCTCGATGCCGGTGGAATTACTGAATCCGTTCCAGCGGGTGATGCCGCCGACGGAAGGTTTGGGAGCGGAACTGGTAGAGCAGAATCCCGGCCAGATGGCAGTCGCAGTGGGTTTGGCCCTGAGGAGCTTTGAATCCCTATGATCAAAATCAATCTTCTCGAAAACTCCAAAGGCAAAGGCAAGCGGGGCGGCAGCGGCCCGTCGATGCCCACGATGGAAATGGGCGACATGGGGTCGCCCAAGCTGAAGATCCTCGTGATTATGGTGATCGTCGGTTTGGGGAACCTCGTCTACTGGTACCGCCTGGACCATCTGTCGAAAGAAATCGACCAGAAGGTGAAGGTGGCCGAGCAGAGGAACCGCGAGTTGGCCGATGTGAAAGCGAAATTCCTCGACCGCCAGAACCAGGCCAACATCTACCAGCGGCGCGTGGACGTGATCAAGCAATTGCACGATGGGCAGACCGGCCCGGTCAACCTGATGGCGATGATGGGCGAAACCATCAACAACACCGAGGCCGTGTGGCTGAACAAGATGGACGATCAGGGCACGAGCGTGAGCCTGGAAGGTACGGCTTTGTCGACCGACGCAGTGGCCAATCTGATCGCGAATCTGCAGAAGACGGGTTTCTTCAAGAATGTCGAGATCAAGGAAACCTTTCAGGACGAGCAGGTAAAGGAAATGCAGGCGTTTCAGTTCACCCTGACCTGCGACAAAGCTGCAGGGGAAAACCAGCCTGGGAAGGGAAAGTCGTAGGGACAGACTATGGCGAACTTTAGCGAACTGTCGGGCATCAAGCAGTGGGGGCTGGTGATACTGGGCGGAGCAGCCGTTACAGCGGCTCTGTACTTCACCATATTCAAGAGCCAGAACGATAAGAACGTGGCTGCGCAGCATGCCCTGGAAGCCAAAATCCGGGAGAACAACGAGCTGGAGTCCTACCGGCCGAAGCTGAAGCAGATCGAGCAACAGCTGGCCGAGCTGAAGCAGCAGCTGGAAATCGAGCAGCGCATTGTTCCCGACGAGAAGCAGGTCGACGGGTTCATGACCATGATGGACGGCGAAGCCTTCAAGGCCGGCGTGGAAGTGCGGCGCTATTCAGCGAAGGACTCGAAGCAGCAGCAGTACTACACCGAAGTTCCCTTCGAGATGGAGCTGGACGGGCCCTATTACTCGGTGCTGAATTTCTTCGACCGTGTGAGCAAGCTGGAGCGCATCGTGAACGTCGGCGGGCTCATGGTTTCGACCACGAAGAATCCGACCGGCGCAAAGGCGAAGCGGACCTATCAGTACGCACCGAACGAGAGCATCGTGGCCACGTTTACAGCGACCACGTATTTCAGTCGTGATTTGCAACCTCCTGCGGCAGGCGCTGGAGCAAAACCGGCAACGACAGCGGCGAAATAGGGAATATCCATGAAGACGGCGATGAAGCTGAAAACTGGCACTCTGGCAATCGCACTCACGATGACGATGGGCGCGGCCTTCAGTACGAAGGTTGTGGCACAGAACCCCGACGCTATCGACAACGCGCGCAGCGTAGCAAAATCGCTGCAGCAAAAGCAGGCCAACGATTCGGATGCGGCACTGAACGCGGCAGGAGTTCCGGCGACGGCGTCCAAGCCGGAGCCTGGCGCACCGGTGCCGACGGTGAAGCCAGCCGTGATTCCGGGGGAACAGAAGCCGATTGTGCTGCCGCCTCCGAAGCCAGCTTCGGCGCCGGCAGCTCCAGCGCCCAAGCCCGTAGCCAAGGCTGCAGCGCCGAAGGCGGAAGCCGCCTCGGGCGCGAACAACCAGCTGCAGCACGTCAATGTGGTTCCGGGCAGCGACGATATACAGATCGAGATCAGCTCCACGCGGGCTGTAAGTCCGCGCGTGACCAAGCTGAGTTCTCCGGCGCGTTTGTTGGTTGAGCTGCCGGAGACGGTGGTGGCCAGCGCCCAGAACAAGATTCCGGTGGGCAGCGGCGGAGTCAAAGGCGTGCGCATCGGCATGGACGGCAAGAATCCGCCGACCACCAGCGTTGTCGTTGACCTGGATAAGGCTCTGGCGTACGACGTGGCTCCGGGTCCTGCGGGCAAAGTGACGTTGATCCTGCATACCCAGGGAGGCGCTCCGGTGGTAGCGAAGAGCGCTCCGGCTCCATCGAAGCCTGCTCCCGAGAAAGCAGCAGTAGCAAAGACAGCTCCTGAGCCCAAGGTTGCGAAAGCTGCAGCGCCGAAGGCTGAACCGAAGAAGGACGCGAAAGCAACCGCCGCGGCTAAGACAACGACGGTGGCAGCGGCCGCTCCGGCTGCGGCCAAGCCTGAGCCCACCAAGCCGAAAGCCGAAGACAAGAAATGGGCGATGAATGGGAAGCGTGATCCGTTCTTCAGCCCGGTGGTGCATCAAGAGGGCTCCGGTTGTTCGACTGGCAAAAAGTGTCTGGAGATCAATGCGATTAACCTCCGCGGAGTCGTGAAGTCGGACAACGGCTTTATCGCGGTGGTCACCAACAACATCGGCAAGGCGTACTTTCTGCGGGAGAACGATCCTGTGTTCAACGGCTACGTGGTGAAGATCACGGGAGACTCAGTTGTGTTCCAGGAAACAGTGCAGGACAAGCTGGGCAAGACATCGACGCATGAAGTGGTAAAGAAAATCTTTACTCCGGCGGTTTAGTCCGAAATTCGAGATTAAGTTGCAGGAAGCAATTGCGGGCCAGGCCCGCAGGTGGGGAGAGGCGAAATGCGAAAGCAACCAGTAATCATCTTCGTATCGTTGCTGCTGATGGGAGTGGTGGCTGCGGCTGCCCAGACGCCCAGCCAGCTCGATCGAGTCAACGTAATCCGCGACGCGGACAATGTCCGGGTCGAGATGACAGCCAGCGGCGCAGTTACGCCGAAGGTCAGCAAGCTGGACTCACCCGCGCGCGTGGTGATCGATCTGCCGGAAACCGTGATGGCGACCGGACAGAGCCACATCGCGGTGGGCGCGGCCGGGATCAAGGGTGTGCGCATTGGCATGGATGGCCAGGCGCATCCGACGACCCGCATCGTTGTCGACCTCGACAAGGCGCTGGCCTATGACTTGACGCCGGGTCCGGCGGGCAAGCTCGTGCTGACGCTGCACGGCAACGCCGCCGCGCAGCCGAAGACCGTGGCCGCGGAATCGAGCGCTCCCTTGGCGCGCCCGATGTCGCCCTTCTCGCCGCGCGTGATGGATCTGCGCACGGCACCGAAGACGATTGCGCCGTCGACGAAGCCGGCCGAGAAGAGCTCGGCCTCGCCTACTGACTTTGTATTCGTCGAGCCTACTTACCAGGCAAAGACCGAAGCGAACAATGACGTCAAGAACGACGCCGCCGATGTGCCCGTGGTTCGGGCGCAGGAAGCTGCGGCGCGCTTCTCGGACAAGACTGCCGCCGAGCTTCTTCCGGTGAGCATGCATGCCGCTCCGCAGGCTCAGAGCACTTCAGGGCCCGCGCAGAGCTCGACCGGAATCACCCCCGCGGTGAATCTGGCGGCTGAGCAGAAAGCTCAAATGAACCAGCAGGGAGTCGCGGCCGGTCCGCGTTACACAGGCGAGCCGATCTCGGTGAACCTGAAGGACGTCGACCTGAAAGACTTCTTCCGGCTGGTCCACGAAATCAGCGGCCTGAATGTGGTGCTCGATCCCAACGTGCACGGCACGCTGACGATCGTGCTCGACGACGTGCCGTGGGATCAGGCGCTGGACATCGTGCTCAAGAACAACGACCTCGCCCGCGAGCTCGAAGGCAACGTACTGCGGATCGCAACGGTCGACACGCTGAAGAAGGAAGCCGACGCACGCCGGGCGCAGATCGAATCCGAAGCGCTGGCAGTGGAAAAGGTTTCGGTGACACGGTTTCTGAGCTATGCCAAGGCGAAGGACGCCGTGACCACGGTGAAAAAGTTCCTCTCGCAGCGCGGCGACGTTGTGGCGGATGACCGCACCAACGCCGTGATCATCAACGACATTCCAAAAGTGATTCCGATTATCGACCGCCTGCTGACGCAGCTCGATCGCAAGACGCAGGAAGTGGAAATCGAAGCTCGCGTAGTCGCCGCGACCCGTGCATTCGCGCGCGACATCGGCACACAGTTCGGCTTTGGCTGGGGCAATGGCCACAGCGCGGTCGGCGGAAACTCCGGCGCCGGCACCACGAATACGAACGTGGGCGGGCTGACGCCGGGTTACATTACGAGCCCGGCGAACGGCGCGGGCACGGGAAATACAATCCCGCTGTTCTCGAACCTGGGCGTCACGCAGCCTTCGAGCGGCTTGACGTTCCTCAATGCCAGCAACACCGTGCGGCTGGACTTCCAGCTTTCGATGGCGGAGTCGCGCGGCTTGCTGAAAGTGCTCTCGCGTCCGCGCGTGGTCACGCAGAATAACATTCAGGCCCTGGTAAAGCAGGGCGTGCGCGTACCGATCGTGACGCAGGCTCAGTTGGGCGGTCCTCCGACCGTAACCTACGTGGACGCGTTCCTGCGGTTGACAGTGACTCCGCAGATTACGTCGGAGAACACCATCTTCCTGAATGTCGACGTGGAAAACACCACGCCGAACTTCGGACAGGAAGTACAGGGCAACCCCGAACTGATCACGCAGCAGGCTACGACGCAGGTGCTGGTGACGGATGGCGGCACGGTGGTCATCGGTGGCGTCATTCAAACCCAGAACTCGATCGATATCTCGCAGGTTCCGCTGCTCGGCAATCTGCCGTTCCTCGGCAACCTGTTCAAGCACACCAAAGTCAACACCCAGAACCAAGAGCTGATTTTCTTCATCACTCCGAGAATCATTCAGACGTAGCGAGCAGCTAGTTGAGAGTAGTGACCCGCCGGCCTGGAAGCTTTCAGGCCGGCGGTTGTTTTTGAGGGCACCTCAGTTCTCAGTTCTCAGCCGGATGCGGTCACTTGGCTGTGAGATGTATTTCATTCTGGGAACGAGACTGTGAAATAGTTCAATTTGGTGTTTCACGGTACAGACCCTAACGACGCCTCTGTAAAACGGTGATTGCCTGAGCCGGAGGCAGCTATGGGCGAGTCTTACAGGGATCTGATTGCGTGGCGGAAAGCCATGCATTTGGTTCGAGAGATTTACAACGAGACACGACTGTTTCCGCGAGACGAGTTGTATGGGTTGACAGTCAATTGCGTCGCGCAGCCGTCTCGGTGCCAAGCAATATCGCCGAAGGGCAGGCCAGATTCTCTTCGAAAGAATTCTGCCACTTTCTCAGTCTGGCACGCGGATCGCTGGTGGAGATTGAGACTCAGATTCTTATAGCGCAAGATCTCGGATATCTGTCGCCAACAAAAACTCGCCTGTTACTTCAAGAAGCGGCGGAATTGGGCCGGGTTCTCAACGGCCTTATCGCGTCGATCAGGGGAGTCGTACAAAAAGCTTGCTAAGGCGGCAAGACGGCCTATCTTTTTTCTGAGAACTGAGAACTAAGAACTGCTCACAGCTCTCCTGCTACACTCAGCCCAATGGACTTCCGCGCACGCCAGAAGAAACTTCGGGACCACCTTGCGACCACCCGGTTCGACGGGCTGCTGGTCAGCCATCTTCCGAATATTCGATATCTTTGCGGCTTTACCGGGAGCGCGGGACTACTACTGGTCGAACAGGGTGGGAGCGTGTTTCTTACGGACGTTCGCTATGACATCCAGGCGCACGAGGAAGTGAAAGGCGCGAAAGTCGTGATTGCACACAAGGCCCCTCTGGCGGCGCTTGGGGATTTCTTGGCCAAACGGCGCAAACGGTCTCGCGGGCTGACGATCGGGCTAGAGTCCGAACATTTCACCATCTCCGAGAGAAAGCGCCTTAGCCAGATATTGCCCTCGGGGGTGCGCGTGAAAGATGCGCCTCCCATCGTCGAACGTTCTCGCATGGTCAAGGACCCGCGCGAAATTACCTTGATCAAGGATGCGGTCGCGCTGGGAGCAGAAATATTCGACCGCGGGCTCAAAGTTTTGCGTGCGGGCGTGAAAGAGGTCGAGGTGGCTGCCGAGATGGAGTTGGCCGCCCGCCGTGGCGGGGCTGAGGAGATGTCCTTTCCCACGATCATCGCGGCTGGAGCCCGGTCGGCGCTGCCGCATGGGCGCGCCTCTATTCAGCCGATCCCCTCGGGGGCGTTCGTGGTCTGCGACTTCGGTGTTATACTCTCAGGTTATTGTTCGGATCAGACCCGCACTGTATGGGTCGGATCAGTGCCGCAGGACGCACGCCGGTCGTATGAAGCAGTGCGCGAGGCACAACAGGCTGCAATCGAAGCAGTACGGCCTGGGATTGCGGTTGGCGAAGTCGACGCGGCGGCCCGCAAGGTCTTGAAGAAAGCCGGGTTAGGGCGTTACTTCACCCATTCTACCGGGCACGGCGTTGGGCTCGAGATCCACGAGAGTCCCAGGGTAGCCGCGGGGCAGAGCGAAGTCCTGATGCCGGGGATGGTCATCACGATCGAGCCCGGAGTATACTTCCCCGGCAAATGGGGCGTGAGGATCGAGGATATGATAGCGGTCACCGCCGGAGGTTGCGAGATCCTGACTCCGACCAGTAAAAAATTATTGGCAGTCTAGTCTTCTTAGTTGTTCATGGATCAGCAGGGCAGGATCCACGCCCGGCTTGTTTGCGCGCCCTTCCGGCGCGGGTCAGGGACCGGCGAACGGTCTCACCGTAAACGAATGAATCAAAAAGAGCTGAAAGAACTCATCGAGTTCCTCATCGAGAAGGATATTGCCGAGTTCGAGTTGGAGCGCGGCGATGTCAAGGTCAAGATCAAGCGCGCCGGCGAGCCTACGGTCGTCCACTCGCACGGAGAGCCGCGTTTCTATGCGGTGCCTCCGGCGCCGAGCTCGCCGCTTGAAATGGCAGGCGCGCCGCTGGTCCCACCTCCACCAACGTCAGCGGCTCCTGCCGCTCCAGCACCAGAGGAAGGCCTGCATACGGTCAAGTCGCCGATCGTGGGCACGTTCTACGAAGCGCCCTCGCCGGGCGCTCCTCCGTTCGTAAAGGCGGGAGACATGGTGGAAGTTGGCCAGGTGCTTTGTATCGTCGAGGCGATGAAGCTGCTGAACGAAATTGAATCCGATTTCGCCGGGGAAATTGTCAAGAAGCTGGCGACCAACGGCCAGCCCATCGAATATGGCCAGGAGTTGTTTGTGATCCGGCCGAAGAAGTAAATTGTTGCAGTTCTAGACGGGCGCGCCCCAGCCGCGCCTTTTTTATGTCCAGATGCGAGCTACGAGCCCCGAGCTTCGAGCTTGAACCTCGCAGCTCGAAGCTCTTAGCGCGAAGCTCGTAGCTCTTATGTTCAAAAAGATTCTCATCGCTAATCGCGGGGAAATTGCGCTGCGCGTAATCTGCGCGTGCAAAGAACTTAGCATCAAGACGGTGGCCATCTACAGCGAGGCGGACCGTAATTCGCTGCACGTGAAATTTGCGGACGAAGCCATTTGCATTGGACCCCCGCAATTAGCACACAGCTACCTGAATATTCCGGGGGTGATCAGCGCGGCGGAGATCGCCAATGTGGAGGCCATTCATCCGGGATATGGTCTGCTTGCAGAGAATGCGAACTTTGCCGAAGTCTGCGAGATGAGCGGCATCAAGTTCATTGGGCCGCGGCCCGAAGTCACCCGCCTGATGGGCGAGAAGGAAAAGGCCCGGTCGGCGATGAAGAAGGCGGGCGTGCCGATCCTCCCGGGGTCGGACGGGATCATCGCGAGCGAGGGCGAGGCGCTGGAATGGGCGAAGCAAGTTGGCTTTCCTGTGATCGTGAAGGCCTCGGCCGGAGGCGGCGGACGGGGCATGCGCATCGTGCGAAACGAAGAGGAATTGCCCGGCCTGTTCAAGGCGGCGCAAGCCGAGGCTGCCGGAGCCTTCGGCAACGGCGACCTTTACATGGAGAAGTACGTCGAGCATCCGCGACACATCGAGTTTCAGGTGCTGGCGGACGAGCACGGGAGTGTGGTGAGCCTGGGGGAGCGCGAGTGTTCGATCCAGCGGCGGCACCAGAAGCTGCTGGAAGAGTCCCCTTCGACCCAGGTGACTCCGGAACTGCGGAAGGAGGTCGGGGATGTGTTGTGCAAGTCGCTGGCGGCGATCGGATATTGGAACGCGGGAACGATTGAGTTCTTGATGGATCAGGACCGCAAGCTCCACTTTATTGAGATGAACACCCGCATTCAGGTGGAGCATCCGGTGACGGAGATGGTTACCGATGTCGACTTGGTGAAGAGCCAGATCATGATTGCGGCTGGCGCGAAGATGGAGGATGTGCTGCACGGGCCAATCGTGCACCGCGGTCACTCGATCGAGTGCCGCATCAACGCGGAGCACCCCGAGAAGTTCACGCCGTCGGCCGGGAAGATTACCGCGTTTCATCCGCCGGGAGGAACCGGCGTACGCGTGGATACCGCGGCCTACGCCGAGGGAGTGATTCCACCGTATTACGATTCGCTGATCGCGAAGTTGATTGTGCGTGCCAAGGATCGGGACGAGGCCTGCTCGCGTATGGCACGGGCGCTGGAGATGTTTATCGTCGAAGGCGTGTATACGACGATTCCGCTGCATCGGAAGATTCTGGCGGATCCCGATTTTCGAGCGGGGAAGTTCGACACGGGGTTTATCGAACGGTTCCTGGCTAAGAACGGCAAAATGTAGGGGCGGACGCCTCGTCTGCCCACGCGGGGCGACGCGACGCGTTCGCGAGCATCGAGGGCCCACGGCGTCTGACTCGATACAGTCCCTCTTTATTGCGCGCTTTGCGCGCAACCTCGGACGAATGCGTCCGAGGCTACATAAATCGCGCATGATACTGCCACGCCTCTACGCCATCCTGGATGCATCTGCTTACGCCGACATTGATTGCCTCGTTGCATTTGCTCAGGAGCTGCGCGCTGCCGGATGCACGCTTCTGCAATACCGCAACAAATCCGGGAATGCGCGGGTAATGCTCGAACATGCCCGGGAATTGAAGAAACACCTGGGTTCCTCCGTGCGGCTGATCATGAATGACCGCGCCGACTTGTGCCTGGTGGCGGGATTCGACGGCGTTCACGTCGGGCAGGACGATCTCTCGTCCGAGTCCGTGCGTACCATAATTGGGCCGGATCGGTGGGTGGGCGTGTCCACGCACAATCCTGAACAACTGCGTGAGGCTGACTTGACTTCAGCCGACTATCTGGCCATTGGGCCGGTGTTCGTGACTACCAGCAAAGAGAAGCCAGACCCCGTTGTGGGCCTTGACGGCGTGCGCTTGGCGCGGAGTTTGACGCGCAAGCCGCTGGTGGCGATCGGGGGGATTACGCGGGCGAATGCCGCAGCCGTCATTGCGGCGGGAGCGGATTCGGTCGCCGTGATATCCGATCTGTTACGGGAGCCACGAAAATCAGCAGAGGAATTTTTCCGGATATTAGGGTAAAGTGCTGCCAATACGTCATTGGTTGTTCGTCGTTAGCTGTTCGTTGGCCGTACATCGATTACTCTTTCTTGTCATCCTGAGCGGCGTTCTTTGCCGCGAAGGACCTATGCCATGAGCTGGAAGGGCATAACTGTTTCGGTGGGCAAATCCGCCCATTTCGTTTCAGCTAAACGACCATGGCTAATGACTAACGGCTAACGACCAGCGACCAACGACCGCCAGACTAGGAGCGAGCCTCTGAGCACACCTACAACGACGCAGCCATCCACGGGCAGCGATTGGGAAATTCATAGCCATCAGGATAAGGAACTGGTCCAGGTACTGGGCCTGACCAGCGCGACCATGCTGGTGATGGGGTCGATGATCGGCTCCGGCATCTTTATTGTTTCGGCGGAGATCGGGCGCGAGGTGGGCTCGCCCGCGCTGCTGATCGGCGCCTGGGTCGTAACCGGACTGATGACGATCGTGGCTGCGCTGAGCTATGGTGAGCTGGCGGCGATGATGCCGCGGGCCGGCGGCCAATACGTTTACCTGCGCGAGGCGCTGGGCCCGCTGTGGGGATTCCTGTACGGGTGGACTCTTTTTCTCGTCATACAGACTGGCACGATTGCTGCCGTGGGCGTGGCTTTCGGCAAGTTTCTGGGGGTCTTTTACCCTTCGATCTCTTCCACGAACTGGATCGTGCATTTGTGGAAGGTCCCACCGATCCATCTTGGCCCGATGGTACTGGGCAACATGGATGTCGGCATCAATACGCAGAATCTGATGGCGATTCTGCTGGTGATCATCCTTTCATTGGTGAACGTTCTCGGCATGAAGACAGGCGCGGCGATTCAGAACGTCTTCACCGCCGCGAAAGTCTTAGCTTTGCTGGGACTCGCCGTGCTGGGATTCGCTTTCTGCCGCAATCCGGAGGCGATCCTCGCAAATTTCAGCGGACATTTCTGGCACAACGCCGGTCTGTTGTCGCTGCATGACATCGGCGGAGGAGTATTGGTCAGCACGCTTACGGTTCTTGCCGTGGCGCAGGTTGGGTCTTTGTTCTCAGCCGATGCCTGGAACAATGTGACCTTTACCGCGGGAGAGGTGAAAAATCCCAGCCGCAACCTGCCGCTCTCACTGGCTCTGGGGACCGGCGTGGTGATCGCGCTCTATATAGCCTGCAACTTTATTTATTTGGGCGCGCTGCCGCTGGATGGAATGAAGGACGGGGCGACGATTCTCGCCCGGGGGATCACGCATGCCACCGAAGACCGCGTGGCCACCGCAATCCTGACTCAGAGATTTGGTAGCACCGGCGGATTCCTCATGGCCGCCGCCATCATGATCTCCAGCTTTGGCTGCATGAACGGCCTGATTCTATCGGGGGCCCGCGTCTACTACGCCATGGCCAAGGATGGTTTGTTCTTTCGCAATGTCGCGAAATTGCATCCAAAATATAAGACCCCTGCGGTTTCGCTGATGGTGCAGATGGTCTGGACGTGCGTTCTATGCATCTCGGGCAGCTACGGGCAGCTTCTGGACTACATCATCTTTGCGGTGCTGGTGTTTTACATCCTGACGATTGTGGGGTTGTTCGTGCTGCGGCGGACGCGTCCGGATGCGGTGCGACCGTATAAGGCCGTCGGGTATCCGGTGCTGCCCATCATTTATATTGTGATGGCTTTATTCATCGATGTCGTACTATTGCGCTACAAGCCGCAGTACACGTGGCCGGGGCTGATCGTGGTGCTGCTGGGGATTCCAGTGTACTTTGCGTGGTCGCGGAGCGCCAAGAATCAGAGGAGTTTATCCGCATGAGCACAACCGCACCAATTCAACAGAAACCCAGTTGGATGGCGAGCCTTCGGGCAACGAAGCCCTTAAACCTGTTGATGGAAGAGGCCCGCGAGACTGGCGAACACAGCCTGCACCGCACATTGGGAGTCTTTCAGCTGACGGCGCTGGGCGTTGGCGCCATCATCGGTGCCGGCATCTTCGTCATGGTGGGGCTGGGAGCCCAATACGCAGGTCCCGGACTCACCCTTTCTTTCGTGCTCTCCGGACTGGGATGCGCGTTTGCCGGTCTTTGTTACGCCGAGTTCGCGGCCATGATCCCACTGGCGGGCAGTGCTTACACCTACGCCTACGCCACATTAGGGGAGTTGCTGGCGTGGATCATCGGGTGGGATCTGACGCTGGAATACGCGATGGGCGCCAGTACGGTCTCTTCGGGCTGGTCGAACCACTTCATCGAACTGCTGAATATCTTCCACATCAAGATGCCGCTGTGGCTGGCTTACGATCACTGGACGGCGCTGAAGACGGCAGAGAACATTGTTGCGCGACAGATCGCGCAGGCTTCCGATCCCTCGCTGGTAGCGGGGTCGCAGGCATTCCTGGATAAGGTGACTGCTCTTACGAGCGCACCATCTGCCGAACTGCTGCAACGGGCGCATGAGTTGCTGGGAGCGCCTCACATGTTCGGGATGGAGATCGGGTTCAACCTTCCCGCCTTCATTATTGCGCTGATCATTACCGCAGTTCTGGTTGTAGGGATCAAAGAGAGCGCGCGGTTCAACGCCACGATCGTCACGATCAAGGTAGCGGTGGTGCTGTTCGTCATCGCGCTCGGAGCACGCTACATCAACACTGCCAATTGGGGTTCGGACTGGCACTCGTACGCGCCCCACGGTTTTGCGGGAATTGGGGCGGGAGCTGCCTACATATTCTTCGCCTACATTGGGTTCGACGCAGTGTCCACTACGGCGCAGGAAGCCAAGAATCCGCAACGCGACTTGCCCATCGGCATGATTGCCTCTCTGGCGATCTGTACTGTGCTGTACATCGCGGTGGCCGGGGTGCTTACAGGAATGGTGCACTGGCAGCAGATCAATATTGAAGCGCCGGTCGCACGCGCATTTCTGGACCGCGGGCTGAACACGGCATCGCACATCATTACGCTGGGAGCTCTGGCGGGCCTGACGAGCGTGATGCTGGTGATGTTGCTCGGGCAGACGCGTGTGCTGTATTCGATGGCCAATGATGGGTTGTTGCCGAAGAAGTTTTTCGCAGCAGTACATCCGAAATTCCGCACGCCCTGGAAGAACACAATCCTTGTCGGTTTGCTGGCCGCGATCGTGGGCAGTGTTACTCCAATCGACGACATCGGTCGGATGGTGAATATCGGCACGCTGCTGGCTTTTGTCATCGTGTCGATTTCGGTCATGGTCTTGCGCTATACAAATCCAGACCAGCCGCGTCCATTCCGGACGCCATGGGTACCGTTAGTTCCCATCCTCGGCGTCATCTCGAATGGATACATGATGGCCAAGCTGGGAGTATGGAACTGGATTCGCCTGATCGCCTGGCTGGCGATTGGACTGGTGGTGTACTTCACCTACAGCGTGAAGCACAGCCGGGTGCAGGCCATCGCTGCAGGGAAAGAGCCGGAAGCGTAACCACGGGATCGGGTTCTCTGGCCCTCCGCACTGCGCGGAGGGCGGTTTTGTTTTATAGTCGTGGGTCGTCGGGAACCGTCGTTGGTCTTCGCAGTTGAACAACTCACGTAGCGACAGCCGCCTCGGCTGTCCCGGCGTGGTCGAAGACCCGCCGGTTCATGGCGAATAGCGACGTCATGAAAGCTCTCCGCAACCTTCGGACGATCGGACTTCTACTGCTGGTGGTCATGGCGATCGGGACTGCGGGATATCACTACATCGAAGGCTGGCCCTGGTTCGATGGTTTCTACATGGTGGTGACTACGCTGACCACCATCGGATATCAAGAAGTGCATCCGCTGTCGCATGCTGGGCGCGTCTTCAACGTGTTTGTGATTCTGGCTGGCGTATCCCTGGTGCTGTTAGGAGTCGGGGCGCTCAGTCAGGCTTTGCTAGAATTCGAACTGCAGAGCTTCTTCGGAAGGCGGCGCATGGAGCGCGAAATCGGACGTCTCGAGGGCCACTTCATCATCTGCGGCATGGGACGCGTGGGACGCAGCGTGGCGCGGGAGTTGGGGCGCAAGCCAGTGCCGTTCGTGATGATCGAAAACGCCGAGATTAAGCGGCAGCGATTTGCGCACGAGAACTGGCTGGTGATCGCTGGAGACGCGACTTTGGAAGCGACGCTGCGCCAGGCACAGATCGAGCGGGCCAGCGGACTGATTGCTGCCACCACGACCGACGCCACGAATCTCTATATTGTGCTGACGGCGCGCGGCCTCAATCCTCATTTGAAGATCATCGCCCGGGCCAGTGAAGACGCGGCCGAGAAGCATCTGCTGACGGCGGGGGCTGATTCAGTCGTCTCGCCTTACTCCTTCGCCGGGCAGCGGATCGCGCAATCTTTGTTGCGGCCGCACGTGGTCAGCTTTCTCGACACCGCGACCACGCACCTCGGCATGGATCTGGAGATCGGCGAGATTCAC
>Ga0070732_10000623_pt1 | contig 21361 bp, 18 predicted proteins | sample Coa_R1_5_FD_66449 | JGI IMG/M metagenome (GOLD analysis project Ga0070732, IMG submission 66449) | Surface soil microbial communities from Centralia Pennsylvania, which are recovering from an underground coalmine fire - Coalmine... | ecosystem: Environmental > Terrestrial > Soil > Unclassified ... | reverse complement strand
CGGACCCGCTAAAGCGGGTCACTACAAACTTGGAGTTGACTCATGAACTGGCTCTCCTGCTCCTTAGTCGCTGCTCTGTTCGCCGTCATCGTTTTTCCGCTTCGAGCGGATGAAAAGGAAATCGAAAAGGTTCGCGTCTACGTTGGCACGTATACGGGGCCGAAGAGCAAGGGCATTTACCTGCTCGACCTCAATCCGAAAACCGGCGAGTTGAGTTCGCTGCGCCTGGCTGGCGAAGCGACCAGTCCCTCGTTCCTCGCAATTCATCCAAGCCAGAAATACCTGTATGCCGTGGGTGAAATTGACGACTTTCAGGGCAAAAAGACCGGCGGCGTGTATGCCTTCGCCATGGATTCAGCGACCGGCAAACTAAAGATGCTGAATCAGCAATCGTCGCAAGGCGCTGGCCCATGCCACATTGTCGTGGACAAGGCCGGGAAGAACGCGCTGCTGGCCAACTACGGGGCCGGCAGCGTGGCGGTGCTTCCCATCAAGAGCGATGGCACGCTGGCCGAGGCCTCCTGCGCGATCCAGCACGAAGGGCACAGCGTTAATCCCGGCCGCCAGAAGGAACCGCACGCCCACTCGATCAACCTGGATCCGGCCAACCACTTCGCCTTTGCCGCCGATCTGGGAACCGACAAGGTGTATGTGTACAAGTTTGACGGAGCCAAAGGGAAGCTGACGCCGAATGATCCGCCCGCAGCCGACATCGCCCCCGGCTCCGGTCCCCGGCACTTCGCTTTCCACCCGAACGGCAAGTACGCCTATGTGATCAACGAGTTGGCCAATACCGTGGTCGCCTTCCAATACGATGCGGAGAAGGGAATCCTGCACACGATCCAGACGAACACCACGTTACCGGAAGGCTTCAAAGGCAACAGCTACACAGCGGAAGTCGTGGTCCATCCTTCGGGCAAATTCCTGTACGGCTCCAATCGCGGCCACGACAGCATTGCCGCGTTCTCCATCGATGAATCCACCGGCAAACTCACGCCGGTCGGCATCCAGGGCGACAAAATCAAGGAGCCACGCAACTTCGCTATCGACCCGACGGGCAAATTCCTGCTCGTGGCCAATCAGAATTCAGATTCGGTCGTGGTGTTCCGCATCGATCAAATGAGCGGCAAGCTCGAAACGACGGGTATCCGCATCGCCGTGCCCACGCCGGTGTGCTTGCGGATGATTGCGAAAACGAAGTGAGAGTTCATCCGCAGATTTCGCAGATTACACAGATTTAGAATTACGTTTGAATCTTTACATCCTCGTTTACATCCTCGTTCCCAAACTCCTGTTTGGGAACGCCGATTTTCGAAACTCTGTTTCGCGAGCCCCTCCCATGACCCGCACCCGTTATCGCATCTTCGATAACCAGCTACCGCATTTCATGACCTGCACGATCGTGGGTTGGCTTCCTGGCTTCACGCGGCCTGAAGCGGTACAGATCGTCTTCGATTCTTGGCACTATCTTCAGAAAAACATGCAGTTCCAACTTTACGGCTATGTAATTCTGGAAAATCATTTGCACGTGATCGCTTCGGCCCCCGATCTCAGCAACGCAATGAAGAGCTTCAAAATGTATACGGCTCGGCAGATCATCGATTTACTCGAACGCAATTCCGCGCAGGTGCTGCTGAACCAGATGCGCGCGCACAAGCTTTCGTACAAAACCGAAAGTGAGTATCAAGTTTGGCAGGAAGGCAGCAAGCCGAAGGAAATTAGCAACACTGAGATTATGTGGCAGAAACTGGAATACACGCACATGAACTCTGTGAAGCGCGGCTACGTGGATGAACCAGTGCATTGGCGCTATTCCAGCGCGCGAAACTATACCGGCATGCCTGGGTTGATTGAGGTGGTCACAGATTGGATGTGAGCGCGAAACAGAGTTTCGCATCACAGGCGTTCCCAGACAGGAGTTTGGGAACGAGGGTAATTGGGAACGAGGTTGGAAAGCGATCGCCGACTTCACGGAAGCAATCCAGCTCAATCCCGAATCAGCTTCCGCATATTACGGACGTGCGCTTGCGTATTCCGAACAGCTAAGATTTGACAAAGCCATTACCGATCTTGATATAGCCATACAGCTGCGGCCGACCGATGCCCAATCATTCTTGGCCCGCAGCTCGGCATATCGCAACAAAGGGGATATCTTCAAGGCGAATGCCGACCGAGACCGCGCGATGGAGCTTGATCCCACCGTTGGGAACAGATTGGATTGGAAGCGGGACGAGTAATCGCGCAATTGAGCCGCAGTGTACGATCCAAACTTCCGCTTGTCATTTCAAAAAGCGCCGGATTTCACGAAAAGCGCCGGATTTCAGGGGGTTACTTTCAGTTTGCGTGAAAACTGAAACGCGGCGCTGGCTATTCGTCCTTCTCCTTCTTCGGCTCCTCGCGCGATAGCTCACCTACGGTATGCAGCGGGAATAACCGATATCCCGCCGGCACCGCGCCGAGCAGGCCTTCCAATGTCGCGGGTTTGCCGTCGAGCGTCGTGGCCGTCAGCGGCGTGAGCGTCTGCGTGGTGCCGTCTTTGAGCGTGACCTCACATTCCAATTCCTTGGTCTCTGCATTGTCGTGGACCTTCATCGACTGAATCTGCGCCAGCTCAACTTTATACGTCTTCTTGAACATCAACGTGGTCGCCAGCTTTTCCTGCTCCTTGCCGACCTTGTAGAGCGCTTGCAACTGGACCACGGCTTGCGGCGGATGTTTCTGTTTGGCGTCGGCAATCGTAATGAACATCTTTTCGCCCACTGGCGCCGCCCCGGCTTTTGCCCCGCTGAACTTCACACTGCGGATGCCGCCCTTGAGCTGCCCGCCCTTGTATTTCAGCTCCACTATGCCGGCATCGCCTTTATCGACCTCGGCTTCAATCGTGATCTGATTGATCTCCTTGTAACGGATCGAGCCTTCCAGCGGCTGATTCAATCCGGCCACCTTGGCCTGAACGGTCTGCTTCTCCACGTCGTAGGTCAATGATTCGAGCCGGTCGAGAGGGATGAGGGTGACCACGCCGTCTTTAAACAGCGTCGAATTGGTTTCGCGGAAAGCGAGCGCTTCAGGGGCAACGCCGTCCTTTTCCAGCCAGCCGAGCTTTCGCGTTCCGGCGGAGATGTGCCATTTCTTGAGTTTGACTTCTTTGCCGGCCGCATCGACCACGACGGCTTCGCCGCCCGAAGGCTTGGACGGTTCGTCGGCGAACAGTTGGGAAAATGGCAAGAATAGCACTGCGGCAAAAAGAGGTAGACATCGCATGGGGGTTCTCATCTCTGCTAAGGCGCAAGCGGCTGTGGAGTGGGGTGTTGCTTATCGGATAAAGCCAACCTATGATGCAAACAGATACGCCTGCGAAGTTTTTAATTATCGCGAAATGCTTGCGGGAAGCAAATGGGGCGGCCATAATCGAAGGATATTCCACTCGGCAAGCAACAAGGACCAATCATGGCAACGCCCGAAGACTGCGCCGAAGATATTTTCTTGCCGGATGGGAAGATTCGCCCGAATGTAATGGACGAATCGACCGTGTGCGTCTTGCGCGAGTCGGTTCGCTATGCCCGCACCACCTGCTGGGACAGCGTTCGCAGCCCGCATCTGTTCATGGGCCTGCTCGCCGCGCCGGACCCAAGCATCAGTTGCTGGGGCGACCGCCTGGGAGCGGACTTGCCCCGCTTGTTGGAACAGTTTGCAGAGTTGTTCCATCAAGAAGAAGCAGAATCAGAGTCTTATCTTAATCTGAACCGCGAATTCCTGTCGGACAACGTCATCCGGCTGCTACGAGAGGCTTATTGCCGGGCCAATGAGCATGGCCGCGCGATCATGCCGATCGACATGCTCATTGCGTTATTCACTACCCCCAACAGCATCGTGGCGGAATGCTTCGAGCGGATCGGCGTCACGGCAGCCAAGCTCACGGAACTTGCGGTAATTGCGGAGCGGCACCGCGAAAAGCACTAGCCGCACCCCTACAAACCCTGCAATCGTTAAGTTTAACGCCCCGTCCGGCAAAACCGGGGCGGTTTGCATTTCCCGCAGCTGCATCGAAATCCCTGCCAACGTAAAATCGGAATAGGACGCCCGGGTCGCCCCAGTGGCTGGGCGTGTCCATTGAAGGGTACGGAGGGTCACATGAAACTCCGATTCGCGGTGGCTTTGGCGTTGGGTAGTGCGATAATCATTTCGGCAGCGGGTTGCTGCGGAGACTGCTGGCGGCGCCGCCGTGAACAGTCTACCACTACGGTGCCGCCTCCGAATTTGCCGCCTCCGGGCTACCAAACCGTACCGCCGCGCGGCGCCGAGATTTTACAGCCGACCGCAGTGCCGCCCGGCAATACGGCGCCGATGTTGCCGCCAACCTCGTCCGGTTACACGCCCGCGCCGGACGGGACTTGGATTCCAGCCCCACAGCCACAACTTCCGGCAAATCCGTATACGACTAAAGAGCCGCCGCTGGCTCAGGTTAAGCCTGCGCCGCAAGTAAGCGAGCGGCCGCCGGAACCGGTGCGTCTGCTGCCTCCGGAGTTGACCGAAAAGGCCCCTCCCAATCCCGCTCCACCTGCCTCGATTCGCGGACTGGACGGCCTGCCGGCCGGCATTCCGAGCTTTGTCCCTATCGACGACAAACTGTCCACAGGCCTGAAACCCGATCTGGAAGGGCTCGATTGGCTTCAAAGCAAAGGATATCGCCTGGTGCTGCACCTGCGCAAGCCAGGCGCTACGGACTCGACCGAAAAGGAACAGATCGAAAAGCGCGGCATGAAGTATCGTTCGTTGGAAATCGCGCCCGAAAAACTCGATACCAAGCTCGTGGATCAGTTTAACAAGCTCGTGGCCGATGCCGACAACCTGCCGCTGTTCGTGTACGACAACACTGGCCTGTTCAGCGGCGTGATGTGGTATATGCACTTCCGCACGGCCGATAAGATGAGCGACGACCGAGCCCTGGAGCGCGCCTCGCAATTCGGCCTGCGCAAGACCGGCTCGGATGAGGTGGTCGCGTTCTGGATCGCCATTCAAAAGTACTTCGAAGTCAAGAAGTGATGGCAGACTAAAGAAGTCCGAAACTCGAAATTCGAAATACGAAACAATATCAAAATCCGAAATACCAGATTCAAAACACCGTTGACGTCGCCGTTTTGGATTTCGGATTTTGATATTTGAATTTGTTTCGTATTTCGTGCTTCGAATTTAGGATTTCAATCATGGCCGACTCCCTTCTTGGCAGCACGACTCCGCTGGTTCCGCCCCTTTATCAGTCTTCCGTCTACACCATTCCCGATCTGGACGCGCTCGACCGCTTGTACAACGCGGAAGAGTCAGGCTTCATTTATGCCCGCGACAGCCATCCAAATGCGAAGCGGCTGGCCGACTTCATTTCCGCACTGGAGCATGCCAATTGGTCGCTGATATGTGGTTCGGGAATGGCAGCGCTTACGGCGGGAATTTTGCCGCTGGTTCGGCAAGGCGACCGCATTGTCGCCAGCAATCGACTATATGGCCGAACGAATCAATTGTTGAAACAGGAGCTGAACCGCTTTGGCGTGACAACTGCCATTATCGATTGCAGAGAACTGGCTGCAGTCGAAATTGCGCTGCAAACGCCGGCTCGGGTTTTGCTCGTTGAAACGATGTCGAACCCGCTATGTCGGATGCTCGACATCGAAGCATTGGCCAGAATTGCGCGTGCCCACGAATGCCGGCTGTTGGTGGACAACACCTTCGCCACGCCGGAGCTGGTCAAGCCGCTGGACCTGGGCGCCGACCTGGCAATGGAAAGCCTGACGAAAATGATGGGCGGACATGGCGACATTACGCTGGGCGCGCTGTGCGGGAAAGATATGGATTTGCTGCCACCGGCTCAGGCAACCGCGAGCATCTGGGGCTTGGCATCGAACCCGTTCGATTGTTGGCTGGCGGAGCGGGGCCTGTGCACGCTGGCCATCCGCATGCGGACCGCCAGCGCCAACGCTGCCGCACTGGCCCACTGGCTGGCGAGTCAACCGGGCATCAGCCAGGTCGTGTATCCGGGCCGGACGGATCACCCGGAGCACGAGTTGGCGAACCGGCTTCTCCGGGGCCGCTTCGGCAACATGCTCTGTTTCGAGCTGGCCGGCGGCCGCGAGGCCGTCAACCGCTTCATGCGCCTCGCCACGGGCGTTCCCTTTAGCCCATCACTCGGCAGCACGCAAACGACGCTGAGCCACCCCTGGACCACTTCGCACCGCTATGAGAGTCAGGCCGAGAAGAAGCGCCAGGGTATTAGTGAGGGCCTGATTCGGCTATCGGTGGGCATCGAGGAATTGCCGGCGATTCAAGCGGAGTTCAAGAAGGGATTGGGATGAATGGAGCCCGCAGCGCAAGCAAGGCCGTCCCTTGCTTGCGCTGCGGTCTCCCCTCATCGATATTGCCGCACCGCCTTCAAGATATATTGCGCACCACTAAACACCGTTGCCGCGAGCATAACGTAGATCAAGCCGATTTGCAGCCACCAGAAAGTCGATCGCAGTGGCTCGGACCACGCTTGCTTCAGCATCCACAAATTCACAAGCACCACGATGAGCACGGCGCATTGCAGCACCATCTTGATCTTGCCCAGCATGTCGGCCCCGAATTTCACTCCTTGCGCTTCCATAATGCCGCGCAGCCCGGTGATCAGCAATTCGCGGCCGATCACGACCGTCACCATCCACGGCGTAAGGTCCGATTCTTTCACGGGGATGAGAAAGATGAACGACCCGCCCACCAAGACCTTGTCGATAAGCGGATCGAGACTCCTGCCCAAGGCCGAGAGTTGCCCGAGCCGGCGGGCCAGAAAGCCGTCGGCCCAGTCGGTGAGCGAAGCAATGACAAAGTCGACTAGGCCAGCGAGCCACCATTCGTGGTCGATGCACACGAATAGCAGCACGGCTAGCGGCAAGCGCGACAGCGTGAGCAGGTTGGGCAGCGTGAGCCAGCGATCACGGGGGGAAGCGGCAGCCATTCAAGGATCTCGGTGGCAAGAGCGAAGTCGGTCTCATTGTCGCAAGTTCTTTTCCTGGATCCAACGCTGAAGGTGTTCGCGCTCAGTGACCGACACATTTTCCAAAAGCGCATCCAGGACGGCATTGATTTCGGAGCGCAGTTTCCGTCCTTGGGGGCTATTCACTACGCGCTCCACGGCTGGCTGCAAGCGATTGAGCGCCGGCTCCTGTCCGCTTTCGGCCAGCTTTTGGTGGAACTGCACGATTTCTTGCTTTCGCCCCGCGGCGTCGAGGGCGGCAACGGTCAATTTCATCTGCTTCAATGCGGAAGCCAATTCGGCTGCCGCCGACCGCAAGGGGCCAGCCGCCGCCTGCGCACTACTATCGTCCTTCACGTTGTTGAGTAACTGAATGACTCGCTCGGTAGCGCGCGAGCCATTATCGTACGCCGCCTGCAACGACCGATTGGATGCGGTTGCTGCGGAATCAGAGTTCCCGGTCCGCGGTAATGTTGCAGCCGAGCCGGACGGCGCATTTTTCTTGCACCCGGTCAAGCCGATCATGCCGATCAAAGTCAACGAAAGACACACACGCTTCATGGAGAGGGTCCTTCAACTTTTGTCGCCGCGTTGAAGGATCAAAATAGCATCGAACGGGCCGATGGCCATTATTTCTCGCGCACCACGCCATCGGCTATTAGCTCCAGTTTCTCGAGAAGCCAGTCGGCCGGTGGTTCGGGCTGATGAACCCAGGGTTTCAAATGCTTAACCACCAGCGCGCTGGCCTTTTCGCCGAAAACATAGGCGGTGTACTCCAACGGTTTGTCGGGCACCATGTCACTGATCGCGTGAATGCAGTTTACGGCCTTGTCGGGCCGCAAATGTTCATCGAGCATCCGGTAGCGCACTGTTCCTTTCTCCAAAAATGCAATCTGCTTGAGAGCCAGGTCGTAGAGCTTCTTGTCGATCTCATAAGGTCCAAAGAGGTACACGCGCGCCTTGTTTTGCCGCGCCCAGACCAGGGAATCGTTCAGATCCAGATTTTTTGCCCGGTTCGGGCACAAGACGGATCTCCAGGCTCATGCTTTTCGGCATCCAACTAATGGTGTGGAGTTCCAACTTCCAGGCGGCGGGATCGCTTCCCCCGCCGGTCGCTTTAACAAAGGTGGCGAAGGAATGGGAGTCCGTTGCTTTCGGGGGCTCGCTTTGCGCGCCGAAGATGAGTAGGTAGTAGCGTTCCCCTGCATCGGCCAGATTGCTTCCCACGAACAGTAAAACGAGCGAAACAGAAACACTTCTCACCATGCTAGACATCTTCGTTCTCCCGCCTCGTGAAACGATGAAATTGCTTCAACTAACAGCAGTTTTGCAAACCGCGTGCCGGAGTCGCTGCTTCGCCACAAGCGACGGGCGGACCTTGGACTAATCGCGTGCATCCGCTAACCTGAACTATCGAGACCTGATTTCTCAAGGATGCACCATGGGCGAACGCTACATCTTCACCATTCGGCAACTCACAAAAACGTACGGCAAGCGCGAAGTGCTGAAGAACATCTGGCTCGCATTTTACCCCGGCGCCAAGATCGGCGTCATCGGCAGCAACGGGGCCGGCAAAAGCACGCTGCTGCGCATCATGGCCATGCAAGATCGCGAGTTCGTGGGCGAGGCCGAACCGGATAAAGGCATTTCCATCGGCTTCGTGCCGCAGGAGCCGCGGCTTACGGAAGGCAAAACGGTGCTGGAGAATGTCGAGGAAGCCGTCGCCCCAGTGCGCGCTCTCTTGAAGAAGCACGAGGATCTCGGCAACAAAATGGCCGAGGCCGAGCCGGACGAGATGGACAAGCTCATGGAGGAAATGAGCAAGGCCCAGGATGCCATTGATGCCCGCAACGCCTGGGAACTTGACCGGCAACTGGAAATCGCCATGGACGCGATGCGCCTCCCACCGGGAGACCAGCCAGTGGAAACGCTTAGCGGCGGTGAGCGCCGCCGCGTGGCCCTGTGCAAGATGATGCTGCAACAGCCCGACCTCTTGTTGCTCGATGAACCGACCAATCATCTGGATGCCGAGTCAGTCGCCTGGCTCGAACGGCACTTGCAGGAATATCCCGGCACGGTGGTTTCCGTCACCCACGACCGCTATTTCCTCGACAATGTGGCCAAGTGGATCCTGGAGCTCGACCGTGGTCAGGGCATTCCTTGGGAAGGGAACTACTCGTCGTGGATGGAACAGAAGGAAAAACGCCTGGCCGTGGAGGAGAAGCAGGAGTCGGCCCGCAGAAAGACCTTGCAGAGAGAGCTGGAATGGGCGAAGATGGCTCCCCGCGCTCGCGTGGCCAAAAGCAAGGCCCGCTTGAACGCTTATGAAAAATTGGCGGCCCAGGAATACGAAGAACGAGAAGACGAACTGGTGCTGCAGATTCCGCCGGGTCCGCACCTGGGCGATCTGGTGGTGCGGGCCGACAAGGTCAAGAAGGGCTACGGCGACAAGCTGCTCATGGAGGACCTGAACTTCAATCTGCCACGCGGCGGCATTGTCGGTGTGATTGGCCCGAACGGCGCCGGCAAGACGACGTTGTTTCGGATGATTGTCGAACAAGAGAAACCCGACGCGGGAACCTTGACCGTCGGCCCGACGGTGAAGATTGCCTACGTTGATCAGAACCGCGATGCACTCGACCCGGAGCACACGGTTTTCGAGGAGATCACCGGCGGAGCGGAATTCCTGATGTTGGGCAAACGCAAGGTGGCTTCTCGAGGATACGTGTCGCGGTTTAATTTCAAGGGCCCGGATCAGCAGCGCAAAGTCTCGGAGCTGAGCGGCGGCGAACGAAATCGCGTGCACCTGGCGAAACTCCTTCGCTCTGGCGGTAACCTGCTGCTGCTGGACGAGCCGACGAACGATCTCGATGTGGACACGCTGCGGGCCCTGGAGGAAGCGCTCCTGAACTTCGGCGGCTGTGCCGTCGTGATTAGCCACGACCGCTGGTTTCTCGACCGCGTGGCCACGCACATTTTGGCCTTCGAGGGCGACAGCAAGACGGTGTGGTGCGAAGGGAATTACCAGACGTACGAGGAGCAGAAGAGACAACGATTGGGTGCCGACGCGGATCAGCCGCATCGCATTAAGTACAAGCGATTGAAATAGCGTGGGACAAGAATCTTGTCCGTTACGGTGGACAAGATTGGAATCTTGCCCCCCGGAAACGTAGCCGCCCGTTTAAAGGTATATCTGGCATGGCGTAATTTGGAGCGCGGCGATGCTTCCCTTGATGATCATCGTGACCGCGCTGGGAGTTTGGTTCATCGTCTCCGCGCTGCTGAACTGGGAATGGTTTTACGGCATCATGGAATTCGCCATCATCGAGGGGCTGTTTGGCGAAGGAATAAGCCGCATCGTTTGCGGAATCGCCGGCGTGGCATTGACGATCGGGGGCATTATCGGAGTCGTAAATGTGTGGACCAGCCGGCATTGATTCTCAATCAACGCCGAGGGAGTCGAAGAACTGCGCGCGGCTTCGCCTCGGCTAACCGCCACGGACTACGGACTTCGGATCACGGACTTTTCTTATGATGGAATTGCAGGACGTAACGAAAATCTACCAGCAGGGCCGGCGGACGGTGCAGGCGGTGCGCGGCGTGAGCCTGCGCATCGACGCCGGCGAATTCGTGGCCATCATGGGGCCAAGCGGCTCCGGCAAATCGACGCTCATGCATTTGTTGGGCGCGCTCGATACGCCAACGTCCGGCAAGGCTTTTTTCCAAGGCCAAGACTTGCAGCGCATGTCCGACCGGCAGCGCTCGCATTTGCGGCGCAATCGCATCGGCTTCGTATTTCAGTTTTTCAACTTGTTGCCCACACTCACGGCCATCGAAAACGTGGCCATGCCGCATTTGCTCGGCGGCATGAGCCGAAGGCAAGCGCTGAAACTGGCCGAAGCATCACTGGAGCGCGTGGGTCTGAGTCAGCGGGCCGATCACTTCCCCGAAGAGATGTCGGGAGGGGAAATGCAGCGTGTGGCCGTGGCCCGAGCGCTGGTCACGGAGCCGGAAGCGGTGCTGTGCGACGAGCCGACCGGTAACCTTGATTCCATGAACAGCGATGAAATCCTGAATCTGCTGCGCGTGCTGCCGGAAGCCGGCCGCCGGTCTGTCGTCATGGTCACGCACGATCACCGGGCCGCATCAATTGCCGACCGAATTATTCACATTAGCGACGGGCTCATTGACGGCGAAGAGATTCCGTCCGGGCCACGGATTCGCAGCGCAGTGGGATGAAATGCCGCTTGCGGCTTCGCCGGGAATTCAAATCTTCTAAACGCGCTGAGCCGTTTCCGGGCACTATCCTATATAGAGGCCGCGTTGCCCGCTCCGCTCTGAAGTCGCCGCGTCGCGGCTAACCGGGGTGCGAGGTCGCGGCTAACTGGGATGGTATGGCGCATGAATCGGCTCTTGCTGCATCTGAATCGCATTCTGCGGGCGGCCGCGGCGCATAGCGATGGGCAGCTTTTGGCGCGCTTCATTGAACAGCGCGATGAAGAGGCATTTCGGCTGCTGGTCGAACGGCACGGACCGCTGGTGCGCGGCGTGTGCCGGCGCTGGTTGCCCAATCCGGCCGACCGTGACGATGCCTTTCAGGCCACGTTTCTGGTGCTGGCGCGAAAGGCAAAATCCATTTCGCAGCCGGAGCGCTTAAGCTCCTGGCTGCACAGTGTGGCCCTGCGCACGTCGCGGAAGTTACGCTTTAACCTGGACCGCCGGCAACGCCTGGAGGAATTGCGGGCTCAATTGCCCGAGGCCGCCATTTCTACAGCCTCACCCACCAGCGATTTGGCCCGGCTGCTGGACGAAGAGCTTGCCCGGCTGCCGGAAAAATACCGCCAGTCCGTCCTGCTTTGCCACGTGCAAGGCCTCAGCCGCCGCGAAGCTGCCTCGCGGCTCGAAATCCCGGAAGGCACGCTTTCCACGTGGCTCAACCAGGCCCGCCTGTTGCTTCGCAAACGGTTGGTGCGCCGGGGAATTGTTCCTGTTGTCGCGCTGCCGCTCTTGGCAGCCGAGGCCGACGCGGTACCGCCCGAATTGCTGCGCGCGACCGTGCAGGCGGCTGTTTCATTCACTCACCAAACCGCCATGGCCGCGGCATCCGCGGCCGTGGTTCGGTTAGCTCAAGGAGTGCTACGCATGCTGCTCGTGAAACGAATCACCGCCGCCTCGGCCGCGCTGTTCCTGGTGTTCTTCCTGGGCGCCGGCATTGGCTTGTTCCTGAACGAACAGGCGCGCAAACCGAGCTTCGCCGCTGATCCGCCGAAACCAACCGGCAAGACTGACGGCTTGCAAGTCCAGGTATTCGAAAGCGGCAACAAGCTGCCACAAATTACGGTGGTGGAAAAGGAAGACCGGATCACCGTCAACACAGTCGCCGCGCTGGGGCGATACTTGAAGCGGTTGCGCACGGCCGACAAGACTCTGCCCGATTCGATTACGATTGTGAGCAACGCCGACACAAAGTATTCGACCATGGCCGAAGTGCTCCTGGTCTGCAAGGAAGCCGGCTTCGGCGTACACGTTGCGGCCAAGTTCAAAGACGTAACTGATGGAGACGGCCTCGGCAAAAACTCCGATCAAGGAATTTCCGGTTCCGTCGCGAAGGATAAGTGGCGCATCGACTTGCTTACTCGGCTCGAAGACCTTCAACAACAGCGCGACGTACTGCTCGCCAAGCTCCGAGAAATGGAGGGGCTCGGCAAGAGCGACGCGGCCACTGATCCAAAAGCGGAGGTAGCGCGCCTGAGAGCGGAGCGCGATCGGTTGGAAGCGATGCTGAGGCAGGCTGAAGCGAAAAACGCACTGGGGGACAAGGCGTTACCACAGTTGCCCGGAGGGCCGGCAAAAACTCCGCCGCGCACGGTGGATGCCGCTTACCGCAGCGCACTTATAGAAGAAGCCAAAACCGATGCGGCAATTTTGCAAGCTGCGATTCAAGCAGCGAAGGCAGATGCAGAATCGGCCAAGTATACGGCGGAGTATTACCAGATTCAAATGGAGAAAACCAAGGAACTGCATAAAAAGGGCGGCACTACCGCTCAGGAAGTGCGTAAGGCAGAGCTGGAATATCAACGTTCGAAGACGGATATTGATTTCAAGCTGGCCCAACTAAAGAAGGCCGAAGCCGAATGGCAGCGCGAAAAAGCGCGTCTAGACATCCTGATGAAAGGCGGCCCGATTCCGGAAAAAAACAAAACTCCGACGGAATCACCGGCTGCGTACGATCAGGCGTTGAAAGACTACCAGCGCGCATTGGCCGAGAACTCCGCGAAGCTCGATCAAGCGAAGCAGAAGGAACTCGATGAACAGAAGGCCAAACATAAAACACATATCGATGAACTCATCAAAGATTACGATCGTGCCATTGCCGAAATGGCTATACAGCTTGACAAGTCCAAGTTGCAAAAGCTTGCGGAGCCGTGGCCCGCGGCCACAAGAAAGGAATTGGAGCCGTTCCAAGGAGTGTGGAAAGTCACAGAGCAGCTATTCGAAGGTAAGGCACCGCCGGGTCCAAACCAACCAGCCGATCATGAGTGGATCGTGTTAGATGATAACGTGATGTTGATTTACGGCGACAAGCCACGGATGGGGAAGATTCAACTGTCCTCGAAGGATGGCAAGCCGCAACTGAGCATCACATACTCCACGGAAGCTGGACCTATCACTGCCGCTGGGACGTATGAGTTTGAGGGGGGGAAATTAAAACTAACATTAGCCACCCAGTCTTCCCCCAATTCTGCAAAACCGGCAATTGTGACAATCACCTTGCAGCGGCGCGGCGACCGAAAAGATTACCGGACAGATGCGCCGGGAATCCCCAAGGTTTATACGCCGTTTCCGGTGTTGCCGCCCGATAAAAACACGGATGCAGAACTGCGGGTCGCCAAGGCCGAGGCCGAGCTTTTGGCCGCGCGCGCCGACCTCAAGGCTGCCGAGGCCAACTTCAAGACCAGTCAGTTGAAGCTGGACCGGATGGCCAAGCTGTCCGAAGCCAAGGCGGTGGAAGCGAAACTGGTGGATGAGGCGAAGGTACAAGTGGAATCGGCGCAAGCCGCCGTGGAAGCAGCCCAGGCCAAAGTAAAGATCGCCGAGGTGAATCTCGCGGCCGAAAAGGACAATCTCAAGCGCGCGAATACAAAACAAGTCGGCGGGCCTCAAGAAAAGCCGTTGCCGGTCAAACCATAAACAGCGCGATGTCGTTGCTTACCAACCCACAAGCCGCTTCCGGCTTGCGGGTTTCTTTTTCTGTTCTCTACAATAAGCCGGCAGCGATATTCGTCCCGAGTTCCAGGATAGCTCCATGCCGGCTCAGCTACTCGATGGCAAAGCGCTCGCGCAAACGATGCAGGCGGAGATCGCATCCCAGGCTGCGGAGCAAATCCGTGGCGGCGGGCCGCAGCCCGGCCTCGCCGCCGTGCGGGTAGGTGTTGACCCGGCCAGCGAAGTCTACGTCAACAACAAGATCAAGGCTTGCAAAAAGGCGGGCATCGCCAGCTTTCATTATCATTTGGCCGGAACAACTTCCCAAGCGGAACTGCTGCAACTCATCGCGAAGCTGAACGCTGATCCCGTCGTGCACGGCATTCTGGTACAATTGCCCTTGCCAAAGCAGATCGACACAAATGAGATTATCTCGGCCATCGATCCGCGCAAGGATGTGGACGGGTTCCATCCGGAAAACCTGGGGCTGCTCGTCGCCGGTTCGCCGCGCTTTGTGGCGTGCACGCCGCTGGGCGTCCAGCAATTGCTGGTGCGCAACAACATCGACACGACCGGGGCGAAGGTGACGATCTTGGGCCGGAGCTTGACGGTCGGCAAGCCACTGGCGCTCTTGCTGGCCGCCAAGGGCCCCGGTGGCGATGCGACGGTGACGATTGCCCACAGCAAGAGCCGCGATTTGCCGGAGTTAGCTGGAAGCGCTGATATCCTAATCGCAGCCATGGGTCAGGCCCACTTTGTCACGGCCGCCATGGTGAAGCCGGGGGCCGTGGTGATCGACGTCGGCATCACCCGGCGCAGCGACGGGAAGCTGGCGGGCGACGTGGATTTCGATGCAGTACTGCCGATCGCGCGAGCCATCACGCCGGTGCCCGGCGGCGTCGGCCCGATGACGATTACGATGTTGCTGCATAATACGCTGCTCGCCAGCCGGTTGAGTTGAGCGGGAGTTTGCAATGAATCTGAATCTCACAACAGCCACACGGATGGGGCTCAATTCCCTCGCTTTGCTCGGCGTTGCGGTTGCGCTGTGGCTTGGCGAATCGATATTCATCCCGCTCACCATCGCTGTGCTTCTGGCAGCCGTACTTTGGCCCGTGGTCGAATGGATGCATCGACGAGGAATCCCGTGGGGTTTGGCGTGCATGATTTCGGTGTTCATGCTCGTGCTTCTCAATCTCGTGGTCACACTCGGTTTTGTCCTCGCGATCCCACGCATGCTTCAGGGCCTGCCGAACCCCAATAGTTACGCGAATCAAAAGCAGTATTACGACAACTTCCGCAAGCAGGTGATCAAAGTCAGCCCCGTTCCTGTTGATTCCGTCTTACCGGAAGATGCCGAGAACTCGCGCGTCTTCGATCAGGTGCGCAAGACGCTTCAAGGCGAGTATGTCACGCAACTGCTGCTACATTTGCTCAACGACTTGCGCTCCTGGCTGCTGCAATGGGTGCTGATCTTGTTTATCCTCCTGTTTCTGCTGATGGAAGGGCGCATGCTTACGCGCCGGCTGGTGGAAATCTTTGGCCCCAGCCCCGAGGCGACGTTGAAAGCCCAAGAAGCGCTGCGCCAAATGGCCCAGTCCGTGCGCAGTTACCTGATCTGGCGCACGATTGTGAACTTTGGGCTGGGGTTGGTGCTGGGGATTGTCTTTCATGCGGCGAGATTGCAGCACGCCTGGCTGTGGGCTTTGCTGGCGGCCATCCTTTGTTACATTCCCTACATAGGCACCATCATTGCCGGCTTTCCGCCCGTGCTTGATGCGTTCATCAATGTCGGCCCCGGCTGGGCCATGGGCATCTTGATCTTTTACGTGGCCCTGGTCACCTTCGAGGGCTACATCATTGTTCCAGTGGTGATGGGTCGCAGCGTTAGTGTCAATGCCACGACGGTGATGCTTGGTTGCCTCTTCTGGAGCCTGGTCTGGGGTACGCCGGGTTTGTTCCTGGCCATGCCACTCGTGGCCGCACTCAAAGCGATTTGCGAGCAAGTGCCAGGCTGGCAGCCGTGGGCGAATCTGATGAGCAGCGACGATTCCATTACACCGAAGGGCGCCGAGCCTCAATATGCCACCGAGGAAGAAAAAACACTCCTTATGCAAAAGGAAGCGGACAAGACGTTGATCTTAGAAGATCTGCCTGGGCCCAATGGAGACGCGACCAAACGTTGAGTCGCTTGGGCTACGTGTACCGAGGTAAGACATGAAAGTCGGTTTGGTTGGATTCTCTGGGTCGGGCAAGAGTACGGTGTTTCAGTGGCTGACCGGAGTGCAGCCAGACCCGGCTCGGGTGCAGCACGGTCAGACCGGCGTCGCCAAATTGCCTGACCCACGCCTCGATGCGGTGTCTGAACATTTTCGCCCCAAAAAGACCACGCCGGCGGAAATCGCCTTTCTCGATACGCCGGGATTGCTGCTCGACGAGCGCAAAGATAACCCACGCCGGCTATCGATCCTGCGCGAGAGCAATGGGCTGGTCGTGGTGCTTGATGGATACAGCGCCAGCAATTTTGCCGAGCAGTTGCGCAAGTTTCGTGACGAAATCCTGTTTGCCGATCTGGAGATCGTGACCAATCGCATAGAGCGCCTGCATACACAGTTGAAAAAACCTCGTTCGGCCAAAGAGAAGGAGCGCGATGAAGCCGAGCTGGCGCTATTGCAGCGCGTGGTAACCGCATTCGAAGCCGGCCAATCGGCGATGTCGCTTGGCCTGAACCCGGAAGAAGAGAAACAGCTGCGCAGCTTCCAGTTGCTGACGCTGAAGCCGGAATTGGTTTTCGTGAATCGCGGCGATGCGGCCACATTGAAGTCTCCGCTACCGCCCGATCTGCTGGCCTTGTCGCCCTCAGCCCTACAAGCCGCGCCGAAACTGGAATTGGAAGTGGCTGAGCTTCCCAAGGAGGATCGGGCTGCGTTTTTGGCCGACCTGGGCCTCGGCGAGTCGGATCGAGCCGCTATTCTGCAAACCATCTTCGCCGCCATGGGCCAGATTGTGTTCCTCACGGTGGGCGAGGACGAATGCCGGGCCTGGCCCATGCCCAAAGGGGCCGATGCCGTGGAAGGCGCCCGGCAGATTCACACCGATCTGGCCAGTCGCTTCGTACGAGCCGAAGTCGTTCATTACGATGACTTCGTGAAGTGCGGCTACTCGATGAAAGAAGCAAAGGCCAAGGGCGTGTACCGGCTCGAAGGCAAGACCTACGTTGTCCACGACGGGGACATCATGCATATCTTGGCGAGCAGCTAAGCTGCCGCTTGCGGCTTCGCCGGCGAAGCCGCAAGCGGCATCATTGTAACCACGCATTCGCCGTTGCCGTTGTGGATGCATCGTCGTTCTCGGTGAGCGCGGCCAAGTTCTGCCGAATCCTGCGGAACGCGATCTTCAGGAAATGCCGGCCGGCCTGGACATCGGGGTGGCGTTCCATCTGCTGCCCGTTGCTGGTTTGCAGCAGCGAATCGAGCCGGCTTAGCGTGCAACTGGCCGCATAGATATCGCCGGCCGCATCGGCAATGCGCTCGTGCAGGTACTCACTCGTGAGGAATACTTCGATCTTGCCACAGTGTCGCAGTACCCATTGCACAGCCAGGCCGAATTCCTGCACCATGCGGCCAAGGATTTGCGCTTCCACTTGCAAGTTGCGACATTGCACCGGCACCTGGGGCGTGTTCCAGCGTACCGCCAATTGCTCCCGGCCAAACTGCACGAGCTTGCCGAAGTTCCGCAGCGGCGCTTTGGCAGCGCCAAGCACTTCCAGGAAGCCTTCGCCCACCGCCTTGGAGCCAACGACGGCAATGAACGCTCGTAGCACGTCATTCGCCCCTTCGCCGATCATGTTGATGCGCGCATCGCGCATCATCCGTTCCAGGGGAAGGTCGGTAAAATAGCCGGCGCCGCCATAGATCTGCAGCGCGTCGTTCACGATGGACCAAAGATGGTCGGTACTCCAGACCTTTAGCAGGGCCGTCTCCAGCATGTAATCTTCCGAGCCCGAATCGATGAACGCGGCACATTGCGTAGTCGTCGCTTCCATGGCAAACGCATGCGCGGCCATGAAGGCGATCTTCTTTTTCACCAGTTCGAACTCGGCCAGCGGCATCCTGAATTGCACGCGCTTCTTGGCATGCTGAACAGCCAGTTTTAGGCAGGTCTTCGCGGCCCCGGTGCAACTGGCGCCAAAGGTCGTACGGCCAAAGTCGAGCACCGTGAGCGCGATCCGCAGACCTTTGCCGATCTTGCCGAGCACGTTTTCGGCCGGCACGCGCATGTCATGGAACGCCAGCTTGGCCGTGGCAGTGCCGCGAATGCCGAGCTTTTCCATGCGAGGCTCAATTACCTGGAAGCCCGGCATGTCCGGCGTGACCAGAAAGGCCGTGACTTTGGTCTCGTCGCTGCCGGGCACCGGTGTCCGCGCCATCACGGTCAGCACTTGAGCAATGGCGCCGGAGCTGATGTAGCGCTTGGCGCCATTGAGAAGAAAACTCTTGCCATCGGGCGAAGGCGTAGCCAGCGTCTGGACATTGGCGGCATCGGAGCCGGCCTGCTCTTCGGTGAGCGCGAACGCGGCAAGTTTTCTGCCGCGCACCAAGTCCGGCAGCCATTTCTTCTGCTGCTCTTTCGTGCCGAAGAGCAACAGCGCCCGAATGCCAATGCTGTGGTGCGCGTTTACGAACACGGCCGTCGACGAGCAATGCCCGCCGATCACTTCCATGATCCGGCAATACTGCTGCTGGGAAAAGGCCAAGCCGCCGTATTCTTTCGGGGCCGTCATCCCAAGTACGCCCAGCGCGCCCAAGCCTTCAATAACGGACGCAGGAATGTCGGCATTCCGATCAATCGCCCGTGCGTCGATATGCTGCTCGGCGAATTGCCGGACGCGCACCACGGCCTCCGCTGCTTCCTGCTCCTTCTCCGGCGCCAGCGATGGATAGGGGAAAAGCAACCCGCCTTTGAAGTGGCCGAAGAACAAGGACTTGGCGAAGCCCAGCGTCTCCGGGCCCGCGAGCATTTCTTCGACTTGCTGCTTCTGTTTTTCCAATTCCTGGGCCGTCAATGCCATGATCGCGACTCCTACGGCAAGATGGTGTCATCGCCATCTTAGCAATGCAGCAAAGGTTGCCCAACGGGAAGAACTCGCGCGGCAGTGTCGGCAGACTGTGCGGCAACCGACAAGGTATCCCTTGCCGCTTCCGTTGTGCGGGGCTACTGTTCCCCTACTGGAAGTTGCTGAAATGTGCGTGACGACGCCAGACCATCTCTCGCGAAACGAAGCTTGATTCTCTTCTCAAACTGGAGCCCTCTATGAAGTGCCTTCGCCATTGCACCAAGTGGATACTATTGCTGCTGGCATTTGCTGGAGTTTGCCCCCTGTGCGCCACGGCTGCACCGCCTGCGGAAGACAGTGCGGCGGCCAGCCCGCGTCTGAAGTATTTGCCGAAGGATTACTGGTCCGTAGCCGAGTTGGATGCCGGCACAGTGACGAAGTTCATGGCACTCGCCGGCGGAGTACAGAACAATCCGCAAATGGCCCAATTGAAACAGTATTTGGAAATGGCGAAAGGGTTCACCGGAATCGACATCGAAAAAGACGTGGAATGGATTACCGTTTTCGCCGCCGGAAATGTCGGCGACGACGCCAAATTCCTGGCCGTGGTTCAAGGCTCCTTCAAGAACGATACCGTCGAAAAACACTTGAAGGATAGTTTGAAAGATTCTCTCACTGAGAAAAAGCACAAGAAACACACGATCTTCACAACTGAAAAAGCAGACCTCTGCTTCCCGGAGGAGTCGACGATTCTCGTAGGCGACGAAGGCCTGGTGCGCGGCGCGCTTGACAAATTGGATGACGGCAAGGGCCCCGTACCAACCGCATTGAAGAGTGTCTTGTCGCAAACGCCGGGCAAGTCGATTGTTTGGGCTGCCGTGCGGCCGCCCGCGCTGGTCGAGGCCAAAGAACTGGCCGACTGGCGCAAAGAACACGCCGAGATGTATGGCGCCGTTAAGAAAATTGAAGCGCTGTCCCTGTCATTCGACATGGCTCCGGATGGGCTGATCGTCAAAGGCTTGGGATACGCGGAACCGAAAGAAGCGAAAAAAGTGTACGAATATCTGAGCGAGCGCAGAAAGAATATCCTGTACGAGGAAGGCTCGAACATTCTGGTCGTGAGCTTGTTAATCCTTGCCGATGTTAAGATGAACGATTCCTATATCGAAGGCTCGTTCCGACTGACGGGCGATGCGCTCAAGCAGCTTTGGGACACGAAATTCATCGTCAAGCCGAAGCGGTAGGCTAACGACTGCCACACGATTCGGGGACGGCCGACTCACCATTCGGGACAACTGAGGTTTCATCGGCAATGAAACGAAGCTTGAGATGTCCCGAATCTTCCCGGGATTCAAGTTTTTACTAGACCGTCTACCTGTTTTCGGTGGTCCTGTCGGGTAAACATAGGCGTGCGCCTGGGCAGGCTAAGAGAGTCTTCCTGCCCCATTCGTTGCCGAACTCGGGCGGTGGGGTGGGCGATCCAGCGCAACGAATGCAACGAAGCAACGAATTCGCCATCCGTGGCGAGAAGATATCTTAAGAGCTTATAGAGGAACGACTTGCGCCTGATCATAGCGCCCAGCGGTAGAACCGCCTTTCGTTGCACTTACCGGTGACAGCCGCCGCCAAGGAAGCTTGGGGCAACGAATTGCCCCGGCGCAACTGAGACGTAGGCGCTCGTAGCGCATTAGAGCTGATTTGTAGCGGAATTTGCCAGAATTCCGTCAACACACGAGCGTTGGGTCATCCAGACTTATCGGCCACGAGGTCCCGCTCAACTTTGCTTTCTTCCGTCAACCAGATCGGCAGCGGCGGTGGAATCTATTTCTCAATCTCTCGGGGTCGTGTTTGCTCTTGACTTCGTTCTAACGTCAATCGAAAATAATCAGCGTTAGCACCATATTCAGGATGATGCCGGCCGGGCCCCTAATCTGTGCCCGGTCCTATTCGCCTAGGCATGTCGTCTGCACGAACGGATTCCATGATTCTTGGTCGACGCGCACCACTTCACGTCTGAGTGGGTTCAAGGTCTCGAAAGCTAACGTCCATTGCACGAAAGCGCGGCAGCGCTCGGCATTCTGTTCGCCCATCGCCTATTC
>Ga0070732_10000622_pt1 | contig 21366 bp, 20 predicted proteins | sample Coa_R1_5_FD_66449 | JGI IMG/M metagenome (GOLD analysis project Ga0070732, IMG submission 66449) | Surface soil microbial communities from Centralia Pennsylvania, which are recovering from an underground coalmine fire - Coalmine... | ecosystem: Environmental > Terrestrial > Soil > Unclassified ... | reverse complement strand
TGCTAAACTGGGCCGAGAAGAAGACCAGGACTCTAGGGAAGAGGTTTCTCAGGCTAAACTGTATGGCTGAAGATCGGAAGATTCGCGAATACTACGAGAAGGCTGGATTCACACATCTCCGTGATGTCCCGGGGACTAAAGCGTTGGCCAGTCTATACGAGAAGATGCTATAGGGTCGGGACTGTCACGAGCCCTTAATGATATTTTTCGACACTAGTAGTCGCATGATCTCCGAGCTACCCTCGCCTATCGTATTCAGCCTAGCATCTCTCCAGTGACGGTGAACATCGAACTCGTCAGCATACCCATATCCGCCGTGTATCTGAATCGCCTCGTCACAGACCTTAAGACACCGCTCGCTGGCGAACATCTTCGCCTGGGCAGATTCGGACTCGAACGGTCTGCCACGGTCCTTCACGTGTGCAGCTCTGTAGACCATCAAACGTGACGCGTTGATATCAGTCAGCATCTCTGCCAGTTTGGCCTGTATCATCTCGAAGTCGGAGAGAGGCTTGCCAAACGCCATCCGATCTTTACTGTATCTGACAGCCTTGTCAAAGGCTGCCCGAGCGATACCAGTACTGATCGCGCCAACAGTCACTCGTCCGCCGTAGAGCATCTTCTTCGCATACTCGAAGCCCTCTCCCTCAGTCCCAACGAGGCTCTCCTTCGGCGCATGCGCGTTTTCGAAAACCACTTCTGCAGTGACAGATCCCCTGTAACCCAGCTTCTCAATATGCTTGCTAGACTTTGCTAGCTTCGCATCTACCAAGAAGGCGGACGGACCCTTCGGCGTCTTGGCGAAGAGAAAATAGAGCTGACAGTGCCCCCCATTGGTAGTGAACATTTTCGTACCATTAATGACCCATTGTCCACCCTCAAGATGAGCCGTGGTCTGGAGGTTCCGAGCATCAGAGCCCGCCGCTGGCTCCGTTAGAGAGAACCCGGCGAATTTTTCGCCACTTATCATATGCGGAAGAAACTCCTTCTTCTGGCTGGCACTGCTGAACTGGCGGACTCCCTCACAACAGGTCCCATGGATCGCGAGGGATAGGGCAGTGCTTGCGCACGCTTTTCCACACATTTCCATCGCAGCGATATAGATAGGCCATGGAAGCTCGAGTCCCCCGAATTCCTTCGCGAAGCCCATACTGGTAAATCCCTGTTCAAACAATTTCCGAATATTCTCACGCGGAAACTCGGCCTTCACATCAATGTCGCGCGCTGTAGGCTCGATCTCCTTCTCAAAAAAGTCCCCAAGCGAGTCTAGGATCAGAAGATAATCCTCGGACGCCCGTCCATACATCATCTCAACCAGTTCTTTTTGTTCGGGAACTAGAAATCCCATTGGCGTTCTCTCACTCTGAGGGTTTCTTGAACCGTTTAATCCTTAGTACAACACGTTTTTCAGCACCGCGGTTATCCGCTCAAATAGGATTAGAGGTGAGGCTGGTGCACGGCAGAAACTGGACCCTGGTTGTATTGGTCCTTGCTGTCTTGACCCTAACCTCCCAGTTATCGACTCATGGAAGTCAGGCTGCAACTTCGAATTCTTCAGTTTCGGGACGGCCTCTCTTGATACGAGAGGGACCGATAGGACCGACAAGCGCGGCGAGTGGAGGGCCCTACTGGTTCCAGCAAGGTGGAATCAGTGACAGCACAACCAACTACAGTGTTGGGGCCAAGGCTACGATAAGAACGGTCTACGACAACGTGAACAACGATGCTCACTCCTACTGGGTGGGAAGCTTCCTCACTAACGGAGCATTCGTACAAGTGGGATACCTAAACACGTTAACAACCTCAAACCAGTTCTACTGCTGCGCTTGGTTCTACGAGTCTTTTCCATCAGGAAACGACAATTCGCCTCCGATTATAGGCCCCCCGGGTTCTGCAGGTCCCATAGGATCATGGCATACCTACTCAATGAACTACAACGCAAGTTTCGGCGTCTGGTCTTTCTACATGGATAACCTGTATCTAGGTTCCACCCCGTCCGCAGGACAAACGTACTACATAGGCTCAGGATCTGGCATTGCCAACACTGGGACCCATTCCGTAGCAGCCCTTTCCGAAGTCGCGCAGACCTATGACACCAATGACATCATAGGTCCGGCGGAGTTTGCTAACTTTCAGTATGAGACTACAATAAACTCCTGGAAGATGGTTCCGATTGGAAAAGCCCATATCGGATACGGGGACACACCGCCCTCCAACGTTCCTCCCAATCCGTACAGCGTCGCCGAAATTTCGGGTTTACCGAACGATTTTCTGACTGGAAGCAACATTGCCAATCCAGGTTCTGACCAGTGTGGGAATCAAGCCGCAAACGGCGCAGATTTGTGGGCGACAACTCTTACATGCATCGGGGGAAACAGCGAATCGTTTTCCTTCGTAACTGTAGATGGAAGCAGCATCACTCCAACTTGGATATCGCTAAACGATTCTGGAGGAAGACAGATTTACTATACAGACAATCAAAACTACAACGGCCTATCCGTTCCAAACCCTTCCGGCCAATGGACGGTTGACTATGTCTCCTGGCACGGAGTCAACGTTGCAACCAGTCAGATAGTCAATATGTCAATGCCACGCCAGGTCTTCCTGTCCGAAGTTTTCTCGATTACACTAGCAGTTGTCGGATACATCTATTCACTGCCGGTCAACAACGCTACCGTCATATTGTACCTGCCCGACTCGACTAACCAGACAGTGATTACCAACAGTAATGGTGAAGGAGTTTTCACACTACTTCCACCTTCAAGCTACTCGATCCACATCAAAGTTCCATATGGAATAGCATCAAACCAAGTGCAAACCCTAACAGGCCCCGGCTCTGTAGTCGCGAAGGTCTTCAGCCTACCGGAGCTCATCACGATAATAGTCCCGCCCATATTCATCGCAGTCTTAGCATCAATTCTCATCGTGAGAAAGGAACAGAAGCGCCAGGCTCTGATCCGGGCGCAGACCCCGACGCAGCCAATGATCGGTCCTTCTTACTGCATGTCCTGCGGACAACCTCTCTCTCCAGGGCACAACTTTTGCACCAGCTGTGGAACGCCTGTCCGCATGATCGTCCCGTAAGAATTACTCTTCGCGCGGAATCCTTATAGTGAGCAATTCATCGCGCGTTTTTCCAGTGATTTCTTGCCGTTACAGGTTGGAATTGTCGGCTTAGGATACGCAGGCTTCGACTCGATGACTCCCGGGCTTTCGACCCGAGAGTTGATGTTCGAAGCGGCAAGCCGGGCTTACGAGGACGCAGGGATTGACCCGCGAAAGGACGTTCAGAGTTTTGTTTGCTGCACCGAGGATTTCTGGGAGGGAATCAGCATCACAGACGAGTACATGCCAGACCAGCTGGGCGCCGTGCTCCGTCCACTATGCACCATCTCCTCGGACGGAATAATCGGACTAGCAACTGCGTGCATGCACATCATGTCCGGCGTCGCTGATGTGGCGGTTGTCGAGTCTCACAGCAAGCTCTCGGACGTCTTGAACCCTAGCGAGATCATGAGTTTTGGATTTGACCCCGTCTATGCTCACAATCACATCGACGTCGACCCGCGATTCCTTGCAGGTATGGAGATGGCTCGGTATCTCAAAGACTCGGGAACGAGAAGAGAAGATTGTGCTCAGGTCGCTGTCAAGAACAAGAAGAACGCGCTATCCAATCCCCGAGCAGTCCACGCTGCAAGCCTCGACAAGAAAACCGTATTGAATTCACAACCGACGGCTTCTCCCTTGACTGAGCTAGAGTCCAGTAAAGGAATCGACGCGAGCATCGTGTTCGTCCTAGCATCGGCGAAGAAGGCGCGTAAGCTCGGGGATCATACGGTCTGGATCAGGGGCATTGGGTGGAGCTCTGATACACCTGTTGTTGAAGATCGCGATTTTGGCTGGGCCGACTATGTGGAGCAGGCAGCATCCCGAGCCTACAAGATGGCCGGAATCGGGGTCCCAGCAAGCTACTTCAATCTCGCAGAGGTTGACGACACTTACTCGTACAAGGAATTGCAGAGTATCGAAGCACTCAAACTCGCAAAGAAGGGAAAAGCAGGACGAATGCTAGAATCAGGCTCGTTCGACCATGATGGCCGACTGCCCGTGAACGCGTCTGGTGGCTCACTCGGAGTCGGACATCTTCTCGAAGCAACAGGACTTCACCGAACACTGGAAGCAGTTCTGCAACTACGTGGCCAAGCAGGAAGCCTCCAGATTCCAAAAGCCAAGAAAGCACTGGTCCAGAGCTGGAGAGGATTACCCACCGCCACAGGCGCCGTCGCGGTGCTGAGCAACTAGGAGCAGTCGAAAAATGAAGAGACGAGTCGCAATCATTGGCGCGGGAATAACTCTGTTCCGACGACGCATGCTAGAATCCCCCAAGGAATTGTCATTCGAGGCCTCAAGAATGGCCCTAGACGCTGCGGGGCTGACGCTGAAGGACATACAATCAGTCGTCTCCGGGTCCGCCCCAGACGCCTTCGACGGAGTCCACATGAAAGGAGAATACTATCTGGACGGAATGGGTGCGATCGGCAAACCCCACCAGCGCGTCTATGTTGGAGGCGGAACCGGGGTTTTCACTCCCATCGGAGGATGGTGGAACGTCGCCTCGGGAATGTATGATACATGCCTCTGCGTCGCTGAAGAGAAGATGTCTCCCTTGCACCCGCATCCTCAGTACGCATTCTGGAGCATATTCGACCAGATACTCGAGCGCCCACTAGGGACGACTCTACTCTGGATTTTCTCGCTAGAGATGCGGCGGTACATGCACAAGTATGGAATCAAAGAGGAAGAGATCGCCGAAGTCGCGGTGAAGAATAAGGGAAACGCGATTGATCATCCTTGCGCCCAGCTTGGAGCAAAGATCACGGTGGATGATGTGATGAACTCTGAACCCATCTGCTCCCCCGTCAAACGGCTCGACGTAAGTCCACCAAGCGACGGTGCGGCCGCGGTGGTTCTGGCCTCGGAGAGAGTCGCTAAGAAACTTACCGACGAGCCCGTCTGGCTGGACGGCGTCGGCTGGACCCTAGACACGACGCACTGGACCAACCGTGACCTCGCATATCCAGAGTACGTAGAGAAAGCGGCCAAAATGGCCTACAAAATGGCCGGCATCAAGAATCCACGAAAGGAAATTGACATCGCTGAGCCTTACGACCCCTTCGACTACAAGGAACTGCACCATCTAGAGGGGTTGCAATTGGCTGGCAAGGGGGAGGCGCCTAAGATGACGGTTGACGGAGTAACCCAGCGAGACGGGGACCTTCCAGTCTGCCCCTCAGGCGGGCTGCTGGGCGTTGGTAACCCAATCGCGGCTGCCGGCATGATGAAGATCTGCGAACTATTCTGGCAGCTTCGGGGAGAAGCCGGAAAAAGACAGGTGAAGAAAGATGCACGCACTGGAGTCGCCCAGGCCTGGGGAGACCTGATGCAAGTAGGAACAGTTACAGTGATGAGGAGGTAAAGGCGAAGCAGATGTCCCAGAAAATAACAAACTATCCGGGCCACGAAATCACGCATGAAGACCAGAAGGAGAGAAGGTATCTTGACATTGAGTACAAGTTCGTACCACGCTACAGCTGGGCTGCAGGCGTCGCAATCAGCAGATTCCTAGATGAACTGAAAGAGGGCAGAATAATCGCGAGAAAATGCAACCAATGCGAGAGAATACTTGTTCCGCCAAGAATGTACTGCGAGCAATGCTACAGACCGACCGATCAATGGGTCCAGATCAAGGACACCGGAACCGTAAACACGTTCTCGATCTCTCACGTCGGAACAGACGCAAGACGCCTCAAGACTCCCATACTAGTTGCGGTCGTAGACCTGGATGGAGCTAGTCCAGGAATGGGAATACTCCACAATCTTGGTGAGGTAGAGCCATCAAACATTAGGATTGGGATGAAGGTCCAGGCCGTCTGGAAACAACCCAGCGAGAGGCAAGGAGCCATAACCGACATTCGATACTTCAAGCCATTGGAAGCATAACAATGCCAATCCTCGAGAAAATCTCCCAACCTTCAATGGCCCGCCACTGGACAGACAGCATCCCCCTAGAATTCCACTACACAGCAGGCGTAGCGGGAGAAAAGTTCCGTCGAGAACTAAGAGACAACGGACGTTTCCTGGTCTCGAAATGTGCGAAATGCAAGAACAGCTACGTCCCCGCCAGAATGTTCTGCCCTTCATGTTTCATCGAGATGAAAGAGACCAGAGCAATCGATGAACCCGGATATGTCTACAGCTACACAACAGTCAACCGGAACAGAGCGGGGGAACCAGGTGAGACAGTCACACTGGCTCTCGTAAAGTTCGAGGGAGTCGAGGGAGGGATCATTCACAGATTGGACGATAAGACGATTGACAAGGCAGCCTTTGGAATCAAAGTCGTTCCCATTCTAAAGGACCGGACAGAGAGAACGGGTGCTCTATCCGACATAATATCATTCAAACAAGCGTAGCTGGGCCTTCGGGACGAACGGCCAGTCTCCGTCGTTATAGTTTGAAAGCAATATTCGGAGTCAAACTACTTATTCCGTCCTGAAACCTGCTTCGCATGAAACCGGGCGAGCAGAGCCAAACGAATCTGGAACATCTGCCCGGGACAGCACCCACAACACTACCGAATGTCCGAAACTCAATCGTATATTCTCAGCTGCTACTGACAACATTTCTCTGGGGTCTAGCCTGGCCCGTCGGCAGACTATTGGCCGCAAACCTGCCTCCCGTCTCGATCGCCGTGTTGAGATACGCCATAGTAGTCCCGGTATTGTTCGGAATTCTCCGTGTGAGAAATCATCCACTCACTGTGGAACGAAAATGGATCGTAAACCTGGTCGTCATGGGACTATTGTCGACCACCCTCTACCAAGCATTCTTCCTCTACGGGGTCAAATTCGCGGCTGCCAGCGACGACTCGATCGTCATAGGAATCGGACCGGTTCTCATAGCAATAATGGCCTCGCTGGTGCTCAACGAACGCCTGACAAAGACCAAGGCGCTCGGCTTTCTCTCCGGACTCTCAGGAGTAATAGTCATTTCCCTGTTTTCCCCAAATACAAACGTTCCAAACCGTCTCCTCGGCGTCACCCTAGTCTTCGGCGGAGCACTAGCCTACGCTCTCTACACAGTGCTCCTGAGAAGATTCGTGGCAACAACCCGAGCAGATAGCCAGCATCAACCTCCATCATCGCTGACAATCCTGGCTTGGATCTCATTGTTCGGCTGGATCTTTCTTATCCCATTCTCTATAATCGAGGCCCCATGGAATTATGCATGGGACGCTGTCTCGTGGACTGGTATACTCTATCTCGCCCTCCTCTCGACCATCGTCGGTTACTTCTTCTATGTAGAAGGAGTCTCGAAGATCGGGGCCGCCAGAGCAGGCGTGTTCGGCAACTTTGTCCCAGTCTTCGGAGTCATAACCTCCTTTCTCTTGCTCGGGGAAAACCTAAGCCCATGGCAAGGGGTTAGTTTTCTGCTGATTTTTTCGGGTGTGGTGCTTGTCAACATGAGGCGGAAGAAGAACCAGCTATCGCAAGCCCGATGAAACGATGATAATCCTACTATAACTTAAACAGCCGACGCTTCTCGAACAGAAGAACTAGAAAAAGAGTTGCGTGTAGCTCCTCTCGATCAAGATGCCGATGCGGGAAGAAAGTACCTTAACGAGCGCAGCCTCCAGATCGGACATGTTTTGCCTCTCAGCGAGGAGACCTTCAAAGAATACTTCCCGGAGAAGAACAGTTTCCTTCTCTATTCTGTAAGAGCCGTCGATGCACTCTTCACATTTCGTCCCGGACAAGAGAAGTGGACTCCGCGAGCGGATTTCCGAATAGTTACTGACTCGCCAACCGCTCTAAAAGAGGCGGTCGAGAGGATCGAGGATACAGCAGTTGCCCAAGAGAGACTAGTTCTCCGGACCCGGATTTTTGGGTATGATCGTAAACGGCTCCAAGCATTCAAAGCTCTTGGCTACAAGATCGGCGCGTCAATTCCCGGCGCTGTAAGTCTCGACGGGAAACAGTTCGACTTACACTACCTCTACAAAGAACTCGACGATCGCTATCATCCAAGTATTCGCAGAAACTACAGTAGACCTGGGCTTTACAAGATTCAGGAGGTTGACAAGGCAAAGAATCAGAGGCTGAAGATCCGAGGCTACCGGAAAGAAGATCGCCCCCTCCTGAACAAGGCTGCCAGCCATCTCAACGTATTACGCGGAATAGCTAACGGCGTATTCGAAGGTACCGTGCCCTGGAGCCCTGGATCGTACGAAGAATGGTTCGACAAGCGAAGAGTGTATCCAATCGTCTGCGAAGACGAGTCCATTGGCGAACCTGTCGGATTACTTGACCTCTCTAGGCTCGACCCGGACGTAATGCAGCACACGATGCTACTGGGCATGTATGTAAGAGCAGAATATCAAGGCTTAGGAGTAGGGACTCTACTGATGGACGCGATGAAGACTCTAGCGAAAAGACTACATCTTTCAAGAGTCATGCTCACCGTCTTTGAGGGCAACACGCCAGCCGAAAAGCTGTATCGAAAATCAGGATTCGTAGAGTGCGGGAGTGTGCCGGGATGGCTGCAGGAAGGATACATCAACGAGACGTACATGGTGCTACGGCTCGACTAGGTCAAGGCGCGAAAATTAGAACTGCATGAGACGCCCACTCTATTGTTTAGGGAATAGAACTCGGCAGACGGCCTCGAGCTAGTACCCACAGCAATTTGCCCAATCCATACGCAATCATTCCGAAGCCTAAGACCTCCCAAAGGAGAATAGACGAACTATGTAGGATCCAAATTCGTATCGCGATTACGAGGACGCCGCATATTATCCAGATTAAGCAGTTGGTAGCTCTCGCAACAATTGCTTTCATCGCAACCATCGCCTATGAGTATGTGACTACTATGTTGAAGGCCACGCAGCCCGTGCTAGGAACGGGGAAACAACTGTTTTGTCCTGACACGGCATCTCTCGGAAGCCAGAGATTCTGGAAATTCGCGGGATTACCGTCTCTAAAATCGGACGGATTTTTGTCAATGCTCCCGTTGACGGTCATGCTGAGGGTATGCCCAGTGCCAGGGCCAGCCTTATTGCTGAATATCTGAGTCGAGTTGAAAGTAGCGGTCGACGAACTTCCTGCCCAGTGCCCCCAAATGAGGAGCCAGTCCCCCAGTGTATAGTTCACATTCTGGTCAGTCTCAACGTGCAGAACTCCATCGGAAGTGTGCGTATGTATAACCCGAGCACAGCTGCCGTCAAATCCATTCTCGAACGTGATGGGAAGAGTCTGCGCGACTCCCTTTATCGTAATGGCAAGGTTAGGATGCGAATGATAAACCAAATTCCCTGTAACGCAGTGATCAAGGTAAGATGGCAATTGTACTGGATCCGGTGTCGGTCGCGGAAGAAACAGAATCGCTCCCACAATGATCACAACAAGAACTGCAACGATTGTGACTGTGATGATAGTCCTTTGTCTACGTTGGCGCTTGACCTCTTTGAGTACCTTCTGCTTCCGGGATTGTGACATCTGAAACCTCGAACCCACGTGACTCAGTTCTCATGCAATAATGTTTCTCGCAAATCCCTGAAGGAGACCGCCGGAAAGGATCCAAGAATGATGCCCAAGAGGCAGACTTTTCTAAGAGTCAATAGAATACTGAGCTGAAAACAGTATGGCACAGACCCGCAAGCAGAAGGTGCTTCAGGAGGTCAAGAGAAAGCGGAAACAGAGAACCGTAATCTCACTAGTCATAGCGGCTGTCCTGATTAGCATAATAGGCGTCGGAGTCTACGCTCTTTCGAGAAACGCCGGCAACGGCGGAAACTTTCCGTTTGCTTGCCTTGGCCAGGAATATGTGACTCTACATGTTCATCCTTGGTTGCGCATATGGATCAATACGGGTAATGGGATCGCCAACGTGACAATCCCAGCCGCGGTTGGAATTCTCAATCCAGGATACACGACTACCTCCACCGGTGTACAGGCCGTAAGCAGCGGATCGTGCTATGAGCCTATGCACACACACGACACTTCAGGAATAATTCATATCGAGTCAACCTCAACATCAAATCAGTATACCCTCGGTAATTTCTTCGATATTTGGAGAGTCACATGCGGAATCCAATCCTCAGACTGCGTCAACCTCGGGGGATCCAACAGGCCAATCGTCTTCAACCAGACTGATATTCTCGGATACAGTTCCGGACAAGGACACACCGTATCGTTGATAGTAGATGGCCAAAACTCTACAGCAGCCGGCAGCCTACTCTTGAACAACTACGACTATTGCACAACGACGACAAACCCAAGTAATCCATGTTATGCAACCGCCAACGGACCCCCAAACCCTTCATCGTACTCAACCGGTCACACTGTTATCATAATATTCAGCTGAACCGATTCGGAACTGAGCTCCTCCAGTCGAATCGTGTAGTGAATCTATCCCGTAACAGAAGTGGACACAACGGATTCGACCAGTGATCAGGAATCTTGGTACCTATTCTCTTATGAGCCGTAGTTACAGACCTCGAGTCTTGGTGGATGTCGAGAGTTTGGAAAGAGGAGGTGCTACCGTCCAGATGGTGATAAGAGCACTCCCAATGCTCGTGCCCGCGTCCGTTCTACAGAACAATGCCGAGAAAAAACGGATCAAGAGAGGCCTAATCGATGATACCGAGGAGCAAAAGGTCTTCGAAAAAACTCTCTATCTCCCCTATCTAGACTTCACCTACCAGTATTCTGTTGAGAAGGGTTTCCTCTCAAAACGAACGACTCTAGCCAAAGGCAGCTCCATTGTGCTTGCTCTTCGCGAGGTCGACCTAGACTTCTACCCAGAACTAGAATCACTCAAGCCGTTGATGGTCGAGATTAGACCGGAGTCCGACTCTATCGTGCAAGGGGTCGAGTCGACGCTTCTCATAAACGAGAGACTGGAAGAACTCAAAAGAATGTTGGCAAACTATGACAGAGAACTCCAACAACTGTCCAAGGAGTACAGCTCTCTCCCCGAAACAGATCATGTCAGGACAGATCTAAAGGAGAACATTGATCATCTGAGAAGTACACGGGAGACCAGGTGGAAGATGTTCGCGGACGGGCTGAAACTACCGTCGAAGATAGATCTGGAAAAACTTGAACTGCTGGAAGGGAGCCTGTTCTACATGCCGTACTTCATCACGAAGTTCACTCGAGGTGGCGAATCTAGGTTCCTAGTATGGAACAGAGAAGGAAAGCCGAGCGAGTCCATCGCAGATGAACTAATGAAGAATTCCAAGTTCCGTGAACTTGTTCAGTCCCACGTGGCCATGGACGACCTGTCAAGTGGGAATCAGGATCAAACTGAGGGATCTGACGAAACCGAGGTTACGTGAACTCTTTTCTCTCGAATAGAATGAGACCAAGCACCGCGGTGACTACGAAGTAGCCAAGGAGTATTGCGATTCCCTCAGGGATAGTCACGGCGAATATGGTCTCCCCTCGCCCACCAGGTCGGAGCGCTTGGGTCACGGGATACGGGTCCTTAAGCACGTTTGTAATTATGCCGGCACCATAGGTTATGACGAACCACGGTTCTATCTGGGCGAAGCCGGTAATGAGCGCTTCAATTAGCGAGAATCCAAAGAGGAAGAGAATAACGGTGACCAATATCGACATAGAACTGCTCTTGAACAGAGAGCTGAAGAAGAACGTGAATCCGAGCACTGCAACTAGATAGAGTAGCGCGAAGCCTAGCGATTCCCACAACTGATATGGGACGTTGAATCCGAAGTAGTAGATGCCGTTGCCGATAGTTATGGCTACGAAGATCCCGACCATAATTGTAGAGGCGATGAGAGCGGCAAGCCATTTTCCAATGTATATTGATGACCGGCGAATAGGATTCCCAACTAGGAAATAGCCAGTCTTGTTCTGGAACTCTCCCGAGATGGAGTCTCCCCCATAGAAGATTCCTGATAGAATTATTACGAAAGTAATAGACATACCCCACCAATTAAGGTAGAAGTCGAGAGTTGAGTCCAGGAAGCCTATTGGTCTATAGTAGCCGACGAGCCCGGTCAATAGCCCACTGATTATCAGTCCTATAATCAAAAGGACGTAGAATCTTCGGGACCGGAAGTAGTTAACGAGTTCATACTTTGTTATCGTCCCGACTTGGGAGACGCTACTCGGAAGGACACGTTCGTTCAGTGATTGAACAGTTGAGGGATTAGGCTGTGTCATGTTGTATCACAGGGTATCCTTGATGAGGCTTAGGTACGTGTCTTCGAGAGCCGAGGCGGTAGGACGGAAGCTTATCATCCCAATCTTCATCGTGGCGAGTTCTTGAAGTAGACTCTCCTGGTTCTGCATACCTCCTGTGAAGTGTATCCGAATCTTCCTCGAATCAACCTTTTCAACAGAACTTACGCCGCCCAATGACGCGATGTTCTTATTGATCGATTGATCGTCGATTTCTCTTGAGAGTTCTATTTCAACCACGTTCGAACCGTCGCCTGAAAACCGGGAGGTTACGTTGGACAGCTTGTCATAGACGAGTAGTTTGCCATGGTCGATCATTGCAACTTCGTCGCATATTTCTTGAACCTCATTTAGGAGGTGTGAGCTCATAAAGACGAGTCTGTTCTTTTTCTTCAGGTCTTTTACGATGTCTCGGACCTCAGACTGTCCTCTGGGGTCGAGTCCAGTCGTAGGCTCGTCAAGCATGATGACCTCTGGGTCGGAGAGGAGTGCTGCGGCAATGTTGATCCTCTGTTTCATTCCCTTCGAAAACTTTCCGACCTTTTTGTCTAGCCATTCATTCATCTTTACCTCGGTAACGATTTCTTCGATCTTCTTCCTTGCCTCGGCCCGGGGAAGTCCTCGGATCTCTGCGATCATTGACAAGGCTTCTCTTGGCGTGAGGGCGGGGTAGATCTCAGGGCTCTCGATCAAGGCTCCAACAGAGCCCAAAGCTTGCTTCTTGTTAAGGTGAACATCTACACCGTTGATTAGGGCTTTTCCTTCGGAGGCTCTGATCATGTCTGTGAATATTTTCAGTGTTGTTGTTTTTCCTGCTCCGTTGGGGCCGAGGAAGCCGACACATTTTGATCCCTCGATCTTGAGGGAAAGATTGGATAGCGCGGTGAAGGATCCGTAGCGCTTTGATAGGTTTACTGCTTCAATCGAGGGACCGCTCATTCTTGGGAACCTTCAGCTGACAATCTTTCTGAACAAGTAAAGGGTTGCGCCTAGGGTTAGCACTCCAATGAGAGCGATTACTCCATAGGCCTGGAGAATTGTACTCCAATCGAACCCTGTCGTGCAATTACTCGCCAAGTGTCCGACGGGGCAGCCTGTAATCGCATTGCGTATAGCGTTCACGGCGAAACTTATTGGGTTGTAGTTGGACACGGTCTGCATCCAGTTCGGCATCGCTGAGGTCGATACGAGCGCAGTGCTCATGAACAGGAGCGGAAACGTCAGAAAGCCCGCTATTCCAAAAACGGTCTCCGCGCTCTTCGTCTTCAATCCCAGAGCGAGCGATATTCCAGACCAAGAGAGGCCGAATGCTGCTACCGTGAAAATTACGATAAGGTATCCGAGGACCCCGGTTTCAGGAAACACGCCTAGCGCGTATGCGAGAACCAAAATGATTATGGTCTGAACGACTACTCTGAAAATGTCGCTGAGAATTCTTCCAAAGAGGATCGCAGACCGGTTTACCGGCGTCGCGAGCATCTTTGTGAGGAATCCAGATTTTATGTCGTCAACCACAGCTGTGCCTGATTGGAACGCGCTGGAAAACGCGTTCTGCAAGACAATCCCCGCCGTTGCGAAGACCGTGTAGTTGACCCCGGGGCCGAGAAGTGCGCCGAACTTGCTGAAGAGTTGGGTGAAGAGGACCAGGAAGATGACGGGTTGGAAGAGAGAGAAGAATATCAGTATTGGGTTTCTGACTACCTTCTTCATCCAACGAACGAAGAGATTGTACGAGTCTGAGAGAAAGGCCATGTCTTAGCGTCTCCTTCGGGAGAACATGCTTCTGTAGTTGGCACTGGTGACTTCTTCAACTCTGATTCTCTTTCCTGTGTGTTTGAGAAACACATCATCAAGGGTTGGTGAGGACACGGTGATGGACGAGAGTTTTATCCCAGCTTCATCGAAGGCTCTCACGATTTCAGGGACTAAGAAGCTACCATTCTTTGCATACACAGTGAGTCCGATGTCTGAGTTTACAATATCTGAGATTTGATCGAACTTTGTCTCCAAGACTTGTTTCGCTTTCTCTCTAGTCCCGCCAGTGTTCATTGTTGAACTTTCCAAGCCGAGAGAGATGGAATCGGCCCCGATTTCTTGCTTCAGCTCGGAAGGGGTTCCTTGCGCTACGATCTCTCCAAGGTCAACGATAGCGAGACGACGACACAACCGGTCAACTTCCTCCAAGTACTGTGTCGTTATGAATATCGTGATCCCCTGTTCGTTAAGCTGCTTGAGATATGCCCAGATCGAGGCTCGAGATTGAGGATCCAGACCGGTTGTAGGCTCGTCCAAGAACAGAATCTTTGGGTTGTGGACGAGTGTTGTCGCGAGGTCAAGCCTCTTTTTCATCCCGCCGGAGTAGAATCCGGCACGCTTGTCCGCCGCATCGACTAAATCGACGACTTTGAGAAGCTCATCAACTCTGTCTCTCAAAGCCTGTCCATGCATCTGTTGAAGCTCACCCTGAAGTAGCATGTTCTCACGGCCGGTCAGATCTTCATCGACTGTTGTATCCTGATTCTGGACCCCTATGATCTTCCTTATCTTCGCAGCATCAGATTCGACGTCCAGGCCTGCTACAGATGCGGAACCCGACGTCTTCCGAAGTAGAGTAGTGAGAATCTTGATAGTGGTGCTCTTGCCGGCGCCGTTCGGTCCAAGGAATCCGAAAAATTCTCCTTCGGGGACGCTGAACGATATTCCTTTCACTGCCTTGGTCCCGTCGCCGTAGGTCTTGACGAGCTGGGACACGTCGATTATGCCGGTCACCGTTCAGTCTCCGTCATCGCGAGAAAGAGTGAGATATAAACTATATCGTATTAGATACAGAAGCCGATATTGCCGTTCGACAGATGCATCCGAGCAGAGATCGCTGCTGTAACTGATAGCCGGTGTCCGAAGAACAAGTAGTCTATCTTCACGGAACGAACAGAGAAGGTACTGGTCGTCTACGAGACACGAGCGTCCAGTCATGGAGGCCTGCTTAAGCTGATTCGAGTCGGCATTGACGATATTTCAGTGTACATTCCGAAACTCTTCCTTGAGCTAGCGGATGAGGCACAACCTGACAAACCCACGGAATTCTCGCAGTCGCGAAGAATCGAACCCTCAAAGTACCTGCACGGGATCGGAATCGCGAAGATGTCCATTCCCGACACTTACCAAGACAGTTCAGTCCTTGCAGCCAATGCGATCTACGAATTGATTGAGCGAAACCATATCGCGCCTTCTGACATAGCTAGGATCGACATTGCTACGGAGACCGGGGTTGATGAGTCGAAACCTGTCGCGGCCTACGTTCATGGAATGTTGGAGCAGAAATTTGGCAAGGGTTCTTTCAAAAAGACTTCTGGGGTCGAATACAAGTTCGCTTGTGTGAGCACCGCTGATGCGCTTGAGAGTTCGCTGGATTGGGCGTGGGCCGGACGGAGCAATGGAAGATGCAGCATCGTCTGTTCTGTAGACATAGCCAAGTATCCGTTGAATACTCCGGGGGAACCGACGCAGGGCGCAGGCGCGGTAGCTCTTCTGGTAAAAGAACATCCAAGGCTAATCGCATTTGACCCTATAATTGGCAGCTACATGCAGGATGAGGACGATTTCTGGAGACCCCTATTCTCGACCACTGCGATTGTCCACGGAAAACATTCCGAGAAATGCTACCTCAAAGCGATGGAGGGAGCAGTGGATGACTGGGCAGAACAGGCAACAGCCAGTGGTCTGATCCGACGCAGACCTGGAGAATCGCTAATCGACGAATTTGGACCAATGTCATTTCACGTTCCCTATCCCAAGATGGCGGAGAAAGGATTCGCCTACCTACTACGCCACTTCTGGAGAGGGCTGGCTAGATGGGACGAGATTGTCAAGGAGATCGGCAGCGAGCCGAAACCATCTGGATTCGCAAAGAACGAAGAGTTGGAGAAGGCAGAGTCAGAATACATGAAACACTTCATGGACACATCGAGATTCCAGGCAGAGTACCAGGATAAGGTGGCTGAAGGTCTTGCTCATGCGCGAGAGAGCGGCAACAGCTACTCCGCATCGGAGAAGAGCAACCTGTCCAAGCTGCTCGAAGCGAAAGCGATGAAGAATTCTGACCTAGCTGGCAGGAGAGGGGGATCAGGCAACTATGGTAGTGGTTCTAAGGCCAAAGTGTCAAGCTGGATCATTCAAGAGGATTGGAAAACTGTCGCGAAAAAGTTTGGTCACACTGAGAAGCTACAGCACCGGAAGTCGATCTCGCTGGCTGAATATGAGGCTCTTCACGAGGGAGGAACATTGCCAGAAGCGAGAAAGTTTGTCTCCGAACCTGAAAACGAATTTGTCATGATCGATGTCACTTCGCAGGGCTACCGGCATTACAAGTTTGCAGACTAACGCCTAGGGTCAGATGAAGCCTCTCTGAGTCAAGCGATAGGCTATCCCGCGCCACACGCTTGGAATAATCATCAACAGTGTAGCGACGACCGTCAATGCCGCCGCGATGACTATTGCCGCGGTCAAGAATATTTCAGAGACAATAATGAGTCCGATGACGAAATATGTTGGAAGAATGACGAGGAACTGCCTGAGGTCGAACTGTCCCGGCATCATTCCCTCTTCCTTAACCTGTTGCACAGCTCCAATTCTCGCGACAAGATAGGTGGCGAGTATTGATGCGGAAGGCACCGTGACAAGGAGAACGAGGGCGGCGTCCAACCCGGTCATTAGCCCAAGCAGTGCTAGAATCAAATCGGCGACACCAAACGGGCCGATTATCGCTAAGGCTGAAATGACTCTGGAAAGTAGAAGGTGGCGAATGTACGTTGCAGGATCCATGGCTGTGAAGGCCAACCATCCTCTCTCGTTTGAGAAAGTTCCTTGAGACATCAGGACCAAGATGATTACGCCCATGAATATTGGAATCACGAAAACCACAGGTGTGAAATGCTCAGAAGCAACAGTCAAGGGCATGCCAGCAAGCGCCGAAAATCCAGTCAGATACACGTAAACCGCGGCAGCTACAATTGAAATGATGAGGACGGTAGATGTTTTGATGCGGGCTGTCCTGTAGCTGGTGGACCCGCCAATGTTGACCCGTCCCATCAGCTCCAAGAATGACAAGTGGTAGGAGTAGATCACTCGTATGGGTCCCTTGCCCGAGAAGCTCATGTTCTTCTTGTATTCAGTGCTGGTGGAACGGAGGAGACTCCGGATCGAACCCAGTTCAAGATACGCAAGCTCTCTTAGAGCAACCGGAACAGCGATTGCTGTTGCCGCGAATAGTACGATGCTTCCGTAGACAAGCTGTCCCGTGAACGAGGACACTGGTGTGAACTCGAAACCGAGGAGGGTTGAAAGACACCAAAGTCCTAGAACGATGGCTAGTCCGACTCTTTTCCAGACTTGTAGAATGTTGGAGATCACGCCCAGCGAGGTTACTAGGCATGCGAGAAGGACGAGGTTTGCAATTAGCACTATGGTATCTTCGAGGCTGCCGGCTCCTGCAACATAGAAGCCGTACAGGAACAGGATCGTGATGCCTGATCCGACGAACTGGGCGATGAAGAGGGAGATGCTGAGGTCGCGGCGCCTCAACGGGAGAGTCAACAGATAATCTCTGTCAGATTTCAGAATGAAGAGTCCGCCAAAAAGCAGACTCATGACGATGAAGAAGATTGAAGAGCCGATAGCATAATACGAGAATCCGCCGGAAAAGTTTGAGCTACCACTTCCGCCAATGACCCCTCGTATTATCGTGTCGTAGACTAGGAAGAAGGCGACGAGTCCGAGCAGGGGCCGGGAGAATCTAGTGAGGAGAACGAACTTGACGAGTTTAGGAAGCGCCGGTCATCAGCCTCGCAACGACACTCTCTATTGACTCATCGCCCACTTCCATACCTTTCAGCGTATCAATAGTTCCGTTCCAGACGATCTTGCCCCTTGCAATCATCAAGACCTTCTCAGTAAGACGGGTCGCGATGGACATTATGTGCGTCGAAACAATCATTGTCGACTGGAGTGACTTGAGCATCTTGAACACTCGCTCTTGGGTGGGAATGTCGAGGTAGTTGAGTGGTTCATCGAGTAAGACTATCTTGGGATTGTGGATGAGTGCGAGGGCGATGGAGAGTTTCTGCATGTTCCCCCGTGATAGCTTGCCAACCTTAGCACGTTCATATTCGCGAAGTACTAGCTCATCCAAGAATCTGTCCGTGGCTAAGGTCACGTCCTTGACTCCGCGCAAGGCAGCGATGTATTCCAAGTTCTCGCGAACCGATAGCGTCCTGTACGGCGTCGCGTCTTCAGGAAGATAGCCGAGGGCAGATTTGGCCTCGGGACTGAAGGGCTCATGACCGTCTATCTTGATCGTCCCGGTGTCAGGCTTCAATAGCCCCACGAGAAGACGCAGAGTAGTCGACTTGCCCGCGCCATTCGGACCTAGAAGCGCGTAGCTTTCGCCGCAAGGTATTGAGAAGGAGACATCGTCAAGCGCGACAGTCTTTCCGTAAGACTTTGAAACATACTGGACATCGATACATGATGCCATGTCAGCAGGTCATCCCTGTATTCTGAATCAATCTGTAGTGATGACACCGTTGCAGCGCACAAGTTCGCCGACTAATAATCATCTCTGGCCTTAAAACGAGGGTTCGATCTAAAAACTGCAAACCTATCAGGATACGCTCGGTGATGAGAGACTCCAAGGGTTCGGTGCTGAGCAAGAAAGCTCTCCTAGCACTCGTCACCGGATTGCTTTTCCTGAACCTGCTCACTTTCCTTCCTGCCTTCGCCCAAGTATCCAATATTGATTCGGGTTGCTGTTCGAATCATCCTCTCGCGAAAGACTTCTCAGGGGTCTACATCGGCGCATGGCGCCTCTACCATAACCCCACTCAGATCTACACTCACGGACTCCTTCGCGATGGGGAGCCACCCATCTATCCGGAGCCTGAACAGTACAAGTATCTCCCATCCTACCTGCTCCTAGTCTCGCCGATTCTGCTGATCCCGTACTCTCAAGCCATAGACTTGTATGATATCTTTCAGTTCATGCTACTCCCACTGATCGCTATCATCGTCTACAATCTTACGAAGGAAAAGGGATGGGCAATAACCATCATAGCGGAAGTACTAGCGCTGCTACTGCCGGCGGCGGCGCCCGGCTGGGGATTCTCAGTCGGCTACTTCTGGCAATGGAAAGAGGCTCAATCAAAGGTCCTAGAGACCTTATTTCTGACAGGATCATTCTATCTTGGAAAGAGAGGAAGACCCGTTTGGTCCGGGGTCCTGCTCGGAATCACATTCTTCGATCCAAGATTTGCGCTCGCAGCGACTCCACTGTTTCTAGCATGCAACGCTACTAAGACATCCATGGCGGTCAAAGCAATGCTCGCCACGCTGATACTGTCGAACCTCGTACTGCTGTATCCTGGCGTGGGACTCTCGTTCCTGCAAATGGTGTTCAGCACCGGAGTCAGCACCGCTCTATATCCGTATGCGATTATTCCTCTTGCTCAGGTCATCTTTCTCAGCTTTGTCAACTATTATGAAATCAGAGTTCAGCTTGCGCGAATCATCCAAGTGCTGCGGTTGCGAGTAGTGTCGAACCGAATCGTGGCGATCACAATTCGTAGGGCATGATTCAGGTTTCCTCCCTCAGCAGGTGCATGTCGTGTACTGGAGGACTGACTGCCGAGTTTCAATCGGTTATTCAACTGACCCCACAAAGTGAAACGTGAACATGAGCCTGCTGGGAGATAACCGATCGAACGACGATGTGGTTCTGGTTTTCCGACCGCCAGAGAATCCAGCAGCTCAGATGGCCGGGGTTACTCCGTTCAAGAGTCTCAGGCTGAAACTGGACGAACTTCTCGACTGGTTCAAGGATCTAAACGTCGACTCGATCGACCTCTGGATTGAGGGCGCTTTCAAATCCGGCAATCGGACGGAGCTCTTTCTTTCCGTAGAAGGAAGGACGGGTGCAAAGATCACACTCAGACCCTTTTTGAAGCATGCACAGACCGTCATATCTCCAGCGATCATTGAGAATCCTTCCAGTGTAGACACTTCGAAAGGTCCAGCGAAGGAAGCCGAGGGTTCAGCCGCGAAGCCGGAGAAGATAGCGTCCCGACTATCAGCCCCTCAAATCACAGCTATGTTCTCTCCAGCCGGAGGGATAGAGAGACATGTCGTCTCCCTGATTGACAGCGCGGTAAGCAGCATCGAGATGGCGGCCTACGAGTTCACGAATGTGTACGTTGAGAAAGCTCTGTTAGAGGCGATCAAAAGAGGAGTGAAAGTCGCGGTGATCCTAGACAAGAAAGAGACACTGGGTCGACAAGCAACCTTTCACGACACGTTGGAAAAAGCCGGATCTGACATACGATTGATTGCGCCACGCGACGGCATGATGCGTGACAATTACATCATCGTCGATGGAAAAACTGTTGAATGGGGAAGCTACGGCTATACCGAACGAGCGGAATACAAGAACTTCGAAAACGCGGCGTTTGCATCGGAGAGCTCCATCGCTCAGCAGTACCACACCGACTTCGCATCAATATTCAACCAAGCCAAACCTGAACCCCACGGAATCAAACGGGCAATCCTACGGTTTCTGCGACACTTTTCCTAAATCAGGGCGGATTAAAGGGACTAACTCCGCTTCTGCAATTGCAAGTATTCTCCTTCGATCACTCCACCTGCTTTGAGGTATACCACGGCCCCAGGTGCGAGATGATCTAAAAATGCCAGAGTGTAGACTCTCATCGAAGACTGATTTCGTCTCTTTGCTTCTCTAATGGTTGCGTTCATCAGCGCGGACCCTACTCCTTGTTTACGATTCTCAGGAATCGCGTACGCTCCATTGAATCTTGCTTCTCCGGGTCCATACGCGTCGCACCGGAGAATCGATAGCCCAACAAGCTTCTCATCTATGAAGGCGCCTATCCATCCCTGGCGCTTAGATACGGATTCTTTGACCCATGCTCGTAGGGATTCTGGGCCGCCCTGCTCTTCAATCCAATAGTCCCAGTATGGGCGCAGTCCCTTTATCCATACGTCGGCCGCTTCGTCTGCCATTTCTTTGGAAAGTTCTCTGGTCTCAATCTTGCTC
>Ga0070732_10000621_pt1 | contig 21413 bp, 18 predicted proteins | sample Coa_R1_5_FD_66449 | JGI IMG/M metagenome (GOLD analysis project Ga0070732, IMG submission 66449) | Surface soil microbial communities from Centralia Pennsylvania, which are recovering from an underground coalmine fire - Coalmine... | ecosystem: Environmental > Terrestrial > Soil > Unclassified ... | reverse complement strand
ATCGAGACATGAATTACCTGCTGCTCAAAGCGCAGCGCTTGGCGGCCACGAAGACTGAATTCCTCGTTCTTCACAAAGCCGCGTAATATGCATAGTTTTCCAGATTCTCGTTCAGAGCCGAAAAACCTTTAACCACAGAGGACAGGAAGGTTCACGAAGGATTCGAGAGCCGCGCCTGACGTTGAATGCAGCTTCCCTGGCAGAGATTCCCTCTGCGATCAGATGTCAGGATCGACACCGACTTTGCTTAGGACGAAACGAACCCGATCCTGGATGGAGGCACGCGGCATTTCGACGAGTTCGTAGTTGTGAGACTTGTAGGTTTCGGCCAGCGCGTCGTAGGTACGGATTGCCTCGTCGAAATCCTGCTTGCGTTCCTGATCCTGCTGAAAGATTTCACGCCAAGGCGGGGCGATGAAAACAGAGTGATTGTATGGAAAGATCCTTGCTGCATTGCGCATGTGCTCGGGCGCAGGAATATGCATCAGGCGTAAATACCCCAGCAGGTCAGGAATGCCTCGATCGAAGAACACTGGTCCGACACTTTGTTCTGCGAGGCGATACGACTGCATATCCATGGAGAGCATGAGTTCGGCAAAGTGGAGCGGGTCGCGCCAAGGCAGAGCACGGCCGTCGATCGCCATCTGGTCCTGAATAATTGCCCGGCCGGCTTCGACTGTGTAGCCATAACCGCGCGAGCGCAGAGCTTTGATGAGCGATGTCTTTCCTGAGCCTGGGCCGCCGGTGATGACGTAAAAACGGTCTGAGTTGGTACTCACTCGTCACCTCTTCCCTGGTGATGATCGCGAGAATCGTTCGTAAACTCATGAAACAACGGGCATATAATCGTCATCAATTCTTTTAATGGTGCATAAGTGGGTGCGCCGAATCGAATACGCATATGGCAGACACGGCTTTGAGACGATACATTTTTGCAAGCGACTTTGACCAGACGCTCACCTTCAACGATTCCGGGTATGTACTCGCTGAGCTGGTCGGTATTCCGACCGAGGAATTCGAGCGCAAGTCCAAGGGCATGGCCAAGATCAATCTGGTGCAGCAAGGAGCGGAGCTGGCTTATCTGTTGCTGCACGATCCGGAGTTCAAGGCGAAAGTGCGCAAGGAACATCTGCGCGAAGTGGGCAAGCGCATCCGCCTGAAGAGCGATATCAAACTTTTGTATGAACTTCTTGCCTCAGGCATTGACGGGCATCAGTTCGACTTTTACGTGCTTTCGGCTGCGCCGGTCGAGATTGTGCAGTCGGCGTTGGAAGATATTGTTCCGGTCGATCACATCTACGGAACGGAATTTCGCTACAAGAGCTCGGGCGAAATCGATACGATTGTGCGCGCCACAGCAGGTTACGGCAAAGTGGCGGTGCTCGACGATTTGCTGCTGCGGCAGGTTGCGGGGCCGGATCATGTTATCTATACGGGCGATGGCAGTTCTGACATTCATGTGATGCTGCATATTAATGCGCGCGACGGGCTGACTATCGCTGTTTCCGAATCACGCCACGTTTCCCAGATTGCGAAGCGGACAGTGCTCAGCACGAGCGCGCTGGCAGTACTGGCGCCGATCCTCGAGGAAGTTGCGGGATGGGAGCGGTATCGGATTCGCAGCTTCTTCGAAGCTAACGGAATGCTGATTCAGGAGTGGGAGCGCGTGCGGACGGATTGGCTGACCGTGCGTCCTGCGGTGGAACCGCCGACCATTGAGAGCGTCACGGCGGTGCCGAAACTGGTGTCAGCCGACTCATAGACGATCATGCTGCGCGACAAGAATCTCGTCCCGCTGTCACGGCAGCATCAGCACGCGCTTGCGCTGTGCGTGCGCATCGAGCGGGCCTCGCCGATTCCCGAGCCGGACCTGGCTGCGTGGCAGACGGAAATCGCACAACATTTTCGCGCCGAAATTCGCATTCACTTCGAGGCGGAAGAGCAGTTCGTGTTTCCTCCTGCGCGGGCGTTCCCGGAATTTAACCTGCTAGTGGAGGAATTGATTTCAGAGCATGCGTGGCTGCGGGAACGATTCGCGAAAGCGGAGGCGCAGGGCATGTCGGGTGGGGAGATAGCGGAGTTCGCGCAGGGGCTTTCGGCGCACATCCGGAAAGAAGAGCGGCAGTTGTTTGAGCGGTTACAGGAAGTGATGAGCGAACGGGAGCTAGCGGCGATGGGACAACGCTTGGACCAGGTACTCAGAGAGGCGGAGCAGGCTTGTATCGTGCCCGCGAAGAGCTCTCGAACGACGTAGGTGATCCGACATGAAACGGGTGTCGTCCCTACGGGACTCGCTAATTCATTCCTCCGGCTTCCCGGCACTTCCGTACCGGGCTTTCACATAACGCCGCTACGCGGCTGCATTCGATGATTCGGTGAGCGTGTCGTTTTGCCCAAGTGGTAACTCTCGTCTACACGAGTGGTAACTCTCGCCTAACACAAGAGGTGGCTCTCGGCTACCAATTGGTGCCGTTTCACAGGGATGACGATCAAGCAGAACGAGAGTTGAACAGCTGTGCGATTTTGACTTCTATTTTGACTTCCATACTGTTGCGGCTACTCCGTGGATCTTGCGGAATGCCTGGGCTGACTCGCGACCCATATAGCGGTTGAGTACGGCGGGATCGGTTTGACGTAGATCCACTACGACCAGGCCGTCTAGGACGTTTGAAAACTTCCGGTCGACGTTGAAGCCTACCAGTTTGCCGCCGATCTTGGCGTACTGCCGCAGCAGGATGGGCAAACCTTTCCCATCGGCTTCCACGTCGGTGATGGGCTCGGAGAGTTCGTCGAGATCGCGCAAGGCTCGGCACATCGCGCGGCAATCCCAACGATGCAACAAGCCGGGGCGGAATGGGCGGCGCGGTTCGATCAAACCTGCCAGGCTATCGTCTTGCATACGAGACTCGAAATATCGATAGATCATCTCGCGCGAAGCCTTGTTGTAATCCTTGCTGATGCTGACCGCTCCGAAAAGAATCGGTATCTCGGGATGCGTCGCGATCAGTCTGGCAATTCCCCTCCACAATAAAAGAAGCGGAGCGTATTGGCGTTGGTACTCGGGGCGCACGAAGGAACGTCCTAACTCGAGAGCCGGGCCGAGCTTCTCGAATAGCTGGCGATCGTAGCGGAACAGAGTGCTGGTGTAAAGTCCAGTGACGCCGCGCTGGGAAACGATTTTCGCCGTGTTGCCGGCGCGATACGCTCCAACCAGTACGCGTTTCGACTTATTCCAGAGCAAGACGTGCCAGTAATAATCATCGAATGAATCGAGGTCACGGCTTCGGCCCGTACCCTCTCCTGCGCGGCGGAAGGTCAACTCACGCAGACGTCCGATTTCGAGAAGCAGCTGGGGGATATCTGTTGCCATCCCGAGATGAACGGAGAAGTCCGCATTCTCGGCAAGGCATCGGTCACCGGACAGCGTCTGGATTTCCTCGGCCAGCAAGTCTTCGCGAATCGGTGCAGCAATCGGTTCCTGAATGCTGGAGACCAACCTGGAGCGCAGCGCCATGGGCCACGATGTCTCAGCTTTCCTCCGACGGGCGAGCAAATATGTGCGCCAGCGGAGATACTCCATGGCTTCACGGTCGCTGCCCATTGCACTGAGAGCGTCGGCTGGAACCGCGCTCCCGACGCGGACTTCCACGCTCTTGCCTTCCTGCTTCAGAAATTCCTGAAGAAGAAAGGCGGTGCGCAGCTTGGGATGAATCATGCCGAGCAACTGGAATCCCACGCCATTGTGTCCGCGGAAATACACCGGCAGCGCCGAGGCACTGGTTCGGCGGATGAGGCGCAGTGCGGTATCGCTCCATTCAGGATCGGCCAGGAGCGTGGCCGGCGTGTGCCACTGCGAACCTTCCCCTGCGGGAAAAATCGCGAGCATGCCTCCCCTCTCCAGCCAGGCCAGTGCCTCGCGGATCGCCTTGCGGTTGGATTCGCCGGCGCGATCGGTCTGGAAGGAATCGACGAAAATGCAGTTACGCTGCAACTCGGGAATGTCTCCGAGGATGGAATTGGTGAGAACCTTCACGTCAGGCCGAACACATGTGAGAAGGACAGTGAGAAGCGCCCCATCAAGCACGCCGTTAGGATGATTGGCCACCACGACCACCGGCCCGGTCGAAGGAATGCGGGCACGATCCGCCGAGTGGATCTGCAGTTCGATCCGCATCTCAGCGAGCAGATTCTCCAGACGAAAACCTTCTGGTGAACGCTGGAGCCGCCGGTATAGATCTCTCACTTTATCGACCGGAGTCCACTTTCCGGCTAGGCCGGGAAATTGCGCGACGCGGGAGAGGACTCTTGCTTGCGTCTCACCTCTCTGCAGCTGGTTTGATGGCATGATATATCCATATCGAAAGAGCATTTCGAAGGTATGAAGAGCAAGTTAAATTCTGATGAAAGAAGAGCAGGAACCACAGAGGACACGCAGTAACACGGAGGAAAACGGGGCACGAGTAATAACTGCTGCTGTAGCGAAAATAATCCTGTCAGGCTTCGAGGCGGTAACGCGTCTCGGCTAGTGCGTAGAGCCTGCGCCAGACGAGGCGATTGACGGTTACTACTGTGGCAGCCATCAGGATGGTGGCCGCGAGGAGCAAATCGAAGTTGCCGCTGTCGGTGGCCTGACTGATAGTGGCTCCCAGGCCGGTGGTGGTATAGATGTGGCCCTTGAAGTGGAAGTACTCGGCTACGATGCTCGCATTCCATGCGCCGCCCGATGCCGTCACCAAGCCCGTCACCAGGTAGGGGAAGATGCCTGGCAAGATCAGCTTTTTCCAGCGCTCGATCCCTTCGAGCCGGAAAACCGAGCAGCACTCCTTCAGGTCCGTCGGGATCGCGATTGCGCCTGCGATGACGTTAAACAGGATGTACCACTGCGTCCCCAATAGTAATAGAGCGATGGAGCCTAGGCCAAGCCCTCCGCCTACACGGATCAAAAGAAGGAGCACGACGGGAAAAAGCGCGGTCGCCGGCACGGAAGCGGCAATCTGGGCCAGCGGCTGGGCGATGCGCGCCAGACGGGGATTGAAGCCGATCGCGACCCCAACCGGAATCGTCCACAGCGCACCTAGCAGAAGAGCGAGGTTCACGCGGAAGAAGGTTGCCAGCAGGCCAAGACCGGCTTCCTGCAGATCGACCTTATGCAAGCCGCTGAGCAGCATGGCGACGCGGACAACTGCGTACCCCGTGCCCGCGAGCAGGGCAACTGCCAGCACGCGTGTGAGCCACAACTTCCAGGGACTCGACTGCTCGGCTTCCTTCGTCTTGCGTTCGCGAGCAAAGAACAGCATGAGCCTTTCCCGCAGCGGCTGCACGGTGCGGTTGCGAATCCTCAGCAGGCCGGGGGAATGGCGGAACAGATTGAGAACCCAGGAGCGTGGAGCGTCGGTGCTCTCGACCTGCTCGACCTTGAATTTCTCGGCCCATGCGATTACCGGGCGCCAGACGAACTGATCGAGGAGCACAATTACCGCAACCATCGTAGCGATGCCCCACAGAATCGAACGCGTGTCGCCGGCGCTGGCCGCGGTCTGGAGATACGAGCCCAGCCCGGGTAGGCGAAAGTCGCGCGAGCCCAGCACGAACATCTCGCAAGCCATGAGAAAGAACCAACCGCCGGCAACGGACATCATCGAATTCCACACCAGTCCGATGGCCGCAAATGGCAATTCCATCTCAACGAAGCGCTGCCACCAGCTGAAGCGATAAATAGTTGCGGCTTCGCGCATGTCCTTCGGAATGCTCTTGAGCGAGGCATAGAAGCTGAAGGCCATGTTCCAGACCTGTCCGGTGAAGATCAGCAGGATGGCGCCGGCTTCGACTCCCAGTTGCCGGCCGGGGAACAGCGCCACCATCGCCAGCATGACGCCGGGCAGAAAGCTGAGCACGGGGATCGATTGCAAGACATCGAGGAGAGGAATCATGAAGCGCTCAGCCTTGGGATTGTAGGCGGCAATGTATCCGTAGACGAGTGTGAACGCGAGGCTGAGGATGTAGGCAATCGTGATGCGAAGCAGAGAGTACCCGGCGTAGGCGGGCAACGCCCACAGGCTGTGCGAGATTTCTACTTCGGGCGTGAAGGGGCCGAACCAGGCGCGGCCTACCTCAAGCACGCTGTAGAAAAGAGCGATGGCAGCCGCAAACATCAGCAGGTCGGGAAGGAAAGAGATCTCGACCCGGGGCAGTTGCGTCCAGAGGCGGTAGGCCGAGAATCCTCGCGGGCTGATGGTCGGCTTCTTCATGGTTCCAACTCAAAACCTTTAACCGCTAAGGTCGCTAAGAAAGGCCGCAGAGAGCGCAAAGAAGAACTATCTCTTCAGGACTGCTTTGGAGTGCTTACGGGCGCATCCGTCGGCGCGGGGGGCTCGGCTCGTGTCAGCAGACTTCTCCCCCGGTCATAGTCGAAGATTTCGGCGTAGCGGCCCCAGTTCAGCGCTGTCTCGAACTGGCGCTGTACCTCGTCCTCGGCGAAGTGTTCGTCGAGGATATCGTGAAAGAATTCGTCGTTAATAGAATGATCCACCTTGCGCTTCAGAATGCTATCGATCTGTTTCAGGATGGTGACGTGCTCAAGGGCAGCCTCACGGAAGAGCACCTTGCGGCTTTGAATGTCGGCATCAGCGAATTCGATGCCTTTAGGCGTGATCTGGACATCGCCCTCTTTCAGAAGAGCGTACCCGAGCACGACACAGGCTTCGAGAATCGGCAGCAGGTCTTCGACGTCCATTACCAGTTCTTCAGAAAGGCGGAACAGATCTTCGCGGCCTCCACGATCACGGAGTAATTCCAACAATCCCGCGATGCCGCCGACGCGAGCGTGCGGCAGCATCTGGTATCGTGCGGTGCGTATCGGGGCCTCCTGCTTCTTGAACGTATCCTTGGTCAGGCCTCCGGCGGGCAGAATGATTTCGGCGGTTGTTTCAGCGTCGGGCAGCGTGTGCTCTGTATCCGGCTCGGTCATGACTTTGTAGATATAGTCGACGAGTTCGACGAATCGCGCTGACTTGCGATCGCGTGGATGCTTCAGCCGAATATTGAAGTCAGAGCGAACGCGGGCCGGATTCCTGCCTAGAACCATCACGCGATCCGCCAGCATCACCGCCTCTTCGATGTTGTGCGTCACCATGAAGATAGCGCTGGTCGGCATCTTCTTGCTGAGCCAGAGTTCCAGAAGTTCGTTGCGCAGGTTCTCGGCAGTCAGAACGTCGAGCGCCGAGAACGGCTCATCCATGAAAAGGACTTCCGGTTCGACGACCAGGGCGCGCGCGAACCCCACGCGCTGCTTCATGCCTCCAGAGAGTTCTTTCGGATAGGCGGTCTCGAAGCCGTCAAGGCCGACGGTGTCGAGCGCGCGCAGCGCACGTTTGCGGCGCTCCACCTCGGGGGCGCCTTTGGCTTCGAGCGGCGCTTCGACATTTTGAATCACTGTGAGCCATGGGAACAAAGCGAAACTCTGAAAGACGATGGCGACGTTCGGCGTCTGCCCATTCAACGGCTTGCCGTGCCAGAGGAGCGTTCCCGATGAGGGCTGGGAGAGACCAGTCAGAATGCGCAGGAGCGTCGACTTCCCGCATCCCGAAGGGCCGAGCAGCGCGACGATCTTGCCCGTCTCGATGGCGAGATTGGTCGTCCCCACGACCTGGATGCGCGTGCCGTCGGGCTGCGGATACGATTTTTCGACCGCGACGGCTTCGATGATGGCTTCACTCACAAAGAAAGCTCCCTAAGTTCTATACACGATTTTCGGAAAAAGCGGGGCGGTTTTAACCGACCATTCACAATTAGCATTCACATGATGGAGAGATAGGCGCCAGGACTTGCTTCCTACTTTGGGGCTTACTCAGGGCTTACGAGTATGCGTGAGAACTCCTCTTTCGCCCCGTCGGGGCTGATCATTTCCCACTGTACCTGTACCCACGGATTACGCCATGGGCTTTATTCTTTCGCCGCTTCGCGGCTAGAAACCGCTGTCCTTACTCCAACCAGAATCTGCAAAACGAGATCTCATGCACACACTTACGCCGTGGGCGAAATTGTTTCGGCGCTCTGCGGCTTTGGGCGAGCGTTCCACTTGACGTCTGGCTGCCTGGCATATTTATCTCGATAGAACATGCCACGGAAGAATTCGCCGCTCGAATTATCCCGGTCGCAGATCCTCTCGTTCCGGAGGGGCGTTGGTTCGCTGGACGAACACCTGCCGGCGGGGGCGAAATCGCTCCGCCGGGCCGCGTGGGCTGGGTTGCAGGACTCCATGCCGAAGGCCGCGCTGCTGTCGATCCATGCACGAGTCGAGGGCGCCACTTCGGCCAGTTGGGAAGACCCTTCCCTGGTTCAGCTGTGGGGCCCGCGGTACAGTGATTACGTAGTCGCTACGCAGGACATCGCGGTATTTTCGCTGGGGCGGCTGCCTGAGCACGCGCGGCGGCGCGCAAGAGCACAGGACACCGCGTCGCGGCTGCACACGTTTCTCGCCGGCCGGCGGATGCCGTTCGGCCAAGCGGGGCATGCAATGGGCGTGTCGCACAACAGCCTGCGATACGCAGCACCCACGGGTACGGTGCTGATGCGGTGGGATGGCTCGCGTCAGCCTGTCGTCTGGACCGCGCCGCCGCCCGACATGGATCCATGGCAGGCGCGTCTGGAACTCGCTCGCCGGTACCTTCATGTGTTCGGTCCGAGTACGCACACGATGTTTGCCCGATGGGCCGGGATCGCGACGGGGGAGGCGAGCGCGGCGTTCAAGGGGCTCGCGAGCGCGCTGACGGCGGTGCGGACACCGGTCGGCGATGCCTGGATCCTTGCGGATGATGAAACGGCGTTCCGGTCCAAGCCCGGGGCTGCTGCGCCTGCACGACTGCTGCCCAGCGGCGATGCGTACTACCTGCTGTGGGGAGCCGATCGAGAGATTCTTGTACCCGAGTCGAAACGACGGGCGGAGCTCTGGACATCACGCGTGTGGCCGGGGGCGGTACTGGTGAATGCGGAAATCGTTGGAGTGTGGCGGCGATCGGCGTGCGAGGTCTCGATCAACCTCTGGCGGCGCGTTTCACCGGCGGAGTGGGCGGCGGTCGAGGCCGAGGCGCTGTCGCTTCCCCTGCCAGGTACGATTACCGTCCGGCGAAGCCCTGACGAGAAACCTAAGTCGGTTGTCGCACAGAACCGGGCACCATCTGGAAGTCGGAGGCGGACCGTTCCCTGATCTTTCGAAGACGACTCGACTACTAAAAAGCGGGGTAGGTTTGCAGTCTCCTGGTTTCGCCGTCCCGTTCGACCGACTGGTAGAATGAATTGCTTGGAGGTGCAGTGTGAAAGATGCTTACGAAATTCTGCGACAGAGGGAGGTGGCGATCGAGCGCGTCCGAAAGGAAATTGCCGCCCTCAGATTTGTCGCTCCGTTACTTACGGACGACGGCGACCCGAAGCAAACTGGCGAGTCTTCTTCGTCCTGGCGCAAAGACGCTTAGTCCCAACGGGACTTGTTCCCTCCTTCCCTTCCTACCCGAGGGGTGCGCCTTGAGCTGGATTTCTTCGCCGCGTTGGGGAACTGATCTATCCATCCAGTAACTGGTGAGAATTAATCTTGTTGTGCCGTCGTGCGATCCTCGGTGTGGCACGAGCATGGCGATGCTCGAATTAAGCTGCAAGGATCCCTCCAAGTCACACACTGTTAACAGCCTCGTGACAAACCTTTGACGATTGGGCAGAACCCGCACTCATCTAATGGGTGTAAGCGACACATGCTCGAACGGGATTCGCAGCCGTGTCGTGATTCGCTTTTCGCACAATCCAATCAACTCAAACTGCATGTCGACCACACCGACACGATACTCGTCTCTGTCCCTCAAGGAGATTGTTTGTCTCTGCGCCGGAGCTCTTGATGACGAAGCGTGGGAGGAGTTCGTGTCGCGGGTGCGGAAGCCGATACGCCTCAGCATCACGCGCACCGCCGCTCCTTGGGGAAGACCATCCCGTGGGCTGGTCGACGATCTGCTTCAGGTAACTTATCTCAAACTTTGGGAAGGAGGGCGCAGCCTGTTGCGGGACTTTGCTCTGCAGTATCCCGAAGGCATCCTGGGATACTTGAAGAGAATTGCGGCCAATGCGACTCACGATTACTTCAAGCATGGACATAGTCAGTCGTCGGGTGGGGACGAGGCTCACGTTTCCACCAGTGACGTCGACCCTGAGGCTGGGGTCGAGGTGCATGGGAGTGAGGAGAGAATTGCATTCCAACTCTTTTTGAGTGAGATCGATGAGCATCTGAAGCACTGCTTGAGCGGACCTGACCGGGAGCGTGATCGGACAATCTTCTGGCTCTATTTCCGGCAAGGAATGAGCACACGGGAGATTGCCTCGCTGCCCGGCATCGGGCTGGGCACCAAGGGAGTGGGCAGCGTCATTGAACGGATGAAGCATTCCATTCGGGACCAGATCCTGGGCACGCGTGCGGATTCTGAAGACGCCCAGCGAAAAAACGAAAAGCAAAGCTCGCCGGGAACTCGTATATGAATTTAGAGGAGCGTCTGAACTTGGGACGTCCATGGGACAAACATCTCGATAACAGAGAGCTCGACGCCCTTGTGCCCTGGTCTGGTGAGACCTCGCGGGAGATGAGTGAGCTCTCTCCGTCCGCTGTGCATGAAGCTCGGGGGCACGCGGATTCGTGTGCGAAATGCGGCGGGAAGGTGCAGACATACCGGCAACTCGTGAACCGACTCTCGACTGCGCGGGTGCCTAGAGCGGCGGCACCGGAGACCAACTGTCCCAACCTGAGCGGCGCTGGCTGGGGTGAGGTAGCTGCAGGAATGTGGCCGGACTCGAGGGCCACGCAGTTGATCGTTCATGCTGCGTGCTGTGCCCATTGTGGGCCCCTGCTTCGTGACGGTATGTCCGCGGACCCGCGCCGAGACGAAAAGATTCGAGAAGGAAAAAGGGGGTTGCGGGCGGTTTTGCCGTCGCGTTGGGGATCGACCACATGGCTGGTTCCGGTCATGGCGCTGATGGTGATTGTTGGAGTCTTTAGCACAATGCCTTGGTCATCGCGGTTTCCGTTGTCGGGGCAGAAGTTTGCCCAATTCGCCGTCGATACTCACCGACAGCACGCTCAAGGGAAACTTGCGCTCGATTTGCAGTCTGGCTCGCAGATGGAACTTAACCAATGGTTGAAAGTAAAGTCACCATTCTCTGTGGCCTTACCGGCGGCTCCCATAGACGCAGGGGAGGAACGTCCTTATTTTTTGCAGGGCGCGCAGCTGGTTCGAGTGGGTGGCAAGGCCGCCGCCTTCATCGCTTACCGGGTGAAGATGCCAACGCTGCAGACCACCGCAGCCTCCTTAATCGTTACACCCGATTCCGTGGCTGTGGCTTCGGATGGAATCGAAGTTGATTTCAAGAAAGTGAGTTTCCATTACGCCACGGTCGAAGGCTACAAGGTAGTTACGTGGTCGGTGCATGGGTTGACCTATGCTCTGGTTTCCGAGGAAGGAAACAGCACGCAGCGATCGTGCATGGTTTGCCATTCCGCGATGAAAGACCGTGATCTAAGTCGGACGCCGGCGCCCTTACGCTCTGAGGGAAGAATGCCTCAGGCGGTTTGGCAGTAATCCTTTCAAACCCAACCCAATTCCATCGCGACCGCGCCTTGCTTAACTGGCGGCAGACAGCAGATCCCTCGGCCCGCAAAAAACGCGGGCCTCAGGATGACAAGCTTGCAGAAATCGAGAGCCCCACGTCCGACGACTCGGCAGAACTGGCGCTGCAAGCAAGTCCATAGATCCTTCGCCGCAAAACCCGCGGCTCAGGATGACAACACCTTTCCCATGACGTTAGGCGCACAGTGTTCTCTCCATGGGTTTGGGCCGCAACACCACCGCGACAATGACCAGTCCACAAAAAAGCAAATTCCTTTGAGATCTCGTCATGTCTAATGAGGCCGATTACGTTCTCGAAGTAATCGACTACACAAGTATGAGTAACGTTTCAGATGTAAGGCCATTTTAGTTCGTACATATTCGTACGCTAAAAGCCTTTGGGGCACCTGTGCCACGACTCTTAACGGTTTTCAATCTTGCAGCAACATTCAAGAACTGGAGAAAAGTAAAATGAACAAGCAAATCAAGAAGAATGCATCAGCGCGGATCCTGTTCGCCGCCACCCTGGTGCTCGCATGCGCAGTCAGCACCGTCACCGGTGCGGCGGCGCAAGTCACGCCCCCAACCACTCCTACCGATATTGCAGTACCGGCAGGAAACTCTCCTTTCTTGGTCGGCCACGCCTACGGCAGCCAGGGCTATACTTGCCTGCCTACGAGCACTGGTGGCACTGCCTGGAATCCGAGCGCCCGCCCCGAAGCCACCCTGTTTACGGATCTTTTCGGAGCGCAGTTCCAGATCATCACGCACTTCCAGAGCATTAATGAAAAGCCGAAGCCGGGCATCGTCCCCCCGCTGAGTGGGAACGCGACGTGGCAGAGTTCCCTCGATACCAGCCGGGTGTGGGCGGTAAAGGTGAAGGGAATCGACGCAGGCTCCGATCCCGCGAGTTGCCCGAATAGCGGCTCGATTCAATGCCTCTTGTTGCAGTCAGTCGGGAACGAAAAGGGGCCCACGGGCGGTAACCTCCTGTTCAAGACCACCTTCATCCAACGTCTGAACACTGCCGGCGGAGCTGCTCCAGCCACCGCCTGCACCGTGGGTCAGACTCAGCTCCAGCCCTACACGGCTGACTACTACTTCTTCCGCGCGGACACCAACTAACCAGGTGTGCAAGAGCCTCTAGCGGAAGAAGGACAATGCCCCACCCTATCTCGTCGAAAAAATGGCGAGATGGGGTGGGGCAGCGTCATGCAAGATTACGATACGTCCGTGCGTGTCCCCTCCGTCTCGGGTATCAGTCTTACTTAGTCATACCGTTCAAACCGGAGTCGCACTCGCTGGAATGCGGATGCCGAGAAGCAGTTGCGCTAGAAGATGGCGGGCGTTGACGGCTAAGATTCGAAGTCAAAATCCCAAGGGATCGGCGTCTGGAATTCCCACCCTTTCGCACACGGCGCGAAAGGATGGGCCATCCGCGAATCGAAAGCAAAAAGCGGGCGGCCCGATACACCTGGCCGCCGGACAGCCGAGGCGGCTGTCCCCCCATGGTCCATCTAGCCTTGGCAAAGAACGGGTTACGTCCTTCTGTGTTCTAGTTTCTCTGCCGGGTTCGAGAACGGCTGGTAGAATTACCACCTTCGGAGGTTGTTATGAAGGATCTTTACGAAATTCTGCGACAGAAAGAGATCGCGATCGAGCGCGTCCGGAAGGAAATTGCCGCCCTCAAATTCGTCGTTCCCCTGCTTGGCGATGATGGCGAGACCAGGCGCACGGCAGAGTCTCCTTCGTCCTGGCGCAAAGACTCCTAACAGCGGCATTGCGAAATGCCATTGTGAGATCTGTAGGTGACTAGTACGCCACGCGCGGGCGCCCCATCCGTTGCGCCGTTCATAGAGCGTGCGCAGGGATCCGGGAGGCACGAACTTCTGGATCGGACTTTTCCACCCCAGCCTCCCCCCTTGTGACAAACGACTTTGACCCTCGCAACCGCCAGGGAACAACCAGGATCGCGCACATTCGTACCGCAAACCATTCGAAGGGCGCGCCGCTCTACGGACGCGCTGGCACATTCGTCGAGGCGGAACAAGCGTTTTGGAAGTCGGAGAAGCTGCCGTAGTCGAGGGTCACCGAGGCGTGGCCGATTTTCAGGCCGGAGCGGAATTTGCCGCTCGATGCGCCGCGATCGTCCATCACTAGATCGGGACCACGCCACCGGCCATACAGATCGAAGTAGCCCTGGAGCTGGCCGACGTCGAAAATCTTGTAGTCCAGCAGACGGAAGTGCATCAGTGCGTCGTTGGTGCTGGTCCAGCCTCCATAGGTCGTGCCACTGAGCTTAAGATTTTCGATAACGCCGGGAGCGGCACACAACGAGGCCGTTCCCTGCAGGCCTCCGGTGGGGCGCAGGCCATCGAGATGAAGTTTTGAAAAGTGAGCCGACGGATAGAGGAGGACATACAAAGGATAGGTTCCTGACTTCGTGACGAGCTTGCCGTATCCGGACCAATACAGGAACGGCGTCGAGCGGCCGCCGAGGTGAAAGGCCCAGGGGTTGGTGAGTCCTACCGCGACGTAGAAAACGATCACGCACAGCACGAGAAGCTTGAAGATGTTTGCGAGACATCCGGCGCGCTTCGACATGCGGGGGAGTACATAGTGGCGTGGATTCTCCGCAAAAATGCTGCTGCTGTATAACGGTTGCGAGGGGTTTCCGTCATGGTGAAAAGATCCCTGGTTCTTTTGTTGCTGTGTCTGTTGATCGGCGGCGGAGTGCTGCTGGGGTCGAACCGGCATCGGCAAAGGCAGCACGCGACCGGACAACCGGGGGCTTTTGATTATTACGTGCTGGCGCTGTCGTGGTCGCCGGAGTTTTGTCATAGCCATCCAACGAAGCCGGAGTGCGTGTCGGGGAAGTTCGGGTTTGTGGTCCATGGGTTGTGGCCGCAGTACGCGGATGGGTATCCAGAGAATTGTTCGACTGCGCCGGGGCTGGCAGATCCGTCGCGGATCGCGGACATCATGCCGGATGCCGGGCTGGTGGCACATGAATGGACAACGCACGGGACGTGCAGCGGGCTTGATGCAAACTCTTATTTCAAACTCGTGCGGCAGGCGTTTGAGTCAGTAAAGGTGCCGGCGCAGCTGTCGAGTCCGACGCGAGGGTTCTCCATCACTCCGCAGGAATTGAAGGAAGAGTTTGTGAGGGCGAATCCACGATTGAAGGCGGAAGACCTGGCAGTGAGTTGCGGGAACAACTATCTGACAGGCGTTTCGGTTTGTGTGGACAAGCAACTGCAGCCGCGAGCTTGTGAAGGGCTGCGCGACTGCCGGGCCTACAGCATCAAAGTCGCGCCGGTGCGAGGAGCGGAGTAGAGGCGCCGCTAGCTGGATCTCAGGACGCTCACTTGACGGGCGTCGCGGCGCCGGCCTTGCGTTGATCTACAGCCGCGATGAATCCTCCCCAATTCGTGCGGAGGGTTTTGCTGAGATCATCACTGTAACCGAACACGGCCCAGGGAGCTCTGTCGGCGAGCAGGGCCAGCATGGCGTCGATCTTTATCTGGCGGGCCTGCATCTGCAGGGGCTTGCCGAAGCGGTCGTACATGATGACTGCGTACGTCTTTCCTGTGGGAATGAAATTGGTGTAGTGCTTGGTTACTTTCTTGTAGGCCCAGATCAGGTCGGGAATGCGGCAGATAGAGAGTCCGAAGCGGCTCGGAAGAAATACCCAGGATTGAGTGATCATAGCCCGGCCGATCTTGGTGGTGTTGCCTTGCAGTTCGATATCGAACTGCTGAGCGACATCCGCGAGATTCCCGTAGATACACGCTCGCTCGACCACCGGATGCGTGGAAAGATCGGCTCTGCGGCGCATGACTTTTGCGATCAGCCAGGAGGCGAGGGCGAACGCGGGGATGCCGAGAGCAAGGGCGATGTATCCTTCATCGCGAAACCCTGTTGTGTCCAACATGAAGGGGAGAAAAGCCTGATTGGCGGTGGGATGTTCTCTGATCAGCGGTGTAACGATGTTCGAGCGGACCTCGGACGGAAGTTCACTGAGTTCGCCGGTATAGACTGTGCCGCTTTCGTAGGGGCCGCTTTTCACGATCAGCAGGTGCTTGTTGAGCAGCAGGATCGAGTACTTTGCCTTAACGGTTTCGCGCTTGACCGTTCCTCCCTCGCTTTCCCGCTCGACTTCTTGCAGGCCTGTGTCTGAGGAATCGTCTCCCTTCACCTGAACGAAATATCGCAACTGGGAGCCGGGTTGTTGGATGGTTACGAGCTGTGGACCGCTGACCTGGAATGGGCCGGCGAAGAAGTTGTAGAGATAGCGCCGCTCGATCGCAGCATAGCCGACGACCGCCACGATGAGGATGAGGCTCACGAGCAGGAGATTGCGGTTGGTGCGATGGATCTGGCGATCCAGGAAGGAAGCGTGCATGGGTGCGGATATGGAACTGAACTGAGTGTCCATAAATGTGGTCCAGACTCGTTAATTCATCTTTTTCAGCGGTCGCGGGCCCGACATGGATCGGGAAAGGCTGGGAAGGGAAAAATCATACTCCGGCGTGAAGCCATTTTCATCAACAAAGGGAGCGTCTGATTTCTGCGATCAAGCCGATGGGCTCTTGGCTAGCGCAGGGCGCTAATTCAGGAAAGCGATCTAGGCTGCGTCTTCAGATCCTGCTTCGGAGACGGGTAGCATTGCCACAATGGTCGTTCCATTGTCGTCAGAGTCGATTTTAAGAGTTCCGTCGAGCTGGCGCAGACGTTCCTCCATACCTCGAAGACCGACGCCTGTGGGCCGAACACCATTGCTGGGCTTGGGCATGCCACAGCCGCTGTCGCGGATCTCGAGGCGCAGGACATCGTGCTGGCGATCAAGTTTCAGCGAACAACAGCCGCTACCCGAGTGCCGGTAGACATTCGTCAGGCATTCCTGAACAACACGGAAAATTGCGATCTCGGCATCCGTCGAAAGACGGCCCAGATCGGCGGCTAAATCGAGATCGACTTTGATGTGGCTGCGTTCGGAGAATCCGTCCACGTACCAGCGAATGGCCGAACAGAGCCCGGCCACGTCGAGCAGCGGCGGATGCAGGAGGTGAGAGATGGTTCGGATCTCCTTGCTAACCTGCGCAACCATCACGGAACTGTCATCGAGCATCGCGGCGACCGAGCTATTCGATTTGGAAGCTTCCGTTCGCGCCGACGCGAGACTCATCGTAATGGCAGCGAGCATCTGTCCAACGCTATCGTGGAGTTCGCGGGCGATATTGCGGCGCTCTTCATCCTGGAGGCGCTGAATGCGGGAGGCGAGTTCAACGTTTTCCTTTTCCGTTGTGAGATCCGTGATGAGGACGCCAGTTACAGATTTGTCGCGCGAGAGAGCAGTAAACGACAAACGCGCAGCTAGAGCGCTGTTGTCGACTTTGCGGAGACGAACCTCGCCTTCGCTAGTATGGACTTGCCTTGCTTCCAGAAGCTGCTGCAACACCGGGACATCATCCGGGTGAACGCGGTCTATGAGGCGAGTGCCGATCAGCGACTCGACCGAGGTCCCGAACAGGGCCGCAAGGCTGGGATTGCAGTAGATGACTTCGCCGTTCGCGTCGAGCATGGCTGCGCCCTGCTGCATACGCTGTACCAGTGTGCTGTACGGCAGGTCGGCATTCTGCAGCGTGTAGACCGCATGGCCTTCGCGGTCCTCGATGACAAAAGCATCGACGCAGCCGCTGCGGATCGCATCGATGATCTGCGCTCCATCTTCAGTAAGAGTGTCTGCAGGAATTACAACGTTGTTGCCCATGGGTCACATCCAGGCGAGCTGTTGCCGTCATTATCTCTCAAAATCGAGTGAACGCAAGACGCTATTTAACCTTTTCCGGGGCGCAATTGCAGGCCTACCAGGGCGCGGTCGGTATCCCGAAGGTCGCCCACAATTTTGCGGATCGGCTGAGGCAGCTTGCGCACCAGGGTGGGAATGGCAAGGATCTGATCGCCAGCGGCCAATTGCGGGTGCTTCACCAGATCGATGACCTCGATAGTGTAACGTCCCGAGAGATGTTCTTCGCAGAGGCGTTTGAGATTGGCGAAGGCGGCGACGGAGCGGGGCGTCTGTCCAGCAACATAGAGCCGCAGGTCCCATTTTTCGGCGTCCGCTTCTGACGCTTTACGCCCAATTTCATCGAGACTCAGGGGTGCTTTCTTCTGCGAGCTTGGGTTTTTCTTCATCTCGAATTTTGCCTTCTTCGGGGGCGAGCGAATCCGTTGTCTTCATCGGCTTGGCGGCTGATAGCCATATCCCGCCGGTCCGCGTCCACTTTCTGCTTGCGAGCCAACTCCTGAGTGGCGATGAGAGCGCTCTCGGCGTCTTCGACTTCGAAGTCCTTGCGCATGGCAACAATTTTCGCCTCCAGGGCTTCACGCTTCCGTTGACGCTCACGTTCCTTGCGTTCGGCCTCTTGCTGCGATGCAAGGGCGGCAGATCTCTCACGAGCCTCCAGCGAAACCCGGGAGGATCCGGTCAGCACGCCTTCCGGTCCGACATAGACATCGAGCAGGTCTATACCGCGATCGGTCAAAAGGAATTCGCGCAACTGATTGGAATGGGTCATACCACGCGACTTGAGGACGTACATGGCGCGGTTACGTTCCCCATCGAGTTCGATATCGCGAAGAAGAATCCAGGAATCAACAATCGAGGAGATTGCAACATCGGTGCGCTCCAAAGCGTTGCCGCTGCTGGCGAGATTGGTGAGCATGGCGGTAATGCCCTTAAGCTTGAGGAAATCAATTAAACGAATCATCATCGCGTTGGCGTCGCGCATGGTGCCGGCGCCGACCAGTGAACCGATAGGATCGATTACGACGATGTCGGGCTTCACCTCCTGCACGAGCTTGTGAATCTGCGCGAGGTGCATCTCCAATCCGTAGAAAGTCGCGCGGCTGGAGTGGATGTGCAGGAGACCGTTCTTGACGCATTTGCCAAGATTGAGACCAATCGAACGCATGTTCCGTATCAACTGCCCAGGCGATTCCTCAAAGGCAAAATACAGGCAACGCTCACCGCGAGAGCAGGCCGCATCGACAAACTGAGCCGCCAGGCTGGTCTTGCCCGTTCCGGCAGTACCGGAAATTAAGACCGTGCTCCCACGATAGAAGCCTTTGCCGCCGAGCATTGCGTCGAGGCGTGGGACGCCAGTCGAAATGCGTTCTGTACTTACTTCGTGCTGCAGGCCCAACGAGGTGATGGGTAGAACACTGAAACCGTCTTCGTCGATGAGAAACGGATATTCATTGGTGCCGTGCGTGGTGCCGCGGTACTTCACGATGCGCATGCGGCGGGTGGAGACCTGGTCGGTCACGCGGTGATCGAGGAGGATGACGCAGTCGGAGACATATTCCTCGAGACCGCGACGGGTGAGAGTACCGTCTCCGCGTTCTCCGGTGATGATCGCGGTCACACCCTTGTCTTTCAGCCAGCGGAAGAGACGGCGCAACTCGGCGCGGAGAATGCCCTCATTCTGCAATCCGGAAAAGAGCGCCTCGATGATATCGAGCACGACGCGCTTGGCGCCGATGGATTCGATGGCCGCATTCAGGCGGATGAACAATCCCTCGAGGTCGTATTCACCGGTTTCCTCAATTTCGCTTCTCTCGACGCGGACGAAATCGAGAAAGAGTTTCTTCTGCCGGACGAGTCTGTTGAGGTCGAAGCCGAGAGAGCGGACGTTCTGCGCCAACTCCTCTGTACTCTCTTCGAAGGCCATGAAGACGCCCGGTTCGCCATATTCTGTGGCGCCGCGCACCAGGAATTCCATGCTCAGAAGAGTTTTCCCGCATCCCGCACTTCCACATACGAGTGTGGGCCTGCCGCGAGGGAGACCTCCCTGGGTAATCTCATCGAGACCCTGGATCCCGGTGGGCGCTTTCGGCAGGGTTCGATCGAGCGAGTGGTTTTGATCCAAAGCGGATTTCGCCATTTTGGCTAAGAGTCTACAACAAGTGCATCCATGAATGAACGGCGAGCAGCGGCAATCAGGACCGCTCTGCCGTAAGAAGCGAAATGGACGACTTAGGGTGCATCCTTCCCGACCCTCACGGGAATTCGAATACAGAACTTCCTGTATTTACTAAAAAGTTACGCTTTGGTTATCGAGAAATATAACAGCGGAGCGCAGCAGACGTCGCGCTCTCGGGAAACATACCAAGACAGTTAGCGGATGGCGGTTTCGATTTCTGAACGGTCGCGGGACAGACGGTTGGTGATGCGACTGACTTCGCGGCATCTTGAGCAGGCACAACGTAAATGAGGATGGTCCGGCGATAATGTATGGCCACATTTCAGGCAGGCAAAGCTATTTTGCGATTGCGGGAACAGGGGCTGGAATTCGCCGCCCTGCACACAATAGGGGCAGCGGAGGATCTCTTGCGACATTCCTGCGTGAACTCCTAACTTTCAACCCGTGCGACTACATTCGATGGCGACGGGAGCAAGCGATGGTGCCTATCAGGGAGGCACGGAGCGGCATTCGGCCGCTCACACGCTTCTTTTGAAGTATTGCGGTTACCTTAGAGGAGTTACGTCACGAAAGGAATGGCCCGTTTGGTTGGGCTCATGGCCCGATGGTACTAGCGCCGCGAGGCTTCCCAGTTTTATGGCAACCACTGGAAGATGTTCACGGGTGGAACGGGTTCACGATTCAAGACGATTTCCAGCAGAGTCGTCGTGAACGGGTAGAAGAGGGCCGGCTTGCCGGGCTGGGTGCCATCGTAGGCGGAGAGATCGAGGTCGAAGGGGCCGAAGTTTGGGGCAGCAGCATTCGAACCGAAGCCCTCATATCCAACGAGCTCGGTGCCGCTGGAGGCGATGATGCGGGCGATTAAGCGTTTGCCGGCGAGCGGGGGAAGATTGTCGAGTTGCACATGAAAGCAGCGGTAACTGGTGTCGGCGGCGTAAGGGTGAACGTCGGCCTCAAAGTTGGGGACGGGAGTTTGGCTACCGTCGGCCTCGACGACAATGATTTCGATGGAGTAATCGGTGATGGGATTTCCGTGGCTGTCGGTGGCATGCACGACGAATTGCTGCCAGCGGTTGTTCGCCAGTTTGGCGCGCGCTTGTTGGACGACTTGGGCGTTAGCGACATCATTGGCGTGAAAGTTGTCGAAGTCACTTTTGCTGTTGACGTTGAGGGCTTTGAGAACCAGCGAGATGAGTTCCTGCGGAGGCTCGCTCAGGATCTGTCCGTGGTTAAGCCCAACGACGGGAATGAGCGGAATGTCGAGCAGGTTGCTCCAATCCGCCCATTGAACGCTGGGCTGGCCGAGGTTGAGAGTGATCTTGCGAGTATTGAGTGCGACGGCCGACCAGCGCACCACGCCGTCGCTACCCTTCTGATCGCCGGGAAGGAAAATCTCCGCCAGCTTGCCGTAGTCGTTGGTTCCGTCAAAGACGAAAACGTAAGGAGTGTCGTTGTTATTGCCGTACAACTTGGTATTGATGAGATCTTTGTGCGCGAGGTCCCACGTATAGTCGCTGCCCAGTTCGAGGTTGCTGAGAACCAGGTTTCCTGAAGCCAGGAAGTCCGGGCCGAACTGCTTGCTGCCCATAAAGATTCGGCCCAGCAGACTTCGCCCCTTGGCAGCCAGAGGAGATCCGAAGGTGGCGGGGGCGAGGGCCACGAGGTGTTTGAGCAATCCCTGGCGTGAGATTTGCGTGTTGGACGCGGTGAGCCACGAGCGCAGGACTAGCATGCCGGTGGAATGCACGATGGCGTCGAAGGGGGTCTTGTCGAGTCCCTTGTCGTGCAA
>Ga0070732_10000619_pt1 | contig 21505 bp, 18 predicted proteins | sample Coa_R1_5_FD_66449 | JGI IMG/M metagenome (GOLD analysis project Ga0070732, IMG submission 66449) | Surface soil microbial communities from Centralia Pennsylvania, which are recovering from an underground coalmine fire - Coalmine... | ecosystem: Environmental > Terrestrial > Soil > Unclassified ... | reverse complement strand
GACATCAACGTCACGCCGCTCGTGGACGTCATGCTGGTGCTGCTCATCATCATCATGATCATCGCGCCGATGCTGCAGAAGGGCGTGGAGCTCAACATGCCCTACGCCACTAACACCCAGGACAAACCGGACACGGCCGATCAGACCGTCGTCGCCGTCGATGCCATGGGGAAGCTCTACGTGAACACGAAACAGCTTCCCGAGGATCAGGTCGTCGGGCGGTTGAAGGTCATTCTGGAGACGAAGACCGACAAGACGGTGTATCTCAAGGGCGACAAGGACGCGAAGTACGGCGCCATCATGCAGATGATGGACGCGCTCCGACACGCGCAGATTGACACCGTTGGTCTCATCACGGAGCGGCCGGGCGGGAACGCCGCCGGCGGCGGCGGAGGCCAGTAATGCGGCACCCCCATATCCACCACGGCGCCGAAAAAGTCATCACCGGCGCCAAGCCGCAGGCGAAGGCCGACATGAACGTCACGCCGTTCATCGACGTGCTGCTCGTGTTGCTCGTGATCTTCATGGCGGCCCTGCCCCTCACGCAGAAGGGCATCGACGTCAACCTGCCGCTCGAAGTCTCCAAGAGCGTGCAAAAGGTCGACCCGAACCAGGTGGTCGCCGAGTACAAGGCCGACCATACGCTCACGGTCAACAAGCAGGTCATCGCCATCAACGATCTGGAAAGCTTCCTACGCACGACGTTCGAGACGCGGCGTGACAAGACCCTCTTCATCATCGGCGACCCCTCGGTCGCCTATGGCGAGATCATGCGCATCATCGATGCGGCGAGCGGGGCCGGCGTCACCAAGGTCGGCATCGTCACCGAGGGCATGCGGACCGAGGCGGCCGGCAGTTAAGACCTACGAAGTCCCATCCTTCAGGCGCCGCGTAGACACTCGCCAAGAGCTTCCCCGCGGCCCTCAGTTCCCGCCCTTCTTGCCAGAGGTCGCGGCCGCGGCGTTCTGTTTCTTCTGGATCTCGAGGGCCTTTTCCTTCAGCTTGTCGGCTTCGTCGATGAGGGCCTTCTGCTGGGCGGGATCCTTGATGGTCAGCGCCTTGGCGCGAAGGAGGATGCCCTTGTAGACCATGGCCTCGGCGTAATCCGGGTTAATGGCCAGAGCCTTCTCGTCGGCGGCAATGCCCTTGTCGATGTAGTCCTTCTTGACCTGAGGCGTCAGCCGGCCGTCGCGGTAGGTCTCGTCCCAGTAGTAGGCCGCCATCGTGTGCCACGCGTCCGGGTTATTCGGCTCGGCCTGCGCGCGGCCCGCGAGCGCTTCCATCGTCTTGGGGAAGTTTCCTTGGCGGTTGTAGAACCCGGCCAGGGTGACATAACTGGAGCCATCGCCCGGCTTCACTTCGACGGCCTTCTTGAAGCTCCGCTCGGCGTCGTCCATGCGCTTGGCTTCCTCGTAGAGCTTCCCGAGGGCTTCGTAGTTGGTCGGCTCGTTTGGCTCCATCGCGATGAGCTGCTGGGCCACCGGCTCGGCCTGCGCCAGGTCATTCAGCTTGTCCGTGCCGTACGCGGCAATCAGGTACTCGAAGGCGAGCTTGCGCATCTCAGGCTCGCGCGGCTCGTTGCCCGAGAGATTCTCAATCGCCAGTTTGTAGTTCTCGACGGCCTTGGGCAGATTGGCGTCGTTGGCCGGGTCGCCCTTCTTTGACGGCTTGTACTGGTTGTCGTACGAGTTGCCCAGGAAGAAGTACGCGAAGCCCTTGATGGGAGCCTGGGGGTCGAGCTGGATGACGTCCTGGTACCGAAGGACGGCCGCCGCGTAGTCGGTCCGCTGGTAGAGCTTGTTGGCGTCGCCAAAGGCCTTGAGGGCGCGGATGTTGCTGATGGAGTACCGGCCGCAGCCGGCGAGGGTCAATCCCACCGCTGCGACGAGTGCGCCCGTGCGAATCAGTCGATACGACATTTCAAAGCCCCTTTTCGTGACGTCGAGACGTGCTCGGGCGGCTCCGCGCGGTCGCCGAAGTCCGGCCAGTATAGTGAACCGCAAAAAAACCCGTCAAGGTATCCTTTTGGTTTAGACACCGCCGCCCATGATCCGGTTCGAGGACCTCGTTGAGAAGGTGCGAGCGGCCAATCCCGAGGCCGACACGGAGCTGCTCCGCCGGGCCTACGTGTTTTCGGCCTACGAGCATCGGGGGCAAACGCGCCGGTCCGGCGAGCCCTATCTCGTCCATCCGCTGGAAGTTGCCGACATCCTGGCCGACCTGCGGCTCGACGCCGTGTCCATTGCGGCCGGGCTCCTCCACGACATCGTCGAAGACACGCCCAACAGCATCGACAAGGTCCGGGAGCTCTTCGGGGAGCAAGTGGCCCACGTCGTGGAAGGCGTCACGAAGCTGAGCGCCCTCCAGTTCCCGTCGAGCGAGGAGCGGCAGGCGGAGAGCTTCCGGAAGATGCTCCTCGCGATGGTGGATGACATCCGCGTGATCATGGTCAAGCTCGCCGACCGGCTGCACAACATGCGGACCCTCCACTTCCTGCCGGAGGACCGCCGCGCGCGGATCGCCGAGGAGACGCGCAATATCTACGCGCCGATCGCGCACCGGCTGGGAATGAGCAAGATCAAGAACGAGCTGGAGGAGCTGGCGTTCCGGCACCTCGAGGCACCGGCGTATCAGGCGCTCCGCGCCGCGGTCGATGCGAAACGAAAGGCGAGCGAGGGCCTCATCGAGGAGCTGCGCGCCGGGCTCCTCTCGAGGCTCGCCGAGGCGCAGATACCGGTGGTCACGATCGAGGGACGGATCAAGCGTCTCTGGTCGATTCATCAGAAGCTCCAGCGCCAGCAGGTGAGCCTCGATCAGGTCTACGACTTCATCGCGCTGCGCGTCGTCGCGCCGACGGTCCAGGACTGCTACGCCGTGCTCGGCATCATTCATCAGATGTGGTCGCCGGTGCCTGGCCGGTTCAAGGACTTCATCGCGATGTCCCGGCCGAACGGCTATCAGTCGCTGCACACGTCGGTCGTCGGGGAGCGCGGCCTCCCGTTCGAGGTCCAAATCCGGACCGCCGACATGCATCGCGTGGCCGAGGAAGGCATCGCCGCACATTGGAAGTACAAGGAGGGCCGCGTCGGATCGGAGCAGCCCGAGCGGGAAGACCAGTACTTTCACTGGCTCCGGCAGCTCCTGGAGTGGCAGCAGGACGTCCGCGACCCGAAGGAGTTCCTGCAGAACCTCCGCATCGAGCTCTATCCGGAGGAGGTCTACATTTTCACGCCGAAGGGCGAGGTCAAGTCACTGCCGCGCGGCGCGACGCCGGTGGACTTCGCCTACTTCGTCCACACGGACGTCGGCCACCGGTGCGTGGGCGCGCGCGTGAACGGCCGCATGGTGCCGCTCCGGACGCCGCTCGAGAACGGCGACATCGTCGAGATCCTCACGCAGCCCAACCACAAGCCCAGCCGCGACTGGCTGAGCTTCGTGACGACCTCGCGCGCGCGCAACAAGGTGCGCCATGCGATCCACGCCGAGGACAAGGCGCGCAGCCTCGAGATCGGCCGGCGGCTCCTCGACACGGAGGCGCGCCGGTTCGGCGTCGATCGCGCCAAGTTCGCCGACGAGGCGCTCGGCGCCATCGCGTCGGAGTACGGCGCGGCCAAGGCCGAGGACCTCTTCGTGATGATCGGCTACGGCAAGCTGACGGCGCGCGCGGTCCTCACGCGCCTGGTCGGTCAGGACACCCTCCGGGAGCGCGCCCCCGATGGGGCCTTCACCACGGTCGTCAAGCGCGTGCTCGGCGGCGGCCAACAGAAGATCAAGGTGCGCGGCATCGACGACGTCATGGTCTTTCGGGCACGGTGCTGCAATCCGATTCGCGGCGAGAAGATCGTCGGGTACATCACGCGGGGGAAGGGCGTGTCGGTGCACTCGGTGACGTGCCCGAACGTCGTGAACCTGCTCTACGACCCGGAGCGACGCATCGACGTCGAATGGGACCGCGCGGCCGATCCGTCGCCCGACACCGTGCGGCTCAAAATTGCCGTCGCGGACCGCCGGGGGATTCTCGCCGACGTCAGCTCACGGATTGCCGGCATCAACACGAACATCCGCGACATCGAGGCCACGGTCGACAGCGACCATCAGGGCTCGATTCGGATGACGGTCGAAATCACCGACGTGAAACACCTCGATCGCGTCATGAAAGCGATCAAGGGCATCGACGGCGTGCTCGCGGTCGAACGCGGGGCGAGATGACTCGAGCGCCGACGCGCGACGGTCAATCGGACGAGCGGTTCCCGTCCCTCGAGCGTCAGTCGTCCGGCATCAAAGGCCGACGTGGGCGACCACGTCAATCTCCACTCTGACGTCCCTCGGCAGCCGCGCGGCTTGGACGGTCGCACGAGCGGGAGCCGGCGAGGGCATGTACTCCGCGTAAATCGCGTTCATCGCCGCGAACTCGCTCATGTCCGCCAGATACACGGTTGTCTTGACCACGGTGTTAAATGACGTGCCGGCGGCGCGCAGGATGGCGTCGAGATTCTTCAGGACCCGATGCGTTTGCTCCGCGATCCCGCCCGCGACCAGGGCGCCGGTCGCCGGGTCGAGCGGGATCTGACCCGAGACGAACAGGAAGCCGCCGGCGCGGATCGCCTGACTGTAGGGTCCGATGGCGCCCGGCGCCTCGGAGGTCGAGATGGCTTCACGCACGGACGGGCTCCGCTAGGCGGCTTTGACGATGCGGTTGGACTTGATGCAGCGTGTGCAGACCCGGATGCGACGGACGCCCCCGTGGACGACGGCGCGGACCCGCTGCAGGTTCGCTTCGAATCGCCGCGCCGTGACGTTGTGGGCGTGGCTCAGACTGCGGCCGACGACGCCGGTCTTGCCGCAAATCTCACACTGCTTGGGCATACGTAGCCTCTAGAAGACCAGGGAACAGCGCCATGCGGCCCCCGCAAACCGTCAAGTATAGCAACCTCCCGAACGTCCCCGACGCCCCGTCGTCTAAAGCTGTACGGCGCGGTGCTGGTCGCCGCGGTGAGGTGCCGTCCATTGGCTTAGATTTGGTCACCAGCCCCATGTATCGTTTCGAGGCTCTGGGTCGTCCAACATAAGGCTCGTCGACGACCAACCGTATGGAAAAAACGACACGTGGTAAGTCTGGAGGGGACGATCAGGCGGATTGACAGGGTATTTCGATTGTGTCAGGATTGGCATTTTTATTGCTTAGCGGGATAGCCATCATGGCAGTGAAGACCAGATCGAGAGCGGGATTGGAGGGGGTCATGAAAGCACGCACGAACCTCAACGGGCAGGCCGAGCGGGCGCAGGAGCGCTATGCCGAGCTCAAGCGGATCCTGGAGGATCGGCGTCGCGAGATCCTGGCCGAAGTGCAGGAGAAGATGCGGGATGTCCGGGCGGAAGGGGCCTCGGGCGAGGGCGCGGGCGTCCTCGACGCGGCCGAAGCGTCGGAAGCCGACATCCAAGACGACATCGAGCTGGCGCTGATCCAGATGAAATCGGAGACGCGCCACAAGATCGAGGAAGCGCTGACGCGACTCGACGAAGGAACCTACGGCAACTGCTTCGAGTGCGGCGACGAGATCTCGGAGCGACGTCTCCGGGCGCTGCCGTTCGCGGTGCGGTGCAAGGACTGCGAAGAGGCGCGTGAGCTGGCCGAACGCCGGCAGCGGCAACTGTCACAGCGTCGGTCGGCGGGCTTCCTGCTGGACCTGAACTAGGGCGGCCGGGCTTCGCGGACGCATCGAGGACTTTCCCACCGCGCAGGTCCCGCCGAAAGTGCGGGGCTTGCGCGGTGTTGTATTTTGGGGGATCGGGGGGTCGTCATGACCGAGGTCCAAGCGTCGTCAACGAACGGTGAGCGCACGTACGTCGTGCCGGCCGAAGTGCCGTTGCTCCCGCTGCGGGAGACGGTGCTCTTTCCCCATTCCTTCATGCCGCTGGCCGTCGCGCGCGAAAGCTCGATCAAACTCATCGACGAGGCCATCGCCGGCGACAAGCTCATCGGGGTCGTCACCCAGCGCGATGCGGCCGTCGAGGAGCCCGGCCAGGCCGACCTGTACGACGTGGGCACCCTCACGCACATCCACAAGATGTTCAAGCTGCCCGATGGCAGCCTGCGCCTCATCGTTCAGGGACTGCTTCGGCTGCGGATCACCCGCGTCACCACGGCGAAGCCGTACCTGCGAGCGGAGGTCAGCGAGGACGTCGAGATCTCGACCGAGGCCGAGGCCGTCGAGATCGACGCGCTCCAGCGTAATATCCGCACGACATTCCAGCAGATCGTCCAGCTCTCCCCGGTTCTTTCGGAGGATCTGGTGGCGCTCGCCGCCAACATCTCGGACCCGGCGCGGGTGTCCGATTTCATCGCGTCGAGCCTCGGCACCCTCTCCTCCGCGGCCAGGCAGCAACTGCTCGAGACGACGAACGTGCGCGCCCGGATGGCCGAACTGCACCGGCTGCTGACCAAGGAGCTCGAGGTTCTCGAACTCGGGTCGAAGATCCAGGCCGACGTCCAGTCCGAGGTCGGCAAGGGTCAGCGCGAGTTCCTGCTCCGCGAGCAGATGAAGGCGATTCAGAAGGAACTCGGCGAGGGCGACGACCAGGCCAAGGAGATCGAAGAGCTACGCGAGAAGATCGAGGCCGCGGGCATGCCCGCCGAGGTCAAGAAGGAAGCCATCCGCGAGCTGGATCGGCTGTCGAAGATGCCGGCCGCGGCGGCCGAGTACACCGTCGCCCGGACGTACATCGACTGGCTCGTGGTCCTGCCCTGGGCCAAGCGCACGGACGAGGTGATCGATCTCGTCCACACCATGGAGATTCTCAACCGCGACCACTCCGGCCTCGATCGCATCAAGGACCGCATCGTCGAGTACCTGGCGGTCCGGAAGCTGAAACCCGATGTGAAAGGGCCCATTCTGTGTTTCGTCGGGCCACCCGGCGTCGGCAAGACGTCGCTCGCCAAGTCGATCGCCGCGTCGATGGGTCGCAACTACGTGCGGGTGTCGCTCGGCGGCATGCGCGACGAAGCCGAGATTCGCGGGCATCGCCGCACCTACATCGGGGCGTTGCCCGGCCAGATCATCCAGGGCCTGCGCCGCGCCGGCTCGCGCAATCCCGTGTTCATCCTCGACGAGATCGACAAGCTGGGCGCGGATTTCCGCGGCGATCCGGCGTCGGCGCTCCTCGAGGTGCTGGACCCCGAGCAGAACAACACGTTCCGAGACCACTACCTGGACGTGCCGTTCGATTTATCGGAGGTCCTCTTCATCACGACCGCGAACATCCTCGACACGATTCCCGGGCCGCTGCGCGACCGCATGGAGATCGTCGAGCTCGCCGGGTATACGGAAGAGGAGAAGCTCCAGATCGCGCGCGACCACATCGTCCTCCGCCAGCTCACGAACCATGGCCTGTTGCCCGAGGCGGTGACGTTCACCGAGGCGGCTCTCGCCGCGATCATCCGAGGGTATACGCGCGAGGCCGGCGTTCGCAGCCTCGAGCGGGAGATTGGGGCCATCTGCCGGAAGATCGCCCGGCGATCCGCCGAGGGCACCGCGGCGGCCTCGCTGGCCGTCACGCCGGAGGTCGTCGAGGCGATGCTCGGCGCGCCCGCGCACCTCGACGAGCAGATGAAAGATCGGACGAAGGACCCGGGTGTCGCGATCGGCCTGGCCTGGACTCCGGTCGGCGGCGACGTGCTCTTCATCGAGGCGTCCCGCATGGCGGGCGGCGGCCACCTGACGCTCACGGGCCATCTCGGCGATGTGATGAAGGAATCCGCGCGTATCGCGCTGTCGTGGGTGCGCGCCAACGGCGCCCGCTACGGCATCGATCCGCAGTTCTACAAGGACGCCGAGATGCACCTGCACGTGCCCTCGGGCGCGATTCCCAAGGACGGCCCGTCGGCGGGCGTGACGATGGTCACGGCGCTCGTGTCAGCGCTCTCCGGCCGACCCGTGCGGGGCGACGTGGCGATGACCGGCGAGATCACCCTGTCGGGCCGCGTCCTGCCCATCGGCGGCGTCAAGGAGAAGGTGCTCGCGGCCCGGCGGCTCGGCATCCGGGAAGTCATCCTGCCGCGGCTGAATCAGAAGAACGTCAACGAGGACCTGACGCCGGAGTTGCGTCGTGACCTCACGGTCCGCTACGTGGACGACGCCGACGAGGTTTTGCGCATCGCGCTCACGCCGGCCATACACACGGTCGAGGAGGAGCGGCGGCAACGGCTGAGCCTTGCCTGAACTCTACAAATGGTTTGAATCACGCCACATTGGACGCCGGCCGAGGCACGGGGACCGGGCGGCGGCGGCGCGAGACCCGGTTGCTGATCCACTCCATGTAGAGATAGAAGACCGGCGTGATGTAGAGCGTCAGCGTCTGCGAGACGAGCAGGCCGCCGACGACGGCCAGACCGAGCGGTCGGCGCGACTCGGCGCCGGCGCCCCAGCCGAGGGCGATGGGCAGCGTGCCCACGAGCGCCGCCATCGTGGTCATCATGATCGGCCGGAAGCGCACCATGCACGCCTCGTAGATCGCGTCGTGTGCCGACATGCCGCCCGTACGCCGCGCCTCGATGGCGAAGTCGATCATCATGATGCCGTTCTTCTTCACGAGGCCCACGAGCATGATCACGCCGACGAAGGCGTAGAGGTTCAGGTCCACGCGGAAAATGAGCAGCGTCACGAGCGCGCCGAGGCCCGCCGACGGCAGCCCGGAGAGGATCGTCAGCGGGTGGATGAAGCTTTCGTAGAGGATGCCGAGCACGACGTAGATGACGAAAATCGCCATCACCAGGATGACGCCGAGGCCCGTGAGCGAGTCCTGAAAGGCCTGCGCCGCGCCTTGGAACGAGCCCACGATCCCGGCCGGCAGGAGCTGCCGCGCCGCGTCCGACACCTGCGCCGTCGCGACGCCCAGCGCGGCGTTAGCGGCGAGGTTGAACGAGATCGTGACCGAGGGCAGTTGGCCCGTGTGATTGACGCTTTGCGGGCCGACGCCCGGCGAGATGGACGCGACGTTCGACAGTGGCACCAGGCTGCCCGACGACGACCGCACGTAGAGCGCGGCGAGTGCGTCCGGCCGGTTCTGGAATTCCGGCGCGACCTGCATGATCACCATGTACTCGTTGTCCGGCGCGTAGAGCGTCGCGACCTGCTCGGTACTGTAGGCATTGACCATGGCGGTCTGGACTTGATCGGCCGTCAGCCCGAGCGCGGCCACGCGGTCCCGATCGATGGACACGTTGACCTGCGGGTAGTCCAACTGCAGGTCGCTCGACACGTCGACGATGGACGGAATGCCGTGCATCGCCTGCTCGAGCTTGGTCGCCGCGTCGTAGAGGGGGCCCGTGTCGCCGGTTCCGGTCAGGGTGTACTGATATTGCGCCCGGGTCATCTGACCACCGATGCGGATCGCGGGCGGGTTCGTCAGGTACGTCCGAATGCCCGGAACGCCGGTCAACTTCTTCCGAAGTTCGTTGATGACGTCGTCAGCGCTCAGCTTCCTGGGCCCATTCGGGGCCAGCGGCTTGAGGTCGATGCTGAGGCGTCCCTGGTTCCCACCGACGTTCGACGTGGTGTTGAGGACATTGGGGTCCGCCCGGATGATGTCGGCGACCTGCGTTTGATGCAGCACGCTGGCGTTGAAGCCGACGCCCTGCACGAATTCCGTCGTCGCTTGAATCGTGCCCGTGTCGACCGTCGGGATGAAGCCCTTCGGGATCAGCCCGAAGAGGTAGCCGGTCGCGGCCACGAGGGCCAGCGAGACGAGCATCGTGATGACGTGGTGCGTGAGCGTCGACTTGAGCGTCCAGCCGTAGGCGCGCCGGCTGTTCTCGAACACGCCTTCCACGAACATGTACATGCGCCCATGCTTGAGATGGGTGCCCGGCCGGAGCCAGCGTGCGCCGAGCATCGGCGTCAGACTGATCGACACGAAGCCCGAAACCAGGATCGCGACGCCGATCGTGACCGCGAACTCGTGTAGCAGCCGGCCGACGATGCCGCCCATGAAGAGGACGGGGATGAAGACCGCGACGAGCGACAGCGTCATCGACACGATCGTGAACGCGATTTCCTTGGCACCGTCGAGGGCGGCCTCCATCGCGCTCTTGCCCATCTCCATGTGGCGCACGATGTTCTCGAGCATGACGATCGCATCGTCGACGACGAAGCCGACCGACAGCGTGAGCGCCATCAGCGACATGTTGTCGAGGCTGTACCCCAGCAGGTACATCGCGCCGAAGGTGCCGATGATCGAGGCCGGCAGCGCCAGGCTCGGGATGAGCGTCGCCGACAGGTTCCTGAGAAACAGGAAGATCACCATGATGACGAGCGCCACGGTGAGGAGCAGCGTGAACTTCACGTCCCGCACGGAGTCCCGGATCGACACCGACCGGTCGCTGCGGATCTGAAGGGTCATCGCCGCTGGAATCTGGGCCTGGAGCGTCGGCAGCAAGGCGCGGATCGCGTCGACGACCGCCACGGTGTTCACGCCGGGCTGTTTCTGGATTGCCAGGTAGATCGCGCGCTCGCCGTTCACCCAGCTCGCGGTCTTGTCGTTCTCGACGCCGTCATAGACATGCGCGACTTCATCGAGCCGCACGGGCCGTCCGTTCCGGAACGCCACGACCAGCGGCGCGAACGCCGCGGCGTTGAAGAGCTGGCCGTTCTCCGCGAAGACCGTATAGGTCTTGTCCTGGCCATAGAGCGTGCCGGTTGGACGGCTGGAACTGCCGTTCTGAATCGCGGTCGCCAGCTCGTCGATGCCGATGCCGCGCGCCGTGAGCTCAATCGGGTTCACGTCGATGCGCACGGCGAATTTCTGCGCCCCGTAGACGGAGACCTGCGCGACGCCGTCGACCATCGAGATCCGCTGGGCGAGCAGGGTCTCGGCCCGGTCGTCGACCATCGAGAGCGGCAGCGTCGTCGAGCTCAACGCCAGGTAGAAGATCGGTTGATCGGCCGGGTTGACCTTGTTGTAGGACGGCGGTGCGGGCATGCCCGGCGGCAACTGCTTGGTCGTCCGCGAGATCGCTGTCTGGACGTCCTGCGCCGCCGCGTCGATGTTGCGATCGAGCACGAACTGCAGGACGACCGTCGTGTTGCCGAGGCTGCTGGTCGAGGTGATCTGCGACACGCCCGGAATCGTCGAGAACTGCTTCTCGAGCGGCGTCGCCACCGCCGCCGCCATCGTGTCGGGGTTGGCGCCCGGCAGCGAGGCCGAGACCTGAATGGTGGGGTAGTCGATCGTCGGCAGATCGCTCACGGGGAGCGTCCGATAGCCCATGATGCCGAAGATGACAATCGCGATCTGAATGAGCGTCGTCGTCACCGGCCGGCGGACGAAGAGCGTCGCGAAGGTCATGGCCGCGTGCCCCGTGATCCGGCTGCGCCGACCGCGTTCTTGACCTGGATGCGCGCGCCCGGCGTGAGACCCAGCACCCCGTCCGTCACGACCTCCTCCCCGGCCTTGAGCCCGCTCGTGATGACCACGTCGTCGCCATTGCGCAGCGAGACCTGCACCGGACGGAAGGCGACCGTGCGATCGGCATTCACCACGTAGACGTACTGACCCTGCTGGCCGTTCTGGACAGCCGCGGCGGGCACGACCGTCGCCCTCGAGGCGATGGTCAGTTGCAGCGACACCTCGACGAGTTCCCCGGGCCAGAGCTTGCGGTCCGTGTTGGCGAACGTACCCTTGACCTTGAGCGTGCCGGTCGCTGGGTCGACGGCGTTGTCCAGGAACGATACGGTCCCGCGCGAGGGCACGTCAGTCGACCCGGCGGCGCGCGCGGTCGTCGCAAGCGGCGCCGCCGCTTGGCTGCTGCGGACCTCCGACAGGTACTGCGCCGGGACGCCGAAGGTCACGCGAATCGGCGTGATCTGATTGATGACAACCAGCGGGCTGGTATCGGTCGTCCGCACGAGGTTGCCCTCGTGCACGAGCAGCGAGCCCGTTCGGCCCGTCACGGGCGAGGTGATCCTCGTGTACTGCAGTTGGAGCTTGGCGCTGTCGATCTGCGCCTGGTCGGCCTGGACCGTCGCGCCGAGCGACGCCGCCGTGGACGCCGACGTGTCGTAGTCCTGCTGGGACAGGATGCCGCGCTTCAGCAGGTCCTCATTGCGCGCGCGCATCGCCTCGGCATTCTTGGCCTGAGCGACGTCCTTCGCCAACGTCGCGTTGGCCTGGTTGAGCGCCACTTGATAGGGCTGCGGGTCAATCGTGAAGAGGACATCGCCCGCGGCCACGTCCTGGCCCTCGGCAAAGAACGCTTTGAGGAGCACGCCCGACACCTGCGGAAGAATCGAGACCGTCGAATACGCTTCGACCGTGCCGACCGTCTGCACGAGTTGGGGCACGTCCTTGAGAACGGCCGGCGCCGTGAGCACGGGGACGGGTCCTGCGCCGGCGCGTCCACCGGTCGCGCCGCTGGCCGCTGCCGCCGTCGCCGGGGCGGGCGTCCCACCGGGGCCGCACGCGGCGACGATAGCCGTCGCCAGGACACCCAGGAGGCAGAATCCAGCCCGACCAGCGCTGTACATGGTGAAAGAAGGCCTCGTGTCGGTTGAACCCAGGCAAGCCAACGGTGCTGAGGCGCCGTCCCGCGGGGCCTCACCACGGATTATCCGTCGTCTGCTCCGGATTGGCCAGTGACTCAAACCGCCCGCGACCGGTGCGCCCGCCACTTTCATACTGCGGTCAGAGTATGCCAACGAGTTGAAGGCCGACGACGGTCTTCATGTCGATGATCGTCCCCCGACGAACGAGCGACCGGGCCTCGGCCGCCGAGCAGGTCCGCGGCCGAATGTCCTCATCTTCATCCTGCGCCATGGCCGCGGGCTTCGCGACGAGGGAGCGGCATCGATAGAAGATCATGTATTCATCGCAGAAGCCTGGCGTCGGGTAATAGGCGCCGAGCCGATCGAGGCGTCGCGGAACCAGGCCAATCTCCTCGCCGCATTCGCGCCACGCCGCCCGCGCGGGCGACTCGCCCGCCTCCCGCGATCCGGCCGGAAGTTCCCAAATGAAGCGGCCGAGCGCATGCCGATACTGCCGAATCAGGATGACATGCCGCCGATCCGGCTGGGGCACGAGCACCACCGATCCGCGATGCCTGACGATGTCGAGCGTCGCCGTACGCCCGTTCGGCAGGCGGACCCGATCCCGCTCGACGTGGAAGATGGAACCGCGGAAGACGGTCGACTGCGAGAGCTGCCGGACGGGGGTGGGCATCAACGGGACCTCGGGAAGCGCGTCACGGAGTTGGCGCGGGCTGCGCCTGGCGCAGCGCCGCGAGGACATCGGCGAGATCGCGCGCGAGCGGCGCCTCGAACGTCATGACGCCGCCGGTGCGCGGATGGGTGATCGTCAGGCGGGCAGCGTGCAGAAACGGCCGGCCGAGGCCCGCGAGGCTCCGCAGGCGCGACGGCAGCGTGCGACGGACGCCGCCGTAGAGCGCGTCGCCGACGATGGCGTGGCCGCTCTCGCTGAGGTGGACGCGAATCTGATGGGTTCGGCCCGTGCCGATGGCGACCCGGATCAGGGACACGCCGCCAAGCGGCTCGATGTCCACGATGCGCGTGGACGCCGACCGCGACCGCCTTGCGCGGCTCGACATCTTCCGCCGATGCCGTGGGTCGCGGCCGATGGGCCAATCGATCGCCTGCCCGGCGCGGGGCCGGCCCCAGACGAGAGCGAGGTACTCCTTGGCGACCTCGCGCTCGCGAAACTGGCGCGCCAGCTCGCGATGGGCCCGGTCGTGCTTGGCGACCGTCATGACGCCTGAGGTTCCGCGATCCAGCCGGTGCACGATGCCCGGACGGGTCGCCCCGCCGACGCCGCTGAGGCCGCCGACGTGATGGAGCAGGGCGTTCACGAGGGTGCCGCGAGTGTGACCTGCCGCCGGGTGCACGACGATCCCCGGCGCCTTGTCCACGACGACGATGTCCGCGTCGTCGTACAGGACGACGAGCGGCAGGTTCTCGGGTTCCGGCGTGGCGGGTGCCGGCGCCGGGACGGTCAGGTCCACCTCGAGCCCGGCCGCTACGCTCAAACTGGGTTTGGCGGTCCCGGCGGAGAGCCGCACGAAGCCCTGCGCGATCAACCGTTGAACGGCCGAGCGGGAGAAGTCGGTGAGCCGCGCCGCCAGGAACCGATCCAGCCTCGACCCGGCCTCCTCCGGCTCCACGACGAGCTGGATGGTGCGGTCGGGCATTCCCGAAGTCCAGGGAACGAGGCCTAGGCCGGCCGTGCCGCGGGCGTGCGCGAGCGGAGCCACCAGAGCATGACGAGGCTCACGGGCACGATGAGCAGGGCCACGAACTGCGACGTCGAGAAATGGAAAACCATACCGCGATCGTCGCCCCGGTAGTTTTCGATGATGTATCGGGAAACGGCGTACAAGGCCATGTAGAGCCAGAACGTGCGTCCGGCAAACGGGCGGCCGCGCCGCTCCGTGAAGAGCAAAAGTCCGAGAATGAGCAATTCCGCCCCCGCATCGTACAGCTGCGTCGGATGGAGGGGCACGTTGAGGGGGGTACCGGCGTTCAGCGTCGCTGCCGGATTGGTGAACGTGATCGCCCACGGCACGTCCGTCTGCCGGCCGTAGCAGCAACCAGCCATCAGGCAGCCGAAACGGCCGACGACGTGGCCGAGCGCGATGCCGGGCGCGATGGCGTCGGCCGTGGTCCAGAGTGGAAGCTGGTAGCGTCCGACGAGCAGCACGCCCACCACCACCGCGGCAATCAGCCCGCCGTAGAACACGCCGCCGGCGCGGACGAGCGACAGGAACTCCCGCGGGTCGGCCTTGAAGGCGCTGAAATCGGTGAAGACGAGCATGACTTTCGCGCCGACGAGGGCCGCGATGATGAGGTAGATGCCGAGATCCATCACCCGCGCGCCGTCGAGGCCGGCCTTCCGGGCGCGCACCACCGCGAGTTGCAGGCCCGCCAAATAGGCGAGGGCCAGCAGGACGCCGTAGGTGTAGATCGGCCAGCCCTTGATCTCAAACAGAATCGGGTGCATGACGGCTCACCAGGAGCAGATCCAGGAACACGAGGATCGCTCCCATGGTAATCGAAGCGTCCGCGGCGTTGAATGCCCAGAAGTGCCAGCTGCGCCAGTAGACATCGACGAAGTCTACGACGTATCCGGCCCGCAGCCGGTCGATCAGGTTGCCAACCGCGCCGCCGAGAATGAGCGACAGGCCAAGCCGCGCCATCCATTCGTCCCTGCGGAGGTGCCGGGCGTAGAGCCCGATCCCGACGAGCGCGACCAGCGCCAGCGCCGAGGTGACGCCGCCCTTGAACGGCAAGGGCGCGTCGTTGAGCAATCCGAACGCGACGCCCTTGTTCTCGACGTGCGTGAAATCGATGAGATTCGCGATGACCGTCACGCTGTCGAACTCGGGCAGGTGCGTGCGGACGAGCGCCTTCGAGATCTGGTCGAGCACGAGCACGGCCAGGCTGACCCACCAGAACAGATGAATGCCACGGCGTGCGACGGCCGCCGGCGCCGCGGACACGGCGCCCGGCAGGCCCGCCCCTACGGTTGGGCTCGGGGGCGTGTCAGCGGGCAACCCGCGCTCCTCCCATGGCCTCGGCGCACCGCAGGCACAGCGTGGCGAAGTCACCGGACGGGACGATCTCGGGCACGATACGCCAGCAGCGCGGGCACTTGTCGCCCTTCGCCGGCTCGACGTCGATGACCGTGTCACCGGCGGCATCCTTCTCAGGCGGCAGCCGGGTGATCGTGACCGACGACGTGTTGAAGAGCATCGGCAGGTCGTTCGCGATCGGCGCGAGCGCGTCGGCGTCCGACGCCGTCAGGCCCAGGCTCACGTGCGCGCCGAGGCTCTTGCCGATCGCCTTCTGCTGGCGCGCCAGTTCGATCTTCTCGTTCACGCGACCGCGCAGTTCGAGCGCCCGCGTCCAGCGCCGTCCGAACTCGCCGGCCGCCAACTGGTCCCGCCACGCGGTCAGATCGCGGTCGAGCGCGGGGAAATCGGCCAGATGGACCGACGCCTCGCGGGTGCCGGGGAGTCGCTCCCAGACCTCTTCAGCCGTCACCGACAGGATCGGGGCGATGAGCCGCGCGAGGCCGTCGGCGATGATGGCCTGCGCCGTCTGCGCGGACCGCCGCTCGATCGAGTCCGCCCGGAACGTGTAGAGGCGGTCCTTCGAGATGTCCAGATAGAACGCGCTGAGATCGACCGTCACGAACTCCGTGAGCGCGTGCGTCGCCGACTGGAAATCGAACGTCCGGAAGCCCTCGAGCACGCGGGTGACCACCGTCGCGTACCGGGCGAGCGCGTAGCGATCGACCTCGAGCAGGCGCGGCGCCGGCACGGCGTCGAGCGCCGGATTGAAATCGAAGAGATTCGAGAGCAGGTACCGGAACGTGTTTCGAATCTTGCGATAGGCCTCGACCGTATTCGCGAGGACGACCCGGCCGAGCCGGAGTTCGTCGGCGTAGTCGACCATCGCGACCCACAGGCGCAGGACGTCCGCGCCGCTTTCCTTCATCACGTGTTGCGGCGAGATGTCGTTGCCGAGGGACTTGGACTGTTTCCGGCCCTGCTCATCGACGACGAACCCATGGGTCAGGACGCCCTTGAACGGCGGCCGGTCGCGCGTGCCGAGGCCGACGAGGAGCGACGACTGGAACCAGCCCCGGTACTGGTCCGTGCCTTCGAGATACAGATCGGCCGGCCAGGCGAGCTCCGGCCGGACGGCGAGCACGGCCTCATGGCTCGACCCGGAGTCGAACCAGACGTCGAGGATGTCGCGTTCGCGGTCGAACGTGCGCGCCCCGCAGCGGTCGCAGACGAGATCGGCGGGCAGGAACTCCGCGTCCGGGCGCTCGTACCACGCGTCGGCGCCGTGCGCTTCGAACACGGCCGCCGTGCGTTCGACGAGCGCGGGCGTCGTCATCGACGCGCCGCAGCTCCGGCACGCGACGGCCGGGATCGGCACTCCCCAGACGCGCTGCCGGGAAATGCACCAATCGGGCCGGGCGACGAACATGGCGGTCATGCGCTCCCGGCCCCAGGATGGCCACCACTGCACCTCGCCGCACGCGTTGATGGCCCGCGCGCGCAAGGCGTCGAAGCTGATGAACCACTGCGACGTCGCGAGGAAGATCACGGGCTGATGGCAGCGCCAGCAGTGCGGATAGGAGTGATGGAAGTCCGTGCGGAACCACAGCCAGCCGCGCGCCGCGAGCGCGTGTTCGACGACGGGGTTGGCCTCGAAGACCTTGAGACCGCCGACGATGCCCACGTCCGCGTCGAAGCGGCCATTGCGGCCGATGGGTGCATAGATGTCCAGGCCGTATTTGATGCCGGTGGCGAAATCGTCGGCGCCATGGCCCGGCGCGGTGTGCACTGCGCCCGTGCCCTGATCGACCGTGACGTAGGTCGCGAGGACGCCGACCGAGTCGCGATCGTAGAGCGGGTGTTGGAACTTCACGCCTTCGAGCACGTCGCCCCGGAACGAGGCCAGCGGCGCGCCGAGTGTTCGTCCCGTGGCCTCCGACACGGCCGCCGCGCGGCGCTCGGCCACGATGACGGCACGCCCCTCATGGAGGTACGCGCCGTAGGTCAACTCCGGATGGAAGGCGACCGCCAGGTTCGACGGAATCGTCCAGGGCGTCGTCGTCCAGATGAGGACGGTGACCGTTCGGCCGGCGAGGGCCGGCACACGCGCGGCGAGCGTGCCGTGGTCGTGCGTCGAGAGCGGGAACTCGACGTAGATCGAAGGCGACGTGTGCGGCTCGTACTCGACCTCGGCTTCAGCGAGCGCGGTACGGTCTCGCAGGCACCAATGCACCGGTTTCTTGCCCTTGTACACCAGCCCGCGCGAGACGAAGGTGCCGAACGCCCGGACGATGGCCGCCTGGTACGCAAAGTCCATCGTGCGGTACGGCGAATCCCAGTCGCCGACGACGCCCAGGCGCCGGAAGTCCGCGCGCTGCGCATCGAGGAAGCGGGACGCGTAGGCGCGACAGGCGCGGCGGAAGTCGACAGGCGAACGGTCCTTCGCCGCCGCGCCCAGCTCCCTTTCGACGTTCAACTCGATGGGCAGACCGTGGCAGTCCCAGCCCGGCACGTACGGCGCGTCGAACCCCGCCATCGTCCGCGTCTTGACGACGAGGTCTTTCAGGATCTTGTTGAGCGCCGTGCCGAGATGGACATCGCCGTTGGCGTAGGGCGGGCCGTCGTGCAGCACGAACTTGGGCGCGCCGACGCGGCGCCGCCGGATCTGTCCGTACAGATCCATCGCGTTCCAGCGGTCGATCATCGCCGGTTCGGTTACCGCGAGGTTCGCCTTCATGGGGAAGTCGGTTCGCGGCAAGAGCACGGTGTCTTTCCAGTCGTGCATCGGATGGTCCTAACCCCTCATTTTATAATTAGAAATCGTGGCCCGTCCGACCGCCGTCTTCTTCGACGTCGACTTCACGCTGATCCATCCCGGTCCACGATTTCAGGGGACGGGCTATGAGGCCACCTGCGCGCGCTACGGCGTGACGGTCGATCCTGCACGGTTTGACGCGGCCGTGACCGGAGCCGCGCCGCTCCTCGATTCGGCCGACCAGGTCTATGATGCCGGTCTCTTCGTGGCCTTCACGAGCCGAATCATCCAGGGGATGGGCGGCGTGGGCGCCGGGGTCGAGGCGGCCGCCCGTGAGATCTACGACGACTGGGCGGAGCATCGGCACTTCTCGCTCTACGACGACGTGCCGGGCGCGCTGCGACGCCTCCATCGCGACGGCATTCGCCTCGGCCTCATTTCGAACTCGCATCGGTGCCTGGCGTCCTTCGAGTCGCACTTCGCATTGGACGGCCTGATTGCCGTGACGGTTTCGTCGTCTGAACACGGCTTCATGAAGCCGCACCCGCGGATCTTTCAGGTGGCGCTCGATCGGATGCAGGTCCGCGCCGAGGAAGCCGTCATGGTCGGTGACAGCGTGGCCCACGACGTCGCCGGCGCGCGGCTCGTGGGCATGCGGGCGATTCTGCTCGCTCGCGGCGGCGCGCCCGCGCCGGCCGGGGCCGAGGTGGACGTCATTCGATCGCTCGACGAGCTGACCGCGCTCCTCGATCGCGAACCCGTTACCCCGGCGGCCAGGCGAAGGGACGGCCGCCGAGGACGTGCAGGTGCACATGAAAGACGGTCTGGCCGGCGCCGGCCTGGCTGTTGAACACGGTTCGAAATCCCGACGCGGCGTAGCCGCGCTCGGCGGCGATTGCGGCGGCGCGTCTGACCATGGCACCGGCGAGGGCGTCGTGGGCCGCGGTCAGGTCGCTCACAGTCGCGATGTGCTCGCGCGGCACGACCAGGACGTGCATCGGCGCCTGGGGGTTGATGTCGTTGAAGGCGACGATCCGCTCGTCCTCGAAGACCTTCGACGCCGGCAGCTCGCCGGCCACGATGCGACAGAAGAGACAGGACATGCCGGAATGATCGCATGAGATGATGGGGCGCATGCGTCTCGACCACGCAGGGCGCATCGTCGCGGCGGTCGCGTACCTGCTCGTCCTCAGTGGCGCCACGGCCGCGGCCGGCCAGGCGGCGCCGCCGCCCGCGAGCACGCCACCGCCGCCACCACCGAGACTCGAAGGCGCGGGCGAGCTGTCGTTCGTCTCGACGACGGGCAATTCCTCGACGAGCACGGTCGGACTCGGCGCGGACGTGGTCTACCGGCCGTCGGCCTGGGTCATCGACTCGAAGGTCGCGTTCGTGCGTACCGAGGCGAATTCAACGGTCAACGCCCGATCGGTGGCCGCCTCGTCGCGCTTAGCGCGAGACCTCTCGACTCGGACGTCGCTTTTCGTGCATTACGACTTTCTCAACAGCCCCTTTGCCGGAATCAGCCAGCGGCACACCGTCGTCGCCGGCCTCTCGTACAAGGCCGTGAACGACGGGACGCATACGCTCAGACTGGACGTTGGTCTCGGCGCGGCGAGCGAAACGCCGGTCGGGATGGCCCGCATGTCGTCGGGTACCGCGCTCGGCGCTGCTGCCTACAAGCTGAAGCTCTCGGACACGAGCGAGTTCACCGAGGAGGCGAGGATCGTCGAGTCGCTGTCGCACGGCAACGACTGGCGCTTCGACAACGTCGCCGCGGTTACCGCCAAGCTCACGACTGTCCTGTCGCTCAAGGTGTCGCACGTCACCCATGTCGTGAACCTGCCGACACCGGGATTCAAGGAGACGGACACGATTGCCTCCGCGGCGATCGTCGCCAAGTTCTGAGCTGGCTCACTCCCGGTCCGCAACGACGATCCGCGGGATGCGCTGCAAGTCGGGCTGCATCCGAACGGACGCGAACGTGCGGCACGCGTCGATCAACCCGCGCACGGCCTCGGCCTGACCGGCGCCGATCTCCATGACGAACGATCCGCCCGGGGCCAGCGCGCGACTGGCGGCGGGCGCCAGCGCCCGGATGACCTCGAGGCCGTCGGTGCCACCAAAGAGCGCGAGATCTGGCTCGAAGTCGCGGACATCGGCCGCGAGCGTGTCGCGATCGCGCCGCGCGACGTACGGTGGATTCGAGACGACCAGATCCCACCCTCCGGGCTCGCTGTCGAGGCCGGCAAAGAGCGGCCCTTCGACGAAGTCGATGCGGTCGGCCACGGCGTGGCGGATCGCGTTCTCTCTGGCAATGGCGATCGCGGCCGACGACACGTCCGTCGCCGCGAGACGCACGCCGGGTGCCTCACAAGCAATTGTGACGGCGATACAGCCGCTCCCGGTGCCGATCTCGATGATCCGGGGTGCCGCGCCTCGGCGGGCGGCCACGCACGCGAGCGCCGCTTCGACGAGGAACTCGGTCTCCCCGCGTGGGATGAGGACGTCGCGCGTCACCCGAAACGGTCGACCGTAGAACTCACGTTCGCCGGTGATGTACGCGACCGGCTCTCGACGCGCGCGACGAGCGATCGCGGCCTCGAACAGAGCCGGCGCCGCCGCCGGCACCGGCGCCTGCTGGCGTGCCAGCCACGTGGCCACGTCCCAACCGAGCACGGCCCGCGCGAGCACGCCGGCGTCTACCCGCGCGTCCGCGGGCGAGAAGCCCTCGCGCACGAGCCGCTCGGCCGCCCCGTCGACGAGCGCGGCGAGCGATCGCGTCACGCCGTGGCGTCCGTCTCCGATTCGGTCGCCTGCTTGAGCTGCTCCGCCTGCTCGTGCGCCACCATGTGATCGATGAGCTCGTCGAGATCGCCTTCGAGCGCGTCGGTGAGCTGGTGCATCGTGAAGCCAATGCGATGATCCGTGATCCGGTTCTCCTTGAAGTTGTACGTCCGGATCTTCTCCGATCGCTCGCCCGTGCCGACCTGGCCGCGGCGCTCCTTTGCGATGGCCTCCTGCTGTTTGCGCATCTCGATTTCGTACAAGCGCGCGAGCAGCACCTTCATCGCCTTGGCCCGGTTCTTGATCTGCGACTTCTCGTCCTGCTGAGAGACGACGAGCCCGGTCGGCAGGTGCGTGATGCGGACGGCGGAGTACGTCGTGTTGACGCTCTG
>Ga0070732_10000617_pt1 | contig 21539 bp, 15 predicted proteins | sample Coa_R1_5_FD_66449 | JGI IMG/M metagenome (GOLD analysis project Ga0070732, IMG submission 66449) | Surface soil microbial communities from Centralia Pennsylvania, which are recovering from an underground coalmine fire - Coalmine... | ecosystem: Environmental > Terrestrial > Soil > Unclassified ... | reverse complement strand
GCCAGACGCATCGATTCGGGCAGAAACATCAGATTGATCATGCCCGGCTTTTCCTCCACGCTCACCACCAGCTCCTGGCCTTCAATCACGGCAGTTCCTCTTTCCAGGATCATGGCGGGTGAACCGTGACCTCCCTGCTCCAGGTCAGCAACTACGCGTCCGAGAATTGCGCCAGCGTCCGATGAGTGCTCTGGTTCCGCAACCGCGACAGCCACAGCCTCAGGCTGAGTCTGAGCGACAGCATCTGCTGCTACCGACATTTCAGGATCATAAGAACGGCCCTTGCGCGCGCGGTCTGCCTCAAAGGGAGACACCCGGCTTTCAGTGCTGCGGGCTGCCGTGCCGGGTGAAGTGGAAGCTGTTGCGGGCTGTCTTCCGGCTACAGCCGGTCTGCCGGCCCCAAGCGACAGGCTTCCGGTCCCCTTGCTTGCTTCAGGAGTTGGCGCCATCTGGCTCAATATCTGCTCCAAGGGTAGAAGCCGCTGTGCGTGCACCAGCTTAAGCACGCCTAACTCCAGATGAAAGCGCTGTTCCTGACGGTATCCAAGCTCATCATAGGTGCGAAGCATGATTTGCAGGAAGCGCGCCAGATCTTCTTCAGAAAACTGTTCTGCAACCCCCGCGACGCGGCGGCGCTCGTCCGGAGAAATCTGCAGTACCGCAGAGTCGGAACCGCTGACCTTGGCCACCAGGCTGTTGCGCAGGAACCGAACCATCTGCCTGGCAAAATGCGCGGGATTTTGCCCCTCCATCATGAGCTTATCCAGCAGCCGCAAAGCATCTTCAGTGGAGCTGCGGGACACGGCGCCCATGAGCTCTCCCATAACTTCCGATCCCACTGAGCCTACCAGGCCCAACACAGCCTGTACGCTCAACGTTTCGCCACAACAGGCGATGGCCTGGTCCATGATGGAAAGCGCATCTCGCATGGAGCCGTCGCCAGCCTCCGCCACCACGCCCAGCGCATCGTCATCCGCCTGGATGTTTTCCCTGGCAGCGATGGCACGCAACTGGCCCACAATCTCGTCAAATTTGACCGCATGAAAATTGAAGTTCTGGCAGCGGGAGCGAATGGTCTGGGGAATGTCCTCCGGCTGCGTAGTGGCCATCATGAAAATAATATGCGCTGGAGGCTCTTCCAGGGTCTTCAGCAAGGCATTGAAAGCCGCGTCGGTAATCTGATGGGCCTCATCCAGAATATAAATTTTGTAACGGTCGCGTGCCGGACGGTAGCGGGCGGCATCGCGCAATTCGCGAATCTCATCAATCCCACGGTTGGTGGCAGCGTCAATTTCAATTACATCCACGGAGTTCCCGGCGCGAATCTCAGTACACGATTCGCAGTGGCCGCAGGGCTCGGGAGTTGCGCGGTCAGATGAACGGCAGTTTAGCGCCATAGCCAAAATGCGGGCGATTGTGGTCTTGCCGATACCCCGATGCCCGCTGAAGATATAGCCATGTGCAATCCGCTGCTGGCCTATGGCATTTTTGAGGGTCCGGGTGACATGCTCCTGGCCAATCACCTCGGAGAAGCGCTGCGGACGATATTTGCGCGCCAGAACCTGATAACTCATGTGGAAATTCGATTATAACGCCTGTGAGAGGGATTGTTTTTCCACAATGTGGAAGCGGCGACGTGGATTCGGTGGCCGACTTTCCGATCACGGCGATCACACGATCACGCGCGATTACGGCGATTCTTTAACAACTCTTTAATATTAGCCTGCCATCATTAGTGGTTAGGGAGGCGGCTATGACGGGACTCATTCGCAAGACATTGCTGGTCTGCTCGGCCTGTATTCTGATGCTGGCAGCCGGCTGCAACTCCAACCAGGGGCAGTCTGCAACCGCGAAGCTGACGGGCGCCGGAAGCACCTTCATTTATCCGGCCATGGGGCGCTGGGTTGCTGATTTTCAGCAGAAGAATCCTGGCGTTGAGATCAACTATCAATCCATAGGCAGCGGAGGTGGAATTGAGCAGCTCAAACAAGGAACGGTGGACTTTGCCGCCAGTGACGCAGCCCTTTCCGACGAGCAGCTCAAAGCCATGCCAGCGCTCATTCAGCTACCGGAAAGCGCGGGGCCGGTTTGCATCACCTACAATTTGCCGTCGTTAAAGGAGCCTTTGAAGCTGAGTCCGGAAGCCCTGGCGGGAATCTTCTTAGGGACGATCAAGAATTGGCAGGACCGAACGATTGCAAAAGATAATCCCGGCGTTTCCCTGCCCAAAGTAGATATCGTGGTTGCCCACAGATCAGAAAGCAGCGGCACAACCAGCATTTTTACCAATTACCTGGACAAGGTCAGCCCGGAATGGCACTCCAAGGTTGGCAAAGGTCTCTCCGTAAGCTGGCCGGCAGGCATGGGCGGCAAAGGAAGTGAGGCAGTCACAGGATTGGTCAAGCAGAGCGAAGGCGGAATCGGGTATGTGGAACTTACCTATGCATCACAAAACAATCTGCCCACGGCGCTGATCAGAAACAAAGCAGGCAAATGGGTGGGACCGACGGCGGAGAGCGCATCGGCAGACATTGCGGCTTTCGACAAAGAACTGGCACAGGATGTTCGCACTCCGATTGTGGATCCTCCTGCCAGCGCTCCGGATGCCTATCCCATCACCGGGCTTACATTCCTTTTCGTACCCAAGCAGGCCAAGGACGCGACAAAAGGCCAGGACCTACAGAAATTCGTGGAATACGTGATCACCTCCGGACAGTCCGCAGCCAGCCAGTTGCACTACGCGCCTCTGCCGCCGAGCTTGCAACAACTGGATCAGCAACTTTTGTCCGGGATTGGAGCCAAGAGCGGAGGCTAATGCCTTTTTACAAATAGCGTGCCCTTTGGACTGGAAGAGGAAACACAAGGTTCCTCCCTGGTCTCCGCTTCGCGGACACGGAATGACGACGCAGTGGATACACTATTGCTAAAACCGATATAAGTGCTTCTTTTATGGCGCTTCAATCAACTCCATCTTGCCGTCCTTCTTGCGGTGCAGGACTTTGACTTTGCCCTGCGGGTCACGGAAGACAAAGACTTCGCGATCGCGAAATTCGGCTTCCTTCACTGCCTCTTCCAAGGTCAACGGCTTCAACGAAACGGAATCCGGGCTGCGGACGATGTACGTCTCAGTGAATTTGACCCGGTTGGGAAAAGAATGAACCGTGACCGGCACGGAGGTCCGCTCAGTCTTGCCGACAGCCACGGCGACTGAAACCTGTTCGTTGCTGGATTCCTGCTCGTGTTTTCTGCGCGCCAGGCGCTTCTTACTTTTCCAGCGAGTCTTGTATTTGACTGTTTGCCGCTCAATCCGATCCAGCGCGTTGCGGATGGCGGAAATCATGTCCGGGGCCTCTGCCAGCCCCACAATAGGAGCGTGGTTCCGCACGGTAACCGTGATTTCCGCGCTGTGGCGGTGTTTTTCCACGGACAAAATCACGTGGGTATCAAAATAACTGCCTAAGATTTTCTGAATTTTCGCAAGTCCGGTCTGGACCTGCTTGTGGATGGTGGGAGTGATCTCAAACTGCCGGCCAGTATATTCCACGTTCATGGATTCCCTCCTCTTTTGATATCGCTGTATCGAGGTGCAGCCTTGATATCGCTTTCTTGAGGTGCAGCGCAGGCCGGGTGGCCGCGCTTTCCAGCTAATTCTTAACCCTCCTTTGATGCGTGCTTGGAATTTTCATGTCCTCACGATACTTGGCCACGGTCCGCCGCGTGACCTGGATTCCCTGCGATTGCAGGATGCGGGTGATCTGCTCGTCGGTCAGCGGATGGGCTGAATCTTCTTCCTCAATCAGTTTCTTCACCCGCCGTTTCAGGATGAGGAGCGAGGTTGCGCCTCCTTCCGGCCCCTGAACGCTTTCAGAGAAAAAGTAGCGCAATTCGAAGACGCCCTGCGGCGTATGCACGTACTTATTGGAAACAGCACGGCTGACGGTAGAAGGATGGACCCCGATCTCTTCCGCCACTTCTTTAATCATCATGGGCTTGAGCAGATCAATACCGTGGTCCAGAAATTCCCGCTGCCGCCCGATGATGGCATAACAAACTTTCAGGATGGTTTGCCGGCGCTGCTCAATATTTTTAATGAGCTGCACCGCAGACTTATACCGCTCCTTCACATAGGTCTTAACGTCTTTTTCCACTCCCTGATTCTGGTTGAGCAGGCGACGATAGGTAGGACTCACGCGCAGCTGCGGGAGATCTTCATCATTCATCAGGACCAGGTATTCGTCTCCTTGTTTTACGAAGGCAACATCCGGCTCAATCAACTTAGCTTGAATTTTGTTGTAACGCAGGCCGGGCTTGGGATCGAGAGTGCGGATAAATTCATGCGCCTGGATGACGGCGTCCAAGGGACGAGTCATGGCCCTGGCAATCTCTTTGTATTGTTTGTTCTGCAGGAAATGAAGCTGGTCTTCCACGATGCGCAGCGCGTCTTCGACTACCTGATCATTCTCGGGATCGTCCGACCCCTCCATCTCCCGGGTACGATGGAGATACTTAAGCTGCACCAGCAGACATTCGCGCAGGTCACGGGCCGCCACGCCGATGGGATCAAAATTCTGAAGCAGCGAGATGGCCTCACGCAGGTCTTCGCGGCTGAATTGAAGCATCGGCGCCAATCCGTTGCTCTTGACTGAAACTGCATCTGGAGAAGGCGTGTGCGAGACGATCAGCTGAATGCCGTGTTCATGCTCATCCAGCGCGGATGGCTCTGCGGCATCAGCGGCAGGGACAGCATTCGGGGTTTCCGGTTGTTCCTGATTTACTTTGGAGACGCCCAACAACTCATCTTCCGTGGCAGTGAGATAACCTTCTTCATTCAAATTGCCAATCACCAGCTCCGCTGCCGCGCGGACCTGAGAGCGAACGTTAATGGAGCCCAGTTGCCATAGCAAATGATCTGTGAGAGTGGCAGGCTTGGAAAGAAAATTCTCAAAGGAAGGCCGCTCGATATCTTCCAGATCGCCTGTGCTGCGATAGCCGGGATCAAGATAATCACGGAAAAAAGAGCCAAAGTCTATTTCATCAAAAGGATCTTTCTTCTCTTCCGTGGGGGTGGCGGCTTCGTTGGTTTGCGGATTCTCGCGCTCCTGCGCGCTGTCACGGGCCTCGCGGTCGCGGGCCTCTTCGCGGCCGGCAACCTCATCCAGCATGGGTACGGTGGAATCCAATTCCTCCAGAATGGGATTCTCCACCATCTCAGTGTTAATCATCTCCTTGAGCTCAAGCTTGTTGAGCGCAAGGACGCTGACCATCTGCACCAACCCGGGGGTGAGGATTTGCTTTTGGGCAACCTTGAGATTCAGTTTGTTCTGGAGCAATACCATTGAATACTTTTCTAACACTCCCCGGAGCAAGCCCAAAGAGTACCGTCGTAATTCTCACAAGCCGTGCTGGGTTTACTTGTGCCTTGCTCTATTCTAAGACCCTTTCAGGGAGAAACTCTCGTGGAGCAATGAAAATTTTTGAACATTTAAACAAACGAGAAACTCTCGCCCAGATAGACTCGTTTTACCTCGGGGTCGTTGCCTAGTTGCTCGGGAGTGCCGGTGCGGAAAATTCGGCCTTCATTAATAATGTAGGCCCGGTCAGTCACAGAGAGAGTTTCACGAACGTTATGGTCAGTAACCAGAACTCCGATGCCGCTGGCCTTCAAGTCAAAAATAATCTTCTGTAAGTCCAGCACCGCAATTGGATCGATGCCGGAGAAAGGCTCATCCAGCAGTATGAATTTTGGCTCAATGCAGAGCGCCCGGGCAATCTCCACGCGGCGGCGCTCGCCCCCAGAGAGCGCATATCCCATATTGTTACGGATATGACCCAGCCCTAGTTCGTCAATCAGCTTGTCGCGTTTCCGCCGCCGCTCCTGCCAGGAGATAGGCTGCACCTCCAGCACCGCCTGAATGTTTTCCTCCACTGTAAGCTTGCGGAAAACCGAGGGCTCCTGCGGGAGGTAACTGATGCCGTAGTTGCGCGCCCGGAGGTACATGGGCACGCCACTGATGTCCTCTCCGTCAACCAGAATGCGTCCGCTATCCGGCGGAATCAAGCCCACAATCATGTAGAAAGACGTAGTCTTGCCGGCGCCATTCGGACCTAGCAGGCCGATCACTTCCGCTTGATTGATGTGAAGGCTGACGCCGTTTACAACCCTGCGACCTCGGTACGATTTCGCAATTTCGTCCGTGGCTAGGGTCTGCATTACTTCTTGCTCGCGTCCCGAATCCTGGTGTGAATCAGAGTTTTAGATGCTTCTTTGCTGTCTACAAGCACCCTATCATCGTGCCTATAGAAAGTCAACGAATCGCCAGAGATCTCGCCGCGTTCCGCATCCAAGATGGTGGGCCGCTTGCCGTCAGACGCCGTGAGCACCATTTTTTCGTCCTGCGCTGTGTAAACAAGCTGGTTTCCCGTGGCTTTACGATTAGGCTGCTCAATCTGAATTTCTCCTTGCGCGATGATGCGATCGAGCTGGCTGCCTCCCTGATTGCCGCGCGCGGCCAGGAGAATCTGAACGGTATCCGCAGTCATCGTGGTCTCAGAAGCCTTGGTAATCACGTTGCCGCTAAAGACCGCTTTTCTTTCCGCATCCACATAGGACAGCCGGTCAGCAGTCACATTGACCGGCACGGATTTGCCGCTTTTATCCTGCTGGGTGAAAACAGCAGTGACCCGGCCTTGAGGCGAACCCTGCGCCTGCAGACTGCGATGCGCGCGATCAAAGGCGATGGCCGGCGCCTCAACGATGTTGGCTCCCTGCCAGAGACGAGCATTGGTGAATTTTGCCTGCTCAGTGTTGCGGCCGGCAGTCATGCTGTCTCCGGTTACGTGGATGGGATCTGACGCGCCCAGCATTCCGCCATTCGGCTGCGGTTTGAGATCAGTGTAGGTGACCTTCACATCGCGCTGGGCAACGGCAATATTGGCCTTGCGATTGAGCTGAATGCTTTCCGCAGTGAGCGTGCTTGCGGAATCCTTCACGCGTGGAGAACCGATCAGAGTAATGACTTCATCAGCGGGAACATAGCGGGCGTGATCGGCAGTAGCCGTTTGCTGGTCCTGCTGAAAGTGAAAGTCGCCATTCTGTTCAATCTGCTCGATAGCATTCTGGTCGTTAAATCTAGCAAGGATCTCCCGGCTGGTAGTGGTCTGGTCCGCTTTGCCGGGAGCGGTAGAAACAGTCTTCACATTAGAGCTACCAGACAAGACAGTCGGGCGGTTGCTGGCGTTGAACTGCCCTTGGAACTGGTCTGCGGTTATAACGGTTTTGGTGTTGCCCTGCGCCACCAGAACCTTGGCCGCACCCGAGGTCACAGCCTTTTCCAGCCTCTTGCCTTTACCCAGGAAAAAATCCAATCCGTCGGACTGAAGCTGCATGGATTTGCTTGCAGGCCCCTGGTTGAGCTGTACCGCATCTCTGGCTTGTACTTTGGTCAAAAGATTTCCCTGGCCAAATTCCAGCAGCAGGCGCGTGGCTGAGCCTTTTGCCGGAGATGCTCCACGGCCTTCGAAGGTGACTCCGCCGAAAAGAGTTCCAGAGCGCACCTGATCTTTGCCCGCCATCAGTATCTCGGCCTGCGGAGCGCTGAGCTTGAATCCCTTTGCACTGGTGTCTTCCAGATGAACGTTGCCATCTCCCAAGACGCGCTCAATGGTGTTGTCACTGTGCAGGAGCACGGTGACTTTATCGGCCTGTATGGAGCGCAATTGTTCCTCGATCCGCCCGGATTGCAGCACAGCCTTTAACGGCTCCTTGGTGATGACCGCGCTTTTGGCAGTAAGAATGGCCTTGTGTTTTTCCGTGGTTACCACGCGAACAGCAGATTGCAAGGTGAGCAAGTTGGCGCGCGAATCGTAGGTAGCGCCAACGGCGGAGCCACTGGCATCCGGAAGTCGAAACTCAATGTGTTCTTTGGTTGAAGCCAGGCCGGTGTTGCGATTGAAAACCAGGCCGCTGGTTTTGAGATGAATGGGATTTTTCATCTCCTTCGGCGGCGCCTGATCTGGCCGGGTCGGGCCGCTGGCATCGGATTCCAAGTCAATATGGACTTCGCCGTTGGCGACTACATCCTGGGTTTTCGGGTCATATTGGAAATCAGCGCCGTAAATCTGATCAAAACGGTTGGATTGGCGTCCATAGATGACAATGTTCACGTCGTGCAACTCGGCACGGCCACTCTCTTTAAGTTCCTCTGCCTGCGCGGCATGGATCACGAACAGCGTGCGCCCGCCTTCAGATTTGGAGAACGTAAAGCCCTTGGTACTTTGCACTACGTTGGAAGGTATGGAAGGGATATTGGCAGCGCGCCTGAATCTCAGAACCCCGCGAAGATAAAAAGCCGAGACTACCAGAACAGCAATGACCGCTCCTGCGGCAAATAGCTTTCTGAGCAGTCTGGGATTGAGGGGCATCTGGCTTAATATTAACGCGAATTCAAGTAACAGCCATTGTTGCCGCCACCACCGGCCTTCTGAAATCTTCCAGCTTCAGTTCCAGTCCCCCGAATTCTGGATGCTCATTCATGATCACGGTAAATGCCAGGTCAAGCCTGTCTCCAAGCTGGTATGGCTCGCCATTCAGGCGGGCTGCCATTCGCCAGCCTACTGCCTCATAGCTAAAACTGGCCCTGGCGTGTGGGGGACGTTGATTTACCCGAAGCTTTATATGCTTTTCCTTAACTATTCTTGGAGGCGCCAGGAGGTTGACTTCCCTGCTCATGAAGACCGGTTGAGGATTGCCATGACCAAATGGCTCAAGCTGCTGCAACAACTCCAGAAGCTTGGGAGTCACCTCCCTCAGTGGAATCTCGGCAGCAATATTCAACTCGGGTTCTAAATCTTCGGGGACAAGACGGCTACGAACAAAGTCGTCCAGACGTTGCTTGAGCTCCGGCAGGTGATGGCTGGGCAAAGCAAATCCCACAGCATGAGCATGTCCGCCAAAGCGGGTGAACAGGCTGTGACATGACTCCAATGCTTCCAGAAGATGCAGCCTGGAAATAGAGCGCCCGGAACCGTGTGCCTCGTCTCCTTCTTTTGCAATCACCAGGGCTGGCCGGCCGGTTTTCTCGACTACGCGTGAGGCGACAATGCCGACCACGCCGCGGTGCCAGCCATCGCCATCAAAGACCAGGCAGAATTTTTGTGCCAGCTCCGGCTGCTCTTCAAGCTGCTTCTCGATTTCAGCTACGATGCGCGCTTCTTCTGTCTGCCGTTCAGTATTAAGCAGGTTCAGCTTTCCCGCAATTTCGCGGCAGCGCTCCTGATCTCTGCAGGTAAAGAGTTCAATCACGTCGCGTGCTACATCCATGCGGCCCGCGGCGTTGATGCGCGGCCCAAGGCGGAAGCCGACATCGCCCGCATTCAAGGACCGCCCGCAATCTGCCAGTCCGGATACCTCCATAAGGGCCTTGAGCCCGCCATTTACGGGACGGCGCAGACCCTCCAGGCCTAACCGGGCAATAATGCGGTTCTCACCCACCAGGGGCACAGCATCGGCAATGGTGGCGATGGCCACCATTTTCAGGAACGAGGGAATCAGCCGGGCTTGTTCTGTTGCGTCTTTGAATTTGGCAAACAGCGCCTGCGCTATCTTGAAAGCCACGCCTGCGCCACAAAGCTCCTTGCAAGGGTAATCACAACCCCGCTGGTTGGGATTCAGGACAGCCAGGGCATTGGGCACACCTTCATGGGCCTCCGGCAAATGGTGATCGGTGACGATCAGGTCCAGGCCCACGCGGCGGGCAGTCTCTGCGGCCTGGAATGCGCGGATGCCGGTATCCACGCTGATCACCAACCTTACGCCTCCGGCGGCTGCGCGCTCGATTACATCATCTTTGATCCCGTAGCCTTCCTTGATGCGGTGAGGAACGTGAAAGTCGGCGCTTCCGCCGCAGAGTTCAATCGCAGTCTTCAGGATGACCACTGCCGTAGTGCCATCCACGTCATAGTCGCCATAGATCAGGATTTGCTCTTTATTGGCGATGGCCGAGCTGAGCCGATCAATGGCTACTTTCATCCCATGCATGAGATAGGGAGAATGGAGCTGCTCTAATGACGGCGAAAGAAAGCGGGCAGCTTCAGCAGCATCGGTAATGCCGCGCAGTGCCAGGAGCTGGGCCAGCAACGCACAGATGCCGGCATCAGAAGCGAGCCGTTTGATCGCACCCTGGTCGGAGTTCAGGAAATTCCAGCGCATAGCGGCTTAGTATTTCCTGAGAGTACCACTCTTTTCAGGCCAAAAGGAAAATCGCGCCCACCGATTTCAATTTTTTTGCAAATATCTTCAGTCTTCTTCCTGGTCGGCATCATCAATCAGGATGCCGTCGAATTCATCGGCAGCAGATTCCAGCCGTTCGTAATTCTCGTACCAGTCAGTTGAGACTTCATAGAGAAACATGACTCCCTGGCAAGGGAAGCCGATCTGCACATGTCCGATTTTGCCAACAAAGTTTTTTAACCACCGAGCTTCTTCCATGTCCTCTTCGTTCATGTAGCTCAGGTCTTCCAGCCGCTCGACCAGGAAATCAACGTCCTCGCTATCGAGCGAGTTGTAGCTCATGGTGATAAAGCTCACGCCGGAAGCTTTGGCCAGCTCGACAAAATCCTTCCAGGCGTCCGGGTGCTCCTCGTCCGGGGACCAGGCAATGCTGGAAATGTCGTCCTTGATATAGCCATGAAAACGTTTCAGGCCGTGGCCTTCAATGAAGGCAATCATGTCATCTTTGAGAGTTTGCAGGTCTTTTTCCATAGTCACGCAGAATACATCATAGCGCGTTCAAGGTGACTCAGAGTACTTTTGCCAGAGTAAATCACCCCATGGCGGGCAGTTCGCTGAAATCCATAATGAGAGGGATGGAAAGCGTAGCTTCCGCGCCCGCACGGTCTTTTCGATTGGCAAGCTGCAGGGTGCCTCCATGAGCCTCCGCAATTTGCCGGCTCAGAATCAATCCAATGCCGCTGCCTCCATGTTTGGTGGTAAAAAAAGGTACAAAGAGGTTGTCGCTGTTCAACAAACCTGGCCCTTCATCGAGCACAGAAATCTCCAGCGTATAAGCCCCCAGTCGCCAGCTTATTGCCACTGTGCCGGGATTCTCGCGGGAGACGTCCAGGGTGGCGTCCACAGCATTCCGGATCAGGTTGATGAGCAGCTGCTCCACCTGGTCGCCATCAATCTCAATCTCTATCCTGGGTCCCGCCATCACCAGGACCGGCAGGCGTCTTTCCAGCGCTGCGGCGTGCCGGACCAGCGTTTCCACATCAACACGATTCTTAGTGGGCGCGGGCATTCGCGCCAACTGCGTGTAAGCCTGCATAAAACGTCCCAGAGATTCCACCCGATTCTCAATCACCTGCAAACCCTGCTGCACGTCCTTGTGGATGTCCTCTGGCAGACCTGCGCGGCTGGTCAGGGAGTTCAGGGTTCCGGCAATAGATTTGATCGGCGCCAGTGAATTGTTCAGCTCGTGGCCCAGAACGCGAATCAGCCTTTGCCATGCCTGGCGTTCTTCCGCGCGCAAAACCCTGCTCATATCAGAGATAATCAGCAGTTCGTGAGGAACGCCGTTCTCGCGAAAAGCGGTGTGATTCACCGCCCAGCGGCCATGCTTGCCTGGAAATGTCATTTCCACGATTTGCGGGCTGCGGGCGCGCAAAAACATTCCCAGTCCCAGCTCTTCAGCGGTGAGGCCGAGCATTCTAGGCGCAATCCTGCTCATAAGCTGCTCACCGGCCCGATTCACAATGCGAAGCTTCTGCTGCTCGTCAAAGGTGAAGACGGCGACGTCAATCTCCATCAACACTTTTTTCAGCAGCGCCGTCGCTTCCAGCGCGCTGGTCTTTTGTTGCTGCATCCGGTCTGCGAGCGTATTCAGTTCGTACGTGAGATCAGCCAGGGAATCCTCGCGGTTTGCTCCCCGGACGCGAAAGGAAAAATCATCTTCACGGATGGAAGCCACCATGTTGGAGAGGGTCTGCAGAGGACGGATGACCTGGCCTTGAAGGACGGAGCCGCCGATCAACCATCCCAGAGCCAGGAACAGCGTTATAGTCCACTTCAGCTCGCTGGAATAATTGGCGGTCCAAAGCATAATCTCAGCGATGATGGTGGCGGGCAGCGCAATCAGGAGCGCCAGCAGAAAAATGAGGGTGTCGTACCTGACTCTTTTTCGTTTTGCCGGAATGAGGTTGCGGGTGGCGGGTTGGCGTTGCGGATCAGAGGCCATATTTTTCCATGCGGCGATAGAGAGCGCTCCGGCTCAACCCGAGGGCCTCCGCGGCATGGCTGATGTTGCCTGAGTGACGTGCCAGGGCTTTCTTAATAAGAAGGTATTCTACTTCTTCCAGGCTCATGTCCTCTATTTTTGCCGAACTGGTCTTGTCGCTCTCCAGTCCTAAATCACTGGCCTGCACCTGCTCTCCTGTGCTGACCAGCACGCCCCGTTCAATGGAGTGGTCCAGTTCACGCACATTGCCCGGCCAGAGATGTTCCAACATTCGCTGCATAGCGGCAGTTTCAAATCCGGCCACCGGCTTGCGATAACGCTCGGCGTAGATCTTGAGAAAATGTCCGGCCAGCAATGGAATATCCTCGCGTCGCTCGCGCAACGGTGGTATGTGCAACTCAACCGTATTCAGCCGGAACAGAAGATCAGAACGAAACCTGCCTTCAGCGCTTTCCTGCTTCAGGTCTGCGTTGGTGGCGGAAACCACGCGGACATCTACTCTGCGCGTCTTTGATGATCCTACCCGTTCCATCTCGCCGGTTTCCAGAACGCGCAACAGCTTGGCCTGCTGTTTCAAAGGAACATTAGCGATTTCATCGAGAAAGAGCGTGCCATGATCGGCCAGCTCAAAACGTCCGACGCGATCCATGCGCGCGTCAGTGAAGGCGCCTTTCACGTGTCCAAAGAGCTCGCTTTCAAAGGTACCCTCGGGAAGCCCACCAGTATTCACCGTAATCATGGGCCGCGAGGCGCGCGACGAAAGCGCGTGCAGCGTAAGCGCCACAACTTCTTTGCCCGTGCCATGTTCTCCGGTAATCAGCACGTTGGCATCGCTGGGACCGATGCGGCTGATCAGTGTGAGCAATGGCTGCATGGCTTTGGATTCAGCAATGAATACCGGACGATTCTGCGCCCGCAGCAGATTGTTTTCAGCCTCAAGCCGCTCTGCGCGCCGCAAGGTGCGGTATAAATCCACCTGCGTGCGGATAATGCTGAGCAGGCGCTGATTTTCCCAGGGCTTCTGAACAAAATCCCGAGCGCCGCGCCGCATGGCTTCCACCGCCAACTCAACGCTGCCCCAGGCCGTCATGACCACCACTACGAGCTTGCTATCTATGGCCTGAATGCGATTCAAGAGCTCAATTCCCTCCTGGCCGGAGGTTGTGTCGCGCTGGTAGTTCAAGTCCATGAGCACAATATCGAACTCGTTGGTCTGCACGGCATCGATTACAGCTTCAGGGTTGCTGGCAGTTTCGGTGTAATAGCCCTCAGCTTTGAGCAGCAACCGCAGGGCCTCGCGAACGTCAGCCTGATCGTCCGCAATCAGCACGCGAATGCGTTCAGTGGCCGCCGCAGGCGCCGGAGCTGCGAGTTCTTCTGTTTTAATCAACGTTTCTGTTCCTGTCCGATGACTTGCTAACAAAAGTTACAAACTGCTCAATCGGGCCAAAGCTGGGGCGGCCCTAAGGTCTGTTTTCGGCCGAGACCGTCTGCAATCTTTCCGTGGCGGTGTCGCCCACAATCCAGCCGTCTTTCAGTTGGATTACGCGGTTTCCATACGACGCATTCACCTCAGAGTGCGTGACCTGGATGATAGTGGTGCCCTGCTGGTTCAGGCGGCGAAAAAGCTCCATGATTTCCTGCGCCTGCCCGGAGTGCAGGTTTCCCGTGGGCTCATCCGCCAAAATCAGTTTTGGATTTCCCGCAACTGCGCGAGCTACTCCGACTAACTGTTGCTGTCCTCCAGAGAGCTGATTCGGATACAAATCTTTCTTGCCGACAATCTGGAAACGGTCAAGGATGTCCGCAACCATGGCTGCGCGTTGCGACCGGGGTATGTCCCGATACGATAGAGGAACATCGATATTTTCCTGCACTGTCAGGTTGTCCAGCAGATGATAGCTCTGAAAGACGAAGCCGATATACTTGCGATTCAATTCCGCCCGGCGCTTGCGGTCCATTTTGTGCACCGGCTGGTCGAGAAGAAAATAATCGCCGGCCCAGCCATCGTCCAGAAGGCCCACAATGCTCAATAGCGTGGTCTTCCCTGCTCCGGAGGGCCCCATGATGGTTACAAACTCGCCATCCTTGATATCAATGTTGATCCGGCGCAGAAGCCAGATCGTCCCCGCTGGACTCTTAATTGTCTTTTCTATGTTGGTTAGTTGAATCATATCGGTGTCCTGTTTCAAGCCAATATTGGTCCTTTAATTTTCTCATGGCGACAACGGAATCAACATTGGCAAAGAGTCCGGTTGGGGGGAATGTCTCGAGAATCTCACGCTGCCGTAGGCCCATCTGTGGCCGCAGCTTCATGGAGCGAGCCCAGCGCCCATGCTGCATTTTTTCGGGCCTCGGGTGATGGCGAAGTTTTCAAGACGTGGATCAACTCCGGAATTGCCGGGCGGCCAATCTGCACCAACGCAGCCGCTGCCTCTTCACCTAACGTCGGCTTGCGGTCTTTGGTGGCCGGCCTGTAGCGTGAAGCATCGATTTCCGTCCGATTGCCCAGGAGATCCGCCAGCGCACTTACAACCACCACCGTCGAGGAACGTTGCTGGCCCAGCCAATAGGCTGCCTGCGCCTTCTGCTGTGCGGTTCCGGACTTCAGAACAGCTATGTAGTGAGGAACAGCCTCTCCTCTGCCTTCATCCGCGGCAGTCCTGACTGGCCGTGAGCCGAATCCGGATAAGAACACCAGGGCGGCAAGAACGGCAACAACGGCAAGCCAAGTCTTCAATTCACGCATAAATTGCCCCCAAAGGGCACCGTGCGCAGTTGAACCATGGGCGGTGCTGCTCTGCTAGATGGCATTTTTTATACCGAACAAATCAAGCAGGTAAGTTGTTGAAAACAAATGGAATGATTCTGTATTTCTGAGTAAATTTTAAGCTGTGGTGTTCGCTAGTGAAATGCTGGTGTTCGAAAGCGAACAGGGAAAACCAGCTACCAGGACCTCGGCGCAACCCTACGTTCCAGCCAGCGGGAGACGGAATCCTGAAAGGGGCCGATCGCAGGAAACATAGCTAAGGATTCTAGTACTTGCCAATCCTGACGGGAGTCATCTTTCCATTCGCAATAAGTCTGCGCTGTCGATTTGAAGGATGTTACGAACGGGAAGATAGCAAGCCAGGAGTACGGCGACAATCAACACTAAACATGAGCTGGCAAACGCCACCCAGTCATCGGTCTTTACGCCGTAAATCAGGTTTGATGGAATACGTTTCACAGTGGCGGCCAGTGCGATTCCTACTGCCGTTCCCGCCGCAGCGAATTTGAGAATATGCAGGAGGACTCCCTTGATTATGTCGGCGTGAGTGGCGCCGATGGCCATACGAATTCCAAATTCCTTGGTACGTTCACTCACAATGTAGGCAACAATGCCGCCCACGCCGATCAGGGCCAGAGCGAGGGTGAGGAAGGACGAAAAGCCCATCAGCAGCACTGCAAATCGCGACATGCTGGTGCGAGCATAAAGAATCTCTTCCATGGATTGGGTATCTCTGAGCGTCAGTTGCTTGTCGAGTTGTGCGAGCTTGCTTCGCAGGGCGCTGATGATGCCGGACGGCGGGCCGGCTGTGCGAACAACGACCGCCATGGAGAGGGATGCATCCTGCGCGAAAGGCACATAAACCTCCGCAACTGGCGGGCTCGCAAGGGACTGCGAGCGAATGTCGCCAACCACGCCAACCACGGTAGCTGCCACAGGCGTTTCTCCTCGAAAAATGAAGACAGTTTTACCAAGAGGAACCTGGTTTTGGAAATAGTCATGCATCAGAGTGGTATTGATGATTGCCACTGGAGGAGCTGATTCGCTGTCAGCCTCACTGAATTGCCGGCCCGACCGCAAAGGTATTCCCATGGTTTGAAAATAATCTTTATTCACGCTACGGTAAAAGGCGCTTTTCAATTCGTCCGGGGAAGTTCCTTGCTGCAGCGAGAGCCCGGTGGCCAGCTCGGTGTTGGCTTGCGTAAGTGGAATACTGGAGGTCAAAGCTAACCCGCGGACGCCAGGCATGGCACCTGCGCCGGCCAGAAACGCCTCGAAAAAGTTGTGAGCCGCTATTGCTCCGGCATACCGGGCCTGAGGTAGATTGATTCGGAGCGTAAGCAGGCGATCAGGGTTAAAACCGGGATCCACCCGCAACAGATTCATAAAGCTTCTGGCCAGTACAGAAGTAGCAATCAACAAAGGCAGGACCAGGGCAATCTGGGTCGCCATGATGAGACTCTGCACTCTGTGCCTCGACGTCTTGATCCCCTGGTAGGTCGCGCTCTGCGTTCCTCCGGTGCCGGCCTTTAATCGCAAAAGCCTTATTACCGGTGGAAGGCCAATGAGGATCGAAGAGATGATGGCCAGAACAAAGGTGAACAAGAGTAACCGGCCATCAATGGTCATCAGCTCGAGGCCGCGGATGTTAGACGGGGCAACCAGCCGCAAGGCTCGAAGGGCCAGAGAACCCAGCAACAGCCCCAAGACTGTCCCTGCCACGGTCAGAACAAGGGACTCGCCGAATATTAGAGAAATAATCTGCCGCAACCTGGCTCCCATCGCCAGCCTAATCTGGATCTGTTGGAGACGGGAATTTATGCGTGCCAATTGCAAGTTAGTGACGTTGGCCCATGCGACCAGCAGGACCGTCCCAGCCACAAAAAACAGCAGAAACAGCGGCCGATATAGATCCCCAAACATCTGCCGGCGTAGCGGCACCAGCAGTACCGTTCTTCCGCCATCGTTCTCGGGGAATTCACGCCCAAGTTGAGCGCTGATTTCTTTCATTTCACTGGCGGCGGCGCCTAGTGAAACGTTTGCTTTCAGACGGGCTATCACCCGCAAGAACCTGAATCCGCGTTGCATAGCGGAATAATCGGGCATGGGCCGCCAGAATTCGGCGGTGCGGTCCCATAACGGCTCTGGATGCACAAATCCCGGAGGCATCACTCCAATCACGGTATAAGGCTTATCTCCCAGAGTCAGCTTGTCGCCAATGACGGACTCTGTTCCGCCAAAATCCCGCTGCCACAGGCTATAAGACAGAACGATGACCGGTTGATACTGGTCGCTGGAATCAAATCCTCGTCCAATCATCGGCTGTACGCCTAAGACGTTAAAAAAATTCGGTGTCACCACCGCCCCGGCTACGTTCTCCGGGCTATCATGTCCGACAAGGTCGCCCGCCGCAACGTTAAAGGCTGCCATCGCTTCAAAAGACGTGCTGCGTTTTTTCCAGTCTTGATAGTCCGGCGGCGAAACCGTCATCGCCGGTTCGGGTTGTCCGCTGGAGGAGGACCACAAATTGACTACATAATCGCTGTCTGAATACGGAAGCGCGTGGAACAGCAGAGTGTTGGCGAAGATGAGAACTGCCGCGTTGGCGCCCAATCCTAAGCCCAGGGTCAGCACTACCACGGTCGTGAACGTCCAGCTACGTACGAGGGAACGGCAAATATACGACAGATTCCTGATCATAACGGCCCTAAGATTGATTTGAGTCGGCAGTCCCTACACGAGTAGAAAACTGCTGTCCCTCACAAGGTTTTGCGCAAAGCTGCCGACACCGTCTGACTCTGTTCTCCGCGAAAATAGTGGGCCATCCTGGTTGCCCCTTTGACAGCCGTGCGCGACACCATTTTCACGATATTCCAAATTGTAACCCCCACCAGCAGGAGAAAAAGGCAAGAAAAGAAGAGGGCCGTTACATCCTGCCATAGAGGCAAGGCGCCGGCCAAGATGCGCCTTCCGACGGCCACGCCAGCTTGACCAGCCATGATCATTTGTCCCCGCAGCATGGGAAGAAGGCGCAAAACAAAGTAAGTCCACACAAACAGGGCCAGGCCCGAATACCCAATCAAAGCAGCGGTTATCGAGGCTGGCCAGGGCAAGCGCTCCGTTCGGCCGCCGCGCAAGGCCCCCATCAAATTCCTGAAGATGCGTTGCGGTTGGCGCGACAAATTGGATACTCCGAGCATGTCTGCCACAACCCAGTAACCATCAAATCTGAAGATCGGGTTAAGGGAAGATAGCGCACTGTAAAGGCTGAAGATAATGGCAGCATGGAACACTTCCCAGCCGGTCCGATAAAACACAAGCAGAAATGCGGCCGTTACGATCGCCTGGAAATAACAGCCTCCCAGATCAACAATCACCCGCTGACCACGACTGAGTTTCCACGCCGAACTGACATCACTGTAAAACGCGGGATAGACGAGGTAGAAGGTGAAGCCGATATCGCTGGGCCGGGCTCCATAACGAGCGCAGGCCGATGCGTGTCCGAATTCATGCACCAGTAGCGCAACAAGGAACACTGCAAATCCTGGCAATACAGATCCCGGAGAAAGGTTAAACTGAAATCCCTTGCGAAAAGCAGCGACCGTGCCCGCCAGCAGGATTGCCATCGTACAACACACGACGATAGGGTGATATAGATAGGAAGTTACGGCGGCGATTTTAGCTACGTAACTTTCTGGAACCAGACGAAGCTGCATCCAGAATCCCCACGGGGTTTTCTGCCGGCTGGTTTGAACTTCAAGCCCGTGCAGTTTCACCAGCAAGGACTCGTGTTGGTTCCGCAATTCGTCCTCGGTAACGTTTTTTTCGCCTTCCCTTGCATTCAAGGTCCGCGCTAACTCAGAGAAAGACATTCCGGAACGCACAGATTTCAGCAAAAGATAGGCGCTGCTCGAGAGCTTAACCTGGGACCCATTTATTCCATAAACTAAGTAGCTCCGCTTTCCCTCCAGCGAATCAAATACGATTGGGGAGTCAAAGGCCCAGAAGTCTTCCGAAATCGGCATTGTGGGCGCCAATCTTGGATCGCTCACCGCATTAGCCTCCTTGCAGGAATGACACCATCTGCTCAAGCGCCACTCGGGTAGAGCCGGGCTTCTCCGATTGTACCGCTGCGGGTGTCAGCAGTGACAAGCGATGAAACACAAAACTCTCTCCCGAGTGAACGCCTGGATTGGAATGGAAGCGCTCCACCGTTAGTTGGTGCCAACTCCGAATGTCCCACAACCAAAACTACTGCACTTGCTAAACGATGAGCATACGAAGGTGCCGCAAATGAAGGGCGCCACAGCTAATTCAAGGCGCCGCTCGAGCGCTTCCAGGCTGATGTCACCTGAGTCAAAGCTAAGCAGTTCATCATTCAAACTGACGATTTCCTCGCGATTTTTCTTCTTCTTCATATTTTCCTTTCTTCCTGATAGTGAAGTCTTACCGAACGATCTGACCCTTTAACTGCAACTACACTTATCGTTCAACTGCACGATAAGAACCTGTCCTGTCGCGTACCCGTACACCTTATTGGTCGCATACGCGATTACCACGCTCCGATAGGGCGACGCCGGAAATGTGCTCAACATAAGCCTCGGCAACGCTGGAGCGGAAGCGGGAACTGTAACCGTCACAAAAGTTCATGTGAAACTCACCGCTGCTGCGCTGGGCCAAGACCGCACAGCCGCCTCCACAGTGGAGGGCATAGCGGCATTTGGCGCAAACAGGATTCGAGGCCACTGTCCGACTCCTCCACGTTTGCAGAATGGGAACATTCATATCCAGCGTGCCATCTTCCCTGATGTGACCTACGCGAATGGATGCATCGCCGGTATATTCCCAGCAGGCATAGATGTCGGCAAAACTGTCAAAAATGTACATTCCCGTGTGTGCGCTGCAGAAGCTTTGTTTCAAGCTGGGAACCACACTCTTGGGATCGTGGAACAGGCGGCGGGCGTGTTGCTTAATTCCGTCATCCGGCTGGGCCATCAGGGCAACCCGAGGATGTTGTTTCTGCATGGCCGCCAGGGACTTGTCCAACTCCCAGGAACTCATTACGTCAGCTCGATTAACGTTATCATTTGCGGCACGAATGGGAGAGGTATATACGCTGAAGTTGGGATATTTATCCCACCCGTTTTCAAACATCACGTCAGCCAGTTCCGGCAATTGAGAAACATTCCGGCGATCGATGTTCAGGCGAACACTGATGCTGATCCCACGATCCAGTGCCATGGAAATATTGCGTGCGATCTTCGCAAAAGAACCGGAACCGTCAGCATAGATGCGTCGCTGGTCATGCTCTGATGGAGGACCATCGATGGTTACCTGGACGCTCGCGATCTTGTCCGCACTCAGAATGTCCTCATAAGCTTCGAGCTCTGTAGCATTACTGACCGCCCAAAATGTCCCCGTGCCCAGCTCCAGTGTTTTCCGCACGATGTAGTCGATCACCGGGCGGTTGACGGCCAGCAGAGGCTCCCCGCCAAAAAAGCCTATCGTGCGGTGGATCTTAGCCGTAGGATCGGCTCCATGCGCGGCCTCGATTCCAGCAACACCTCTGAATATCCGATCCACCATTTCGTTTGACATGTGCCGTAACAGGTGATGAAACTTCGGGTCGGTCCGCATGTGGTCCTGAAAACAATAAGAGCACCGCAGGTTGCAGTTGTAGGTGGGCATGAAAATGTAGGAAGGTGTCCTGGAATGCAGCTCGTGGAGCTTCAGGGCCATTCGCTTGAAGAACTCCTCTTCCTGCTCAAAGTTCATTTCGGTGAGATATCCGCGCCGTTTGAGGATATCCATGGTTTCAAGCGACGGCGCTTCTACTACTCCGTCGACTGCGGGCTCAGAGACCCATGAACCATATAAAGGTTTGGGAGCGCTGCGCAATTCCTGGGCCCGCACATAAGTGGCGACACGCTTCGAGACCTTGTCATAAGCGCCGCTGTACCCATGAACCAGCAGCATTTCATCACAATTCCCAGGCAGGTCCACATAGATGACATAGCTACTCGTACGCATGTTTTGCCTCCATTAGCAGCCCGTTGACGGTGTTCCAAGATGACCGTTTGTCATCGGCCACTACCAGGAGGGGTGCAAAATCCAATACCTCCCTGGTTTGGTCGCAAACAACTTCGCAAGGTCGGTTCCGAGTCCGCTAAAAAATGGCGATACGATAGTACGAGCAACTAGATGTGTCAATAGCAAACTTCCGATTCTGCACCATTACGGGAAATATGACCCATAATGGAACAAACGGTTCAATCCTCCATGCGACGCCGCAGGTGAAATCGGTAAACTCCGGGGTGATTGGGCTTCCGCTACCAATGCGGAGCGCCCCGTTGGCGGCACGTTCGATACTGCCGCACCGAATGTGTTTTGAGGTCCTTCGACCTGAATTGAAAGGGGGAACAGATCGCCCTTTGGCCATGAATGAAAAAATGCGAAGCAGCAGGTCGGCCTGGGCAAGGATCGTTCGGGCCGATCTGCTCTTCGCATGTCACCAGCGAACTGCGCGAACGCTGGTG
>Ga0070732_10000615_pt1 | contig 21583 bp, 14 predicted proteins | sample Coa_R1_5_FD_66449 | JGI IMG/M metagenome (GOLD analysis project Ga0070732, IMG submission 66449) | Surface soil microbial communities from Centralia Pennsylvania, which are recovering from an underground coalmine fire - Coalmine... | ecosystem: Environmental > Terrestrial > Soil > Unclassified ... | reverse complement strand
TACTTGCTCCGGGCTGCATTACAGTTTCACCGTATCAGCAGGCTATCGCTTCCCAGAACGCCGCCTAGGTGTCATCGCGAACAGTATGCGCTATCCGATGTTCGTAGTTGGCGAAAAATCGCCATTTCACTCAAAATCCCCGATTTACAACTTAAAACCTCCCAATCGGCACTCTGTGCCCGGGATTTGAGAATAGGCAGGCGCCAGTTGTTAGAAAACCTCTCCAAAAGCGAGGCTGAGAAACCCGCAGGAATGCTGGCTTTTCTGATCTCTATTTTCAGTGTTAGGAAGGTTTAATTTTCTAACACGATGGATATGTGGGATGTATCCCTAGCAGTCCGATAGGCATTAAGGTAAACGCCACGTCACTTTGTTTGGAGAGGTCGTTCGAGGTCATTGCACCAACTCCGGATGGCAGAGTCGACAGACAAGCAAGTCCTCATGAACCACCCAGTCGGAATGGAACCGATGGATCGAGCAGAGCCTTTGGGTAGCATCGGGGGAACTAGTGATTCTCTGGTTCCCTCCTTTAGGAAGGGGAGCCACAGAGCCACTCACATCCTCTAGTTCCTGGTTTCCGGAACCACTCGGAACCATAGAACCACTCGTGGAGAATAAATCCCAGACGTTGGACGGCCGGCTTGGACGGGGCACCCTTCAGCGAGCGTAGTCCCTCAGCAGAGGCTCGCCCGAGCCATCGGCTCGTCTCAGCGAGGTGAGGTGCAGTAATAAGGATTGCCATGGCCCTCGCAACAATACATCGTTCGCAGCACGCCCCTGTAATCCTGACCTTCAATTTCTAACCGCCACGGTATAGTCCGCTCACCGCTCAGGATCATCATTGGATCATCGACCTTCAATTCCTCTTGTGCGACTCCCTCTCTGCTCGCCACGAATCCCAACTGCCCGAGCGTTCTTGCGACTTCAAGCAACAATCCCATTGCCATAGCCCTATCATGGCCGACGTGCTCACGAAGGCCTTCTAAAGACTGTGGCCGCAGCCGCACTCGCTTGTCTTCACAAGAGATTTCGGCTACGAAAAAGTAATCACACTGACAATCCTCTTTGTTCAATGTTCTTTCCCTTTCCTGCTCGGCAACGCGGAAGCAAGGAAGTGCCTCGCCAAAAGAGCCTGGCCAAAACACAGCTTGCAACCTATTGAGCAAACTCGATGGTCATAGGCTCCCGAGCGGGAGCAAAGCATACATCAAGCTGTGATGAAAGTAAATCGCGAATCTCGCCGCGTGAGAAAGAGATACAAAGCGCAGAGGCTTTCCGAGAAATTTCGCCAGCAGGCGCCGGAACGCATAAAGAAACATTAACTTAACACGTAACTGCCCGACCGAATCCGGCCTTGCCAAAACCACTGCGGCAAGGTAAAACAACACCTGTCTTAGGCCATTCCACATGGCTGGGTTTGCGGTGACCATTGAGGGACGCTCCAACAACTCGCAGAAAAGTAATGTAAAATGCCGCGAACCAGGACGGCAAAATCGAAATTTCGTTGAGAGGATACCTCCTATGCCTTGGGATATCACAGGAAATGTCGGAACTAACCCGAACCCCCCCAGCAATAACTTCCTCGGCACGACAGACAACCAATCGTTCGCAATTAGGACTGGCAACGTGGAACGTGTTCGCGTCGACACGGCCGGCCAAGTCGGCATTGGCGCGGTTCCTGACAAACCGTTAACCATTCAAGCGCAACGCACAGGTCAAGAATTAGTTGGCTTCAAAGATCCTAGTGGCATAACGAAATGGCACATAAACCAGAACTTAGGGGGAGTGTTTTCGGGCCTGAACTTCGTTGAAACCGCTGTTGCCGACGGTCGGCTGTTTCTGAAAGCGGGCGGGAATGTCGGAATCGGAACGACAGACCCGTTGTCCCTGCTCAGTGTGGCCATCCCGGGCGAATCCGAAAAGGTCCAAATTGGCGCAAATCCCGGCGGCGCAGGTTTTGTGCTACTCCTCGGCCCCAACGCTGTTCCACATGTCCAAGTGTCATTCCAGACCAGCGCCCCAGACGGAGGCGCCATTGGTATCGCTGGGCCACTGGGTCTACCAATAATCGAGCTAACAGGCAACGCTGCTTCTGCAGATAGTGGCGTTGTCGCTGTTACTGACGCTGCCGGAGCCAGAGCGAACCAGGTGAAAGCATCAATGTTCGTCGATCCCACGACCGGAGTGGGCACGATTGTGGCCGGCGTCAAAAACTTCCGAGTGCCAAACCCGAGTCAACCCGACACGGACATCGTGTATGCGTGCATAGAAGGACCGGAAGCTGCTGCCTATGTTAGGGGAACGGCTCATCTCATAAACGGCTCGGGTGCTATCTCGTTGCCAGATCACTTTGTCACAGTTGTCGAACCTGACAGCATGACCATACAACTGACGCCTCTCTCGTCCGACTCCCGTGGCCTGGCTGTTGTTCACAAAGATTCTGACAACATTGCTGTTAGAGAGCTCCAACAGGGAACCGGTAGTTACGATTTCGACTGGGAGGTGAAGGGCGTCCGAAAAGGTCATCGGAATTACAAAGTCGTGCGACCGCGTTCCGAGATGGCTCTGACGGGAGTCGGCCCTGCGAGATTGACTTCTGACTAATCATATTGATCGCGAGCTTGTACGACAGTGCATGTGCTACAGCGACACTCTGTAGGGAGCATTTTCTTGCTTCAAATTCCGCTTTAATTGAGGGGACAGGTCATGACCGCCTCTGTAAATCCGGAGGTCGAAACCCATTCGTCGAGTGGGGCGTGCCTCGAAATAGGACGAGTCGGGTTCCCCCCGACTGCATTAGAAAACTACACATTTCTAACGCCGAACGTCTTGACGTGGGGACTCAATGTTTATGCGCCTCTGGAGGAGTGACCTTTGAGAGAGTTTTCTAACGACGACCCAAAATACCCTTCTGCACATGCCCCATATTCCTTCCTCGGACAAAAGCAGGTTCAGAGTTGCCGCGCTTCTGGCACACGTTTGGCATCAGGAAAATGCCGAAGATGTGATGTAAACAACGGCACATAGTGGCCGACAGTCAGCCGTATACAAACAGATGCATGTTGGGTGCATGCATGATGAGGGTAGCGAAAAAGCTGCCCTCAATCTCGACAAACAACATATCCGTTTGCATTAACCTCTATACAGGCCGAAAAGAAGGACATCAGCAACGTATAAAGTTGAACGAAATGCGCAGAGGCGGGATTTCCCGCTCTAATGGCCTCAAACTGTTGTTCAAGCTGTCTGCGGCTCAAGGATGTGGTAACGACGAACACTCGTCGGATCGTGTCGGGTGACAGTAACGCGTTTGTGAGTCTGGTTTGCAACTGCGGAGCGGCCACTCCGATAACGCGTTGAATAGCTGTTTCCTCGCCGTCGTTCCTATAGACAGATTGCCACTTTTCCAACTTGGCAGCGATCTCTTCATCCGAAGCATTCATTCGGCCCAAGTTTTTAATTGCCTGACTGACGACGGCGTGCAAAGCAGAGGCGCCCAATGTAAGGTCGCCGTGCTTTGCGTGATAAAAGCTAAGCGTCTTCGGCTGGGATTCATCGTTAACTCCAATGAAGTCGGCCCATTCGTCTCCCAGATCATCGCACACAAGAACCTCTCGACTAGCTGCTACATGGCTAACGATTACGCCAAAAATGGATTCCGGATCGAAAGCTGCCTGGCGTGCTGCAAATGCCCCTTTCTCGTCGATAGCATTGTTCAGATTGGGACACGATCGGATATGCGATAGGAATAGTCGGCCATCAGTTAGACTCTTGTCCTTGTAAAGTGTTCCTCCGACGTAGACAACGGCCGGATCGTTAAATAGAACTGAAAACAAATTGTTATGGTCTATGTAACGCTTTAGAGGAATGGCCGATTGCTCTGGAGCGGGGCCGTTGACGAACTCGATGCAAATGTCATTGAGTCCTGCGAGGCTCAACCTGCGCAACGAGATGCGACTTTTGTTTAGTGCGATGTTCCCAACTGACGTGTTGCTCCGCGGATCGACAATAGCCAACTCGCCTCTTGCACTCTGTACAACGAAGTTCTGATCCAGCTCTGCGAGAAGTAGCTCAGCTCCGTTCTTGTCCAATGGCACAACAGTATCGCCTTGCTTACGAACAAGGCGAATTTCCGGCGGATCTTCAAAAACATCCTCAGTCAATTGCGGAACCTCAACTGCGATGTACGTTGGAGACAGATTCGCGGGCATGGACGACAAATTTATCGGGCGCGTAAAGGACTCTATGAAGGGCGATAGCACCGGCGCATCATTTCCCAGCTTCTCGATTGAACTTTCAGCCCATGCGATCAATTCCTTATAGGGCAATCTATCTGATCGCATAGACAACCGACCGGTGTTCGGAGTAGCACTGAGATGTTGACCGTTTTGTCGAGAGCGGTATCCTTGGGCAATAAAGCGGCTGGATCCAGCTCGCCCAATGAGGTTCTGCAGATTGTTCGCTTCCAGAGTTTTCGACCGCAGCGTGTGTTTTGAGCTCGTCATATTACGGAGGGTTAGTTTTTCAAATGTGGCATCGACAGGCGCAACCGCTGCTTCGAAGTGTTGATCTCCAATGCGCCGCAAGTATTCAGTCTTGAACGTAGAAGGAAATTCCAGATTCGATTTGAATAGTACAGCATATTCTCGGTATTCAATAAGCATTAAGAATCCACAGACGCGTTCCTTCGTGTGATCGTGTCCCTCTGGGTAAACGAGGAAGGCAGGGTCACGCTCATAGAAGAAGGCAATGGCTGACCACTGCGAATGGCTATGTTGTTCCTTAACGTGATAGAAGACATTTCTCCCTACCGGATCTGAGCTATTCCGAATTGCGCGAAACAAATCTGCAAGCGCAACCTTGGGCAGTCTCTTACGTTTCTTGTAGAAGTAAGCGGTTGTTGTAGTTCTCAACCAATCAATCATGGCACTCCTCTTTGTCTGTTAGAGGGACCGATATAGATGCACGCTAGAATATCTCTAAGGTGGGTTAGTTTAAAAGCAGCAATAGTAGCCAGTTTCCGCCTTACGTTGCTCAGCTTGAATCGGTTTCCCTGGCGAGATCAGAACAATTGCCTGCGATAGTTGCGGGGCACGAGGATACGCCTACACACGATGGTCAGAAACACACTGGGAAAATCAGGTAAGGGATTCAATATCTGCCAAAAGCCGATCGTACTCCTCGGCAAATTCCCAGGCTTGTTGAGCGCCGTCAATGACAGCTTGATCGGTTGTGCCCGGTCCTGCCGCTAACTGTTTATCTCGATACTCGTCCCGTCGGGCGACGATAAGCATCAGAATTCGTTCGGCTCTGGAGTCGGCTGTCGGCGTTGCTAGCGTCGAAGCAACGGCGATGGCATTTATGTCTGGCTGACACACAGACCACTTTCTGCCTCCGCGCGAAAAATCCGTTAAGTCGGTAGATCCGCCACATACAACGCAATTTTGCACAGCGTGCACAGCTCTGACTCCTACATTCTTTTCTAGTTTCCGTATCTTGCGAATGTTCGCTGATTCGCCGCATATTCTCGCCGCAATTAGTGTGCCGGTTAGCGGAGTCCTTTGGCTCGCCCAACAAAATTGTTAGCCGTCCGCATGTGCTGAGCCCGCAGGATCGCGTCCGTGATTCCGAGGACACGCTGGAGGCCTTCGTCGATAAAACGAATGGTATCATCTTCGCCTTATGTTCGCTACAATGGGACTTGGCCCGTTGCGAGGTTAAGCTGATGTCATTTCGGATCAAGAACCGTCCCCCCGCAAATCCCGAGGATTTTGAGCGACTTTGCCTCAGAGTGCTCAAAGCTCACTGGAACTGTCCTACGTTGGAACTTTATGGCCGACGTGGAGAGAGACAACATGGTATCGACATAATCGATATGAGCGGTGAAGGACCGCTGAGGGCCGCGCAGTGCAAGCGGTATGACGAAGGAGACACGATTCCACCTGCTGACATCAGAGCCGAAGTAGAGGCCGCAAAGAAGTTTGATGTCCGGTTGGGAATTTATGCCATCTGCACGACTGCCAGAGTGTCAACGCAGGCCCAGAACACCATACTGTCAATAAATCAAGAGCACAGCAAAGCCGGTCTATTCCAAGTCGAGCTCTTCACTTGGGATCGCCTGGACGAATTGCTGGAAGAATTCCCATCGATTCGCGATGACGTATACCGGACGCTCAGTGGGGAAACGGCCCGGCGACTTCAAGACGATATAGCGGACATTAGGTTGAACATGAGCGGCTTTGTAACTCAAGCCGTGTCGACTCGTGTTGAATCCACCGACACCTTGCATGTGGAGATTGATGAGGCGCGGGATTATCTGCGTAGCGGAGAGCCTCAAACGGCGAGACTGTTACTGCAACGTCTTCGGACCAGAAAGTGGGACCGAATGGAACCGCGTCACCGCTATCGGGTTCTCGCCAATATCGGTGCTGCGTATCTGGCGGAAAGGAATTTCTCGCAAGCCGCTCAGTTCTTTATTGATGCAGTGGTCTTTCAACCCGATGATCCTCAAGCCGCCGAGAACGAGGCGCTTGCGTATTACATCTCCAAGCCCCCGGACGAGGCATTCCCAGAGATAACGAGAATTCGCAAGAAGTTTCCTCACGCGGCCCGCGTAAATGCCTACTGGATCACTGTCACGCCCCCGGCAACCACCAGGATTCAAATTCAGCAGGAACTGGACGCCGCTGACTTGAGTACACCTGAAGTGATAGCGGCCCTTGCGAGTCGCGCTTTGGCCGAGTGTGAATTCGATGTAGCTGAACAACTGGCAACCCGTGCCGTTGAGCAACGGCCGGAGTGGTCGTTCCCACGATTCCTGAAGGCACGTGCATTCGTCATTCGCATCATGGGAGCGTCGCGTTCCCTGACGCCATCGGCGCAGCTTAATGAGTTCCGATCCGTACTCGAACCTCTTACTGCGGCGTTAGAAATGGCGGTCAAAGAACACGACCTCACTATGCAAACGCTGATCCTTCTCGAACGATTTCAGATGCACTTGCTGTTGAAGGAGCTTTCTGAAGCAGAGGGTGATCTGCTTAGTGCCCAACGGATTTCGCCGGATGATATTACTGTAAGGCGAGCGGCTGCGGAGTTGAGTTTTAGAAAGAACGAGACCGACAAAGCTATCTCAGAACTTCGATCAATTGACAACCAGGATCGTCCAGATGTCGTCCTTTTGCTTGCCGAATCTCTGCGTAAGCGTGGCACGCAGTCTGACCTTGCGGAGGCAATCGAGATTCTCAAGAGAGTCGCAGATTCCTCGGGTAGGCCGATTCCCGAAGGAAGGGAATATGTCGGAAGCATTCTCCTTTCGTTGCTGTCTCAAGCCAAACGCTGGCAGGAATATGAAGAGGCTTGCGACACCTTGTTAGCACGTGGAGTGAGCCAAGCCCTCGTCTCCGCTTTCAAGGCGAAGGCCGCATTCATGCAAGATTTGCTCGATGAGGCAAACCGATTTGCAGGAGAATCAGTGGCTAGTCTGTCAGAGAAAGCTCCTCCCGGCGAAGTCCAATGGGTCGCCGCAACCCTGTCAGAAATGGGGCGATTCACCGAGGCTCTTCCACTGTGGCAACGGGTCGCTTCGCAGTCAGAACTCACCGCGTACACCAAAGGTTTTCTAGATTGTGCAATGCGCCTCGGACGAGACGACCTCATTCTCGAAACATGTTCTGCCCTCCGCAACAACGGCGTCGTTGATTCCAACCTGATCCTCTACGAGGTGCAAACGTTAGAACAATACGATGTCGAGGGGGCAGTTGCCGCCCTGAAGGACTACTTGTCCAAACGTCCAGATGACCGAATCGCCAGACTGCGCTTGTCATTCATTGGGACAAATCGGAAGCTTGCGGATGTTGTAGACCCAAATCCTGCTGTGATGCCGAGTGTTACGGAAGTGACCGTTGACAATGGGCGGGCGGCGATTCAGGTCATGAAGTTTGGAGGTTTCCCGAACGAAGCACTGGCTTACGGATACGAACTATTGAGACTGCACTTCGACGATCCTGACGCTCATCGCGGATACACGTTTAATCTGCTCCCATTTGAACCTCAAGCCGACGTACCGGAGTCTTTCCCGGAGGTGAAGATCGGCTGTGCGGTCTGCTATGTGGAAGCGAACGAGACGCAAGAGAGCTGGATGATTATCGAGGATTCGCCGAACCCGGACATGTCACGCCAAGAATATTCTCCGGAGCACTTGTTGTCGCAAGCAATGATGGGGAAGCGGGTCGGTGATCGAGTAGTTCTCACCAAAGGCACAGTCAGCGAGCGGGCGGCAACGATCAAAACAATCATAAGCAAGTACGTGTACCGCTACCAAGACTCAATGAAGAACCTCCAGATTCGGTTTCCTGATGTTAAGGGGCTCGAATCAGTGAAGGTCGTTCGAACTAATAAAGACGGCAAAGAGGAAGCGGACTTCTCGGCTGTGATTGCGTCAGTCGAGCAATTGGCGGCGAACACGCAGAGGTTGAAAGAGGTCTACGCCACACAGCCAATTGCGATCCACATGCTGGCTGACGCTCGCGGGAAGAGCATTATTGAGACGACGTTCTACCTCGCTCAGCAAGACGATATTGGAATATTCTGCTGCGCTGGGAACGCTGACGAGCGCAACAGGGCGCTCGCTGCGCTGGATGTATCTGGTACTTGGATTATCGAGCCAACTGCGCTTGCCACAATTTTCCTTTTGGATTTGGAGGATGATCTTGCACGCCTGCCCGTTAACCTAGTGCTGTCGCAAGGCACGGTTGCCGATTTCGAGGAGGTCATCAGTGACGATTCCCGCTACCGTGGTGATGGTGGTGTATTAACGAAGATTGGGTCGAGTGTCGCACTTGTGCCCCAATCTTCCGCTGATCGTGAAGCGCGGGTACGTGCTTTCACGGAACGAATGAACAAGGTAAGGACAGCCTCTCGCATTCTCGGATGTGTCGAGCTGGCAAAACTTGACAAGCAAAGACGAGAACTGACGATCAAGGCATTTGGAGATGGAGGCGCTGAAAGTATCATTCTGGCGGCGAAACCTGGCAACCTCCTTTGGACCGATGACTGGCGTCTGGCAGGGTACGGAACGACCGAACACGGCGTAAAGTCAGCTTGGACTCAGGCAATCCTCTTGTGGGCGGCGCAACGAGGCTACATTTCGGAAGAGCAGTTCGTTAGGTCTACAGCCAAGCTCGTTGGCTATGGCTACAACTTCACCAGTCCAAGTCTTCCAGCTTTGATTGCGGCTGCGGAAATAGCTGAGTGGGACAAGTCGCGCCGCCCACTATCGCAGGCATTAGCTCAGCTCGGAACAGAGTCGATTCAGTTACGGGATGCAGCGCAATTAGCGGTTTACTTCCTGCCGCATGTGTATCGGCAGAACATTCTTGATGAACGGCGCAAGGCGATCACATTCGAGCTCTTGGATCAGATTGGAAAACGCTCAGGTGGGATTGAAGCGGTGAAGGCGATAAGGCGAGCCGTGCCCCAAGTGTTTGGCCTTGATGTCATTGGTGCTGAATCCGCTGCATCAGCTGTAGATGGTTGGCTGAGGAGTCGCGCCATACGCGAAATCGTCAAAGTGTAGACACTCGAAGAGTCTGATCTATGGGCCGCAGTCTATAACAAGGCGGTGCCTGAGCCACATAGGATTGGTTGCAAAAGGCACACGACTCACACACTGTTACCCGAACGCATCCGTGTTCCGGAGGAATGACGGCCAATGGAATGTCAGTCGCACAGTGAAGTGCCTCTGCTACGCCCACCGACTAAGGTTCGCCGCTCCGTCACTGTTATGCCTATTCCTTCTGACATACACTTCATCTGACAAGGCCCAGAGGCCACGTCCTCAAATAAGCGGGCGATCTTCAGCACGGCATGGAGCCATCCAGCGCAGGTTCGTCTCCCGAGATCCATTCCGATATGGAGTTGGAAGACGTGTTTCTGTATTTCTTCGACAGGTTCGAGAGCTTGCCTAACCCAAGATCTGTGGCCGAAATCAAGGTTACGGCCGACGAGTTCCGTGGTCTGAAAACCTGGTTCTCTGCTCGTTGGGGCTGGCCTCGAATGTGGTGCGAAGATACCTGGCAGATCGATCTCTCCAGGGACTTTTCCGCTTCTCGCCAAGAGATGTTTGGCGGACTGATTCTCATCCTGGCTTCCGAAGTATGTCGAGACAATTCTGGAGAAGATGCAGTCTGGCCGGCCGTCACATCCGTTCTCAGAGCCGACAAAATCAGTTTTCCCATACTTTTCGTGGGCGGGCAACCAACGTCAGCCTGCAAGAAAGCAATGGCTGCAGGCGCTCAGAGACTAAAACTGAGGAACGTTATCGACCGTTATGGTGCGCAGGAGTACTTCGATACTCTCAAGCTGCAATTTGGTTTCACAATGAAGGGTGCCATTCGGAGGCTCCCTGAATGGTTGGACGGGTTAGGTCTTCCGATCGCGGTTAGGATTCTCGCTGGAATCGAGACTCAATTTGGCGACCTCAAATCCACATCATTCACTCAGTTATGGAGTACGCTCCAGGATTTCCGACACAGCCGGATTTCGGAGGACCATGCCTCCGGTGTACTCCGACTATCTCCCTGGATTCGTTCTGATTGGACACCTGAATTACTGCGTGTTGCAGGACTGCGTCTCTCACGGCCATCCACATTATTGCGTGGCATTGGGACGAGCGAGCACGCGAGCGAGCCGATCTGTGAGCCAATACTTCGGTGGGATGAATCCTCGAAGCCACGGCTGATGATTCGCCTCAATGAGGAGCAAGTCGTTGAGATGCTCGCGGAAGCCAACACTGCGACGTTTGCACTAGATGGACGAGTTGTGGACCGTTGGATTGCAGAAGAAGGAGGTCGATGGCGCGGAAAACGGGAACTGCCGTGCGAATCAGAAGGTGCAAAACCAAATCTTCGGCCAAAACTACTCTCGATCGTCACCAATGGACAACCGATCGAAGAGATTGATCTTCTCGAATTGAGTTTTGGCCATCCGTTACTGATTTTTGATCTTAAAAGTCGAGAACTTGTGAGTTCTGCTTCTACACTGGACCGCAACAAGAGCTACGGATTTATTTGCGATCCAGACCTCAGCATTCCAGAGGCGTCGGAATGCCTGAGGCTCAAAGAACGTTCAGTATACCGACTAATTTCTCCATGGTCCCAAGATTTAAAGGTTATGTGCGACGGGTCGCTCTACTGGAAGCCGAAGATCGGTGATGCCGAGCGGTTGCAGCCGATTGCCGTCGCTCTCGAGTCACCACCGGGGGAGGTGGTGGAAATTGGTGGAGCGGCTACTGTTTGCGTTCGGGGTGTCCCAGACGACGCCACGGCTCTGTCGTTACTGGCGGGACGATCCGATTATTCCTTGAAAAAGGAAGGCCAACTCTGGACAACCGATCACCCAGTGCATATCACAATCGGCATGTGTTCTGGCGAGGAACGTTTACGTGTGCGGGTTACAGGAGACCGTTATGCGCGGACTGTGGTGCCAAAGCTTTCGTTGAACCTTCGAGGAATCGCATGCGTGGAAACGGATCCGAACGCTGTTACAGAACTTCGATGGTACCCGTTGAACCGAAAGCGGCCTTTGAATAGAGCTGATGGCTATGGCAGAGCACGGGTTTTCGTGGAAACACAACCCTCCCAACTCTATGAAGGAGCACGTTTAGTGACCGCGATCAGTTCGCGAACACTGGCGCTCAGAGACCTACATGGATGGGGTGCTCCACTAATCGTCCGGTCGTTGAACGGTTCACATTCTGTTCTAGTTGAATCCGTCGAAGACTACGGATTGGGGCGCTTCCTACCATCACTATTTGGCAGGCCGACCGACGCGTGGATCTCTTGGCGAAGCCCTATGCCGCCAAGTTCCGATCATCAAATGTTGGTTTGGTCGGACATACTTCAGGAACCAAGGAGACTTGCCGCCAGCGCAATATTGAGTCAGGACGACGGTGCCACTTGGAAATTACCAAGCCTAGCAGCTTTTGCTGCGATGGCTATCATTTATCAAGGTACGCGCATTACTTCTTACTGGACTTCGCAAGCTATAGTGCGTTGCTTGAATAATAGACCTTCAGCAACGATGTTCGGATTATTCCGTTGGCTCAAGATTCCCATCTTGAATGGGTTATTCAGGGAGGCCGCACGGGATGCTATTCGTTTTGCGCCAGCGGAATTCGTGAAAGGCTGGCTGGGTGATAGCCTTCCGTTCGGACTTGTTCATCGACCCGCAGAGCAAGGCCTCGAATTAGTGATTCGAGAATTCTTTTGGGATTACGCGGAGACGAGCGACGTTAAGATTGACAAAATCACACGGGCATTCCCCCGAGCGCCAACTCAAGCTGGACCTCAGAGCGACTCGGAGGCTTTCAAGTCGACATTGATGCGTCTCGGCGAGATCTGCCCTTCGCTGGCTTACAGTCTTGCAAGACAAAAGGTTCGCGGTGACAAGTATAGAAAATACGTACGGGCAGTAGCAGGTGCTCTGTTGCGAGAGTCAGAAACCAGAGACTCACAACAGATTCGGAGCCACCTGATCGTGGCGTGTCGTGATTGCGCCAGGCTTCTTGGGAGCACACCGGAGTCGCTAGAAAAGAGCGTACGAGAATACGGTTCACAATTAGACGGCCATAATCCCAATGGCAGCGATTGCGAGCAAGATCTGCGGCGACTGGGAGAGACTTCGCGGGGTAGGCAGTTCCTCACTGCTTCGTTACTCTTTCGGCTGGTGGAAAGGACTGGATTTTGAGCCAAATCGATGCCCTTGAGCTTGTCGAACTGATGAGGCGACGTCTCGTCAATCTTGCTGTGTCTGAGAATTACCTTCGGGACTCTGCCGTTGCCGGGGCAGCAGCAAAAGTATGGAGTGGTGAGACTCAAGATGGCGGCCAGCTAGTCAGTGAACTGTGGGTGCAAGGTGCATTCCCAAGCAAATTGTCTGAAGACTCGTTGGAATCTTTGGCAGCCCAAGGTTTATTCCCCAAAGATCTCTGCCGATATCTGAACAGTACAGGTTTTCCGACCTCTCGTCGGCTGTTCACGCATCAATCGGACGCCTATCGTCACGCGCTTGGTTCAAATTCCGAGGAGAAGCCCTCTTTTGTTATTTCTGCAGGCACTGGCGCAGGCAAGACAGAAGCGTTTCTGTTGCCGATTCTTGCTGGGCTTTGGAAAAAACAGCGAGCAGCCAATGGCCGGGGAATGCGCTGCCTGATTCTCTACCCTATGAACGCCCTCGTCACTGATCAAGTGACACGACTGTATGAGCTGCTAAGGGGGCAAAACACTCTGAGCTTGTTTCATTTCACGAGCGAGACGCCAGAGACGGACAGCAGCGTAAAGCCAGAGGAAAGATGGGAAGCCTGCAGACGGCGCAGCCGTCAGGCAGCCAGAGCGGATATTCCGGATATCGTCATTACCAACTACTCCATGTTGGAGTACATGCTATGTCGACCACAAGATCGAGAATTTTTTGGACCTGCATTGCAATACATCGTTTTGGACGAGGCGCACCTCTATACCGGGACCCTTGCCGCAGAGATAACTTTGCTACTTCGGCGTGTAAAAGATCGCTGCCAGGTTCTCCCCGAGCAAATTACGCACATCGCCACGTCCGCAACGCTGGGAGGAACTGAGGAGGAGCTCCGTTCTTTCGCGGCTGCCGTGTTCTCAGTGCCAATTCGATCTGTCAGGGTGTTTTACGGAAATACAGCTCCCCTGGAGGCCTCGCGAGAGCTCGAAATTGCTCCGATACCCGACCCCCATGAGCTCGCGAAGTACTCGGGAATGGATGTCGTAACCCTGAACGCTGACGGAGCATTCGCCGAACCTAGTGAGCGCGTGGCCTTTAGATCGCGTCAGTTGTTGTTAAACTTGCTGCCCCAAGATGTCGTTTCTGCTGCTGCATCGTCAGTCAAAGGAGTGCTGGCTCCGTTTCTTAAGCTCTGCTTAGAGCAAGTCCCGCTGGTCCGGCGGCTTATGCAGCTGGTACATGAAACCGATCTGCTCTCAATCGATGAACTCACCTGTAAACTCTGGCAGGATACGACCAGAGAAAAACGCGAAGCTACCATCCTCCTTTTGAGGCTCACTGCCGCCGGTCGGCTCCAGCCAAACGAATCCCCACTGATACCCCACCGGCTTCATTTCTTGGTTCGAGCACCGCAAGGGCTTTCGGCATGCCTTGACGCGGAATGCCACGGTCCGATTGAAGCGCGGGCCGAGAGTATTGGGTGCGTCCAGGCCCCGAGGGAGCGCTGCTTGTACTGCGAGGGGATAACCCTTCCCTTACATCGTTGCACGGCCTGTGGTCAATGGGCCCTAGCTGGGTATGAAAACGTAGAAACAGGGGAGTTGGAATCCGGACACTTCGCCGAGGCTGCAAAGCGCCGCTATTATCTTGTCGCGGATGCCGCAGGGAAGGATCTTTCGCCGATAGTCATCAACCCCAGAACCGGCGAATACCTTGGCAAAGGTCAAGGTACTCGGTTGTTCCGGGCCCCATGTCCAAAGCATGGGGTTGCGTGCGACGATCCCTCAATTTGCAGCCAACAGGCGTGTCCCCACTGTGAAACTCCCTGGAGCGCACCGCCTGGCGACGACGAGGAGAACCGGGACTTGCAGATCCAGCCCTTAAGAGGGGCGGAGCGCATCGCTGTCGGTGTTGCAGCAGAAACTGTTCTCTATGGAATGCCTGAATATCCCGACGTTTCTCGTGAATGGAAACCGGGCAAGGGACGACGGTTACTGTGTTTCAGCGATTCTCGGCGCGAGGCGGCCAGACTCGGTCCGTTGCTGACGAACCAACATGAGATATGGGTCATTCGATCAGCAATATCGAATACAGTTGCCAACTACCCGCACGCCTCGTTGACGTACCTCAATCGTCAAATCGAAAGGTATGAATCCGACGCCTCAGATCCAACTCTTCCTGTTTTGGATCGAAATGAGGCAACCCGAAAAGCAGCCCAGCTTCGCAGCCAACTAGGCACTGCAAAGTTGGGGATTCCATTCACTGATTTTGCTCATGCTGTTGCGGGTGACCACCGTATTGCTGAACTCGTGGATCGGCAGCTCGCAGAAAAGCATTCGGAATGGCGGCAGGAACTATGGAAGGACAACCGAAAGAGTGTTGCTGCTCACGCTGAGGCATTGATCGCTCAAGAATTGGATAACCCACTACGAACGGCCGTTTCCACAGAGGCCGCGGGACTGTTAGAGATCGCGTATCCGGGACTAACAGAGCTCCCGTTGCCCCCAAGCTTTGCTGGACGGCTGCCAAACGACATCGTTCGGAACAAACTTGCGAGTGTCTGGCCTGAGATTCTAGCCGCGCTGATGGATACGCTGCGGGCGGACCGTGCCGTGGACTGGTCGAAAGAGGACACCCTTCGGACGTGGAATGGAGAATCGCCACTTTATGGGCGATGGAGCACTCGCTCAAAGAACGGTTGGACCGCCCGACGTTTTATTGGGGATGATAGTCGTTCTAAAGAGACGCTACAGCTTCGTCTTTGGCTTGCACAAACGATCCTAGCGGCTGCGAATTGCCCGCAAGGTTATGCGTCACAATTGTTAGAAGCTGCGTTTGATCAATTGTACCGAGGCGCAGAGACGCAACAGCTTACATGGCTCAGGTGTGAACTCCACGAGGTGAGCCGTAGCGAGTCCGACAACGCTATTCAGATTCTGCTCGACAAGCTCCGGCTGCGTTTGCCCGCCAAGCTCTACCGATGTCCCGATACTGGTACTCTCTGGCCTCGGACAATTCTAGGTTGGGGTCCGCTCAGAGGTTGCTTAGGTCGTCTGCAAGAGATCTCCCAAGAGGATGCCGACGTCGACCGTCGCTGGTCAAGAGCCAGGTTAGAACTTCGCGAATACCCAATCTTTCACATGGGCCTATGGGGTGAGGAACATTCCGCTCAATTGAGTCCCGAGGAAAACAAGCGCAGGCAGTTTCTGTTTAAAGAGGGCGCACGCAATCTATTGTCATCGACTACGACAATGGAGCTCGGTATTGATATTGGCGGATTGAACGGCGTGATGCTAGGAAACGTGCCGCCAGGACGAGCGAATCACATGCAGCGCGCAGGACGCGCAGGGAGACGGTCCGATGGATCATCGGTCGTGGTCACTTTTGCAAGAAACAGAGCCTTTGATCGAGAGGTGTTCGCCAGGTTTCAAGAATTCTTGAAAAGGCCTTTTCGGCGCCCGGTCGTATTCCTAGATAGACAGCGTTTCGTCCGTCGGCACTTGCAAGCGATGCTCCTTGCCGAGTTTTTCGCACCGCTTCAATCTGATCGAACAGGCGCCATGGCTGCATACTCAAACATGGGAAGACTCTGCGGCACTGATGTACCCCCGAAATGGTCGGGCTCGTCAAAACCTGATTGGTCTGCTCCACTTACCGGGTGCGCGGAGGATTTTCTGAAGTTCCTGGACCCGGTCCGCTCGCCAGTCCACCCGGTCAGGCAGCGCTGTCGCAGAATTGTCCAAGGCACTCCGCTGGAGACTCTTGTAAGCGACGATGTTGCGTGGCGGCAGTTCATTGAAGAGGCCGCGAAACAATTCCGCGATGCGTACACGGAGTGGGAGGAAGATTATGTCTCGCTGCGCAATGCTTGGATAGAAATCTCCAAATTGCCTCCGTCCGAGGCTGCTAGTGCCGAACGTGCTAAGGCCAATTCCATTCGATACCAGATTCGTGCGATTTCCGACATCACGGTCATCGAGTGGCTCTCTGATGCTGGCTTTCTACCCAGATATGGATTTCCAATCCATCTGCAGCGGCTTTCGGTAAGAAAGCCGCGAGATGATCGAGCAGAGAAATCTACGACTGCTGAAGGGTACCGGCTGGAGAGGCAGTCTTTGCTGGCACTAAGTGAATACGTTCCGGGCGCACAGGTGCTCGTCGGCGGAAAGATCGTCGAATCCAAAGGAATCCTCAAACACTGGACTGAGGCAAACAGAGACGAGGCTCTCGGGTTAAATTACTGGGCACTTCGCTGCACTAACGACCACGAGTATCTCGCCACATCTCGGAAAGAGACATGCAAAGAGTGCGGTCAGCCGCCACAGGGTCGCGTTCAAGCATTGATGTTCCCCAGGTTTGGCTATACGACTGCGGCTTGGGAGCCCCCCAAGCCACCCGGACGCAGCTTGGATCGCGTCGGCGAGGTTGTCCTCAGTACCGCTGGTGGATTCAATCTTAACGCTGCAACACGGGTCGACCACGAGTTTGGGGATGTTCGAGGGTTAGTCGCAACTTACTACGAAGCGGGTGAGGGCGAATTACTTCTTCGGAATGCTGGTGGCGACCCGTGGAGCACTTTAGGGCACGGCTTCGCACTTTGCACGCGCTGCGGTTTCGCGATGAGTGAAGAGAGGCCCTGCAATGAAAACGATGCCCCACCTCCTTTGCCGAAGCAATTCAAGGACCACGCTTCAATATTTTCTCCGAATCCCAATAATCGGTGTTGGCCGAAGAGCTTGCAGTACGATCCGGTTCTCAGACACAAAGTGCTTGCCGCCCGGGAGACTACGGATGTCCTCATACTCGATTGGCCGACAGAATCGGACGAGGCGAGCCTGTTCTCCTTAGGTCGTGCCCTTGTCCTAGCTGGTACGAAACTCTTAGAACTGGACAATCGAGAGCTGAACGTAGAGCTTAAACCTCGCGGAGCTGGCGAACTGAGTATCCTGCTCTACGATACAACCCCAGGGGGAGCTGGACATTGTTTCGAACTAATGAAGCTGGGTCGGCAGTGGCTGCGAGAGGCTCGCGAGATTCTTTACGTGTCCCGATCGCATGACACCGCGTGTCGTCGCGCTTGCCTGGAATGTCTGCTTGACTTTGCCGGGCAGTTTCACGCTCAGCGGCTTGATCGAAGGAGGGCTCTCGAACTTCTTGACGCTGTTTTGGGAGAGTCGCACAGCGCATAGCTAGAGTTTCGGTATGATCTTGATTTTCAAGCCGCACACATCTTGCACAGCACATACTGGAAGCAAGTCGACTTTGTGGCCGGCAATCTGCGTCCACGACTGACCGTCAGTGGTCACCGCAGCCAGATTCCAGAATTAATGTCGCCGTGTCGATCAATCGACAAGTTTTGGCCAAAACTGAACTCGTGAAAACTCGGATGATGTCCCGTCCCTGGAAAACCCCAAAATCCACCCCGGATTGCCAAAATAGCAATAATTATCCAGTAAACCACCTAGTATCAAGCATTTACAACGGAATTGCCCTATTTTCTACCCCTCCTCGACCCCTTGGGCGAAAAAAGTATGCGTCTAAGGCCGTCTAAACGCAGGCAAACACCATGCCTGAGCATCGACCTTGACCCCAATTTCACCCCAATGACCCATAAACCACTGAAAACAGACATTTTGCTATATCCTAAGACTGCTCATAAATCGCCGTTCTTCGGCCTCAAAACCGAGAATTTGGAGGTCAAATGGGAGGAGAAAAAGCGAATGCTCCGTTGGTCGATTAAGGGAAGACTCGGGACGCATCTTCTGCCATGGAGGTCTACTCGGATTCGCTAAAGGTGTTTGTTATGCGCTCAAGTGGAGCGTGAGCGTCGATGCAGACGAAGAAGACTCTTTTCAGATAACCTAGCCAGCTGTTGTCCCGTTTAGCAGGCGATCTTTGTCGATTCTTCTACGCGAGAATCGTTGTAACCGGAAGGAAAACGTGATTCCGAAACCGAAACTGCTTTCTGTTCGCAAATATTCGCAGCAGATGAAACAATTGCGCTACCTAGATTGCCTGAAAAAGGATCAGCGTGACGCCCTTCTGCAGGAACTTTATCGTGTCGCTCAGCGTAAAGCCGCTTTTGAGAGTTGGTCAGAGACTGAGAGAGATGAGGCATCCGACTTTCGGAGATGGCGGCAATTCCTCGGAAAAATCAAACCTCGGCTCTCTGATGCACTGCATGAGCTTGTCGCAGTAGCAGAACTCGCAACTGGGCTTCCCCGCGAGTCCGAGGTCGAGCTGTACTTTGACGGAGAACGGTTCCGTCATGGGATCATCAAGGCAGCGAAGCAGTTGGATCGGTCGATAGATCTCGCGGAAAAACTTGAGTCCATCGTGGCCGCACTGATCAACCCCAGCATGCGCACCGACGGAGAAAAGAAGCTAGTAAATACAGAACTGGTCGAGCGATACACCTTCTCGGTGGGAACCAAGTCCAGTTTTCTCAACCATTGGTTGATCGTCGAGGCAGCATCACGCCTAAATAAATATCGTGCCGCTGATGGTAAGAAAATTCCTCGCCACGACTACGTGATTTCGGAGCTTTTCAAAGCAGCCTTCGGTCAGATCCAGACAGCTGAAAATGTGAGAGTAGTGTTGCGCCGAAAGCTAAAGGGCGCCTCGAAGTCGGACCCCACACCTGCGACCAGTTCGAATGTTAGTGTGACAATTTCGTCTCCGAACCCACCTCAAAAAGCGTAAATTGTCCGGACAAACCAAACGGGCACGTGCCCCCATCGATCGAGAATTGTCCTTAGACCGGCTTCAGATATCGGCCTAGTCTGCTCTTGCGCGCACCGGAACCGAAACAAAGAGAATCGCCGGCTCCGGAACCAAGAACGCGAGGTTTTAGGAATGCCGACATCTACACGTCAGGACAAACCGCTGGATTCAACCAGTGCAACTGCGGAAAAACAAAACCTCCAGGAGAAGATGGCGGACAAATCGCTGACGCTCTGGACGGTGCTGGAAGCAGCTTTCTTCCTCAGAATCAGCCCGGGCACCCTGTTTCATTGGGTTTCTCAGAAGAAGATCCCCTGCATACGCTTCGGTGCGCGCTGCCTGAGATTCGACCCAGAGCAGACAAAACAATGGGCGGCACAACACGTACAGAATGAGTCTGCCCAAGATAGGCGGACCATATAACCATACAACCTATCACTTGAATGAGATGAGAGTTGAAAGTGAGTGAGAGACAGATAAACGAAAAATATTACCGTGAAACGGACCAGGAAACCAGAACAACGCATTTTTTCGGATTTGGCCGACAAACGGGCGACGATAGACAAGATCGTCATCAGCGCCAACGGCAAGCTGAATAAGACATTCCGAGAGGATGAGCTGATACACGTCAAGCCCAAAGCTATTTTTCATCGCGGCGGACACTATGCCGGCTGCATTTTCGGAGATTGGCGCGTCACCAAAAACCCTGTATCGATCCACCATGGCCGGATGGTCAAGTTCAAAAACGTGCCACCGCTGCGATTCACGATGCAGTCAGACAATGTGCCGCTGACAGCCGCCCAGGTCTACCTGCTCACATGGAGATGCACGTCTGCGTCGCCCACATTAACCGTCTCAGCGCTGGAGCTGACATTTGACTTCACCGGCTCCAGCATCGCCAAGATCCGGGAACAGCTCATTCATCGAGCGAAGCGTGTGAGAGTTCTGACTGACAAACGTGGATGGCAGACGATATACGTTGGCTCTCCACGTTCTGCTTGGCAGGTCCGCATTTACCAGAAAACCAGGTCCGTCGTACGCCTCGAATTTGTGCTTCGACGTGGATTCCTATCCAGACACGGAATCAATCGACCCGAGGACGTTCTTCTGCTCCGAAAAACAAAGATCTGGGAATTGCTATCGCTGCGGCGATTCTCACGCTCGCGAGCCGAATGCGTAACCAGTAAATGGCAAAACCAAACTGCGCGGCGAATTGTACTGGATTGGTTAAAAGACGGGCGATCACAGGAGAGCCTGCTCCAGATGCTCAAACACAAGCGAATATCGGCGACCTCCATTTTCAGCAGAACAGAGTTGCAGATGAGGTTGGAGGCAATGCAGAGGCGGCTGATTTGGTGACGCGCCAATCTCCGAAAATGCAGCCCGACAGTGAATGTATGGCGAGGGCAAGATGATTGCAGTTTCGACAGTTTCACCAGTTCTCCGGAGGAGTCACTCTAATGGCAAAAAAGCAACCACAGAACAAAGTTAAAAAGCGACGCAGGGATCGCACTGCGAAACGAGGATTGGACAGGAAGGCGCAGGACCTGCTCCACGATCCAATGTTCCTATACAAAGCGGGCCAGAAAGTGGGCGACCTTGGAGTCGTTGGGGAGAAACGGAACCGGCTAGTATTAATTCTCGCAGGAATGTCAAAGGCTTTACCCGAGCCAACGTCGGTTCTTGTTAAAGGACCCCCATCCAGCGGAAAGTCAAATCTCGTAAAGAAGACCCTGAGGCTTTTCCCGGCAAATTGCATCGTTGACAGAGCCGGGCTCAGCCCCAAAGCCCTCGCACATGGCAAGGTCTCGCTTAAACACAAAATCCTTTTTATCAATGAACTTCGTTCTGCGAAAGAGGCGCAGCTATTACTAAGGCTTCTGCAATCAGAAGGAAAGATTGAGCACGAATTCACGACCGTCCGCGGAGCCGCTCGAGGAACGAAAACTGTACGAAGAGTTGGTATGCCAGTCGTGCTGAGTACCACCACGGACGAAAAGGTTGATTCCGTCAACCTAACTTGGCCCACTTTGATCATCTAATTTGGCTCCCCACATCATTAGTAGCAGCAGCAGTCGGGGCTGTGGGAAAAGTGGAATCCCGCGGGTTGTGCGGG